>Ga0181574_10002360_pt1 | contig 17260 bp, 8 predicted proteins | sample 101ome_24_FD_145600 | JGI IMG/M metagenome (GOLD analysis project Ga0181574, IMG submission 145600) | Coastal salt marsh microbial communities from the Groves Creek Marsh, Skidaway Island, Georgia - 101410AT metaG (spades assembly) | ecosystem: Environmental > Aquatic > Marine > Intertidal zone... | reverse complement strand
GTCGCGGCGTCCGCGAGGTCGACCTTGTCGTCCGAGTTGCAGTCACCCCGCTGGAAGACCTCCTCGGGGATCACATGGACGAGGCAGCCGGTCTGCTCGAAGTCCTGGATCGACTGGAAGTCGATGACCGCGATGTTCTCGATCAGGACGTCACCCGTGCCGTCGATGTCGTTGCAGAAGAGCACGGGGAGATCCGCGTCGCAGGGGGCGGACTCGGAGACGGTGGCGAGGAGGCAGCCGATCAGGAGCGGATCGGCGCTGGCCGGGGCCGTCTGGTTGAGGAACGGCGGCAGCGCGTCGAGCAGGATACCGGCGATGAACTCGCATCCGTCCCCGTCGTTCGGGTCGTTGTCGATGTCGAAGCTCACGAACTCGGTCTGGAGGTCGACGAGGATCGAGTTCCCCAGGGTGAAGTGGGTCATCGTCAGGTGACAGTCGACGCAGGCCGCGATCTGGAAGCCCTGCAGGTTGTCGTCCGGGTCGCTGTAGAAGAAGCAGATCTCCACCGCCGCTCCCGCGGTCGCCTCGATCGAGGTGTCCCCGGTGACCGGGAGGTTCTCCGAGCCGCAGTAGAACTGGGTGTTCTCCAGCGGCGGCGGAGCCACCGGCAGGCTGGTGTAGGTCCCGCTGACGAGGGCCGGGCGCAGGCTCAGGCCGCCGACGACGATCACGTTGTCGAGGGCCGGGACGCCGATCAGTCCGTTGACGAGCAGGATGTCGGTGGTGATCGCGGGATCCGGATCGACGAGCTCGTTGTCGGAGGAGTAGGTGAAGTTCGCGATGTGCTGGTCGACGCCGACCGCGATCACCTGGCCGTCGAAGGGCGGGGTGAAGTCGAGGACGACCCCGAGCGTACCGCCGTTGGCGTAGAGCTGCGGGATGGTGAGCTCCGGATCCTGGGCCTCGGTCACCGTGCCGGTGAGATCGATCGCCTCGAGGTCGAGGACGGCATCGTCATGGGCCACCGCGAGCGCGAAGCCCTGCACGTCACCGGTCTGGTTCGACATGAGGATCTGGATCGTGCCGCTCTGGTTCGAGGGGGTGCTGGTCGAGGCGACCGAGAGCGTGTCCGGCGGCGGGATCAGCAGCGTGAGCGTCCCGTCGTTGAGGCCGAGTCCCGCTCCGGCACCGATCGACAGTCCTCCCTGCACGAGGATGTTGTCGAGGGGCGGGTTGTTGAGGGTCCCGTCCTCGAAGCTGATCGGGGTCGGCGTGTCGACCGTGACCAGAGCATTGGCGTTCACGGTGAGGACGGCGATCAGCTGATCGGTCCCGACCGGGATCGTCTGTGCGTCGAACGGCGCGTTGACATCCATGACGACCCCGAGGGTCGCTCCCTCGCTGGGGAGGATCTCCGGGACGACGAGTTCGGCTCCGGCTGCCTCGGTCACGGTGCCCACCACCGAGAACTCGCTGGCGGCCACGAGCTGGGAGTCGAAACCGATCGCGAGCACGAAGCCCTCGGTCGGTGCCGTCGATGTCAGGGTGACGGGCAGGTCGATGGAGCCGAGTCCGGCCACCGAGTCGCTGCCGATCGACAGGGATTGCTGGGCGGAGGAGTTTCCGATCAGCAGGAGTGAGAGGCCGAGGGCGAGCAATACGGCTCTCGGCGCACGCTTCACGAGGTTCACGAGACCCTCCAATCGTGGATCGCACCACGGGTCAGTGACGGAGGCCACGGGATGGAGTTGCGGGTCGCCCGGTGTCGTGGCCTCCGGTGGGCGCCCCGGCGACACACCGCACCAGGTGTGTCGTCGTGGTCTGCGCGACCGGTGCCGGGGCGGTCCGCCGTCGCCGCCGAGGAAGCGGTCCGGGCAGACTACGGGACACTCCGGAGCCCGTCGGCGCTCCGCGCTCGAGGAGCGCGGGCGTGCCTGGCTGGCCCGGGATGACCCGGAGACCGACCGTGCACGGCGACCGAACGGATGCCGGTGGCAGCCGTCGCAGTTCAGATGACTTGTGGGAGGGGGGGAGTGCCGCGGCTCGAGTCGCTGTGCGATCGCCCCGGGGGAGTGGACCCGGCGCACCTTCGGATTCGAACCAGGGCACTGGTCGAGTGCGGAGCGTCTTGCTCCGTTACGACACGCGGGACAGGGTTGCGCGTCGGGACCAGATAATTCACTTCCTTGGGAAAGCCCCCGCTTTCACTGACACGATCTTAGCACCTCGGAGGTGAGACACTAGTGTCTTTGTTAGCCCCGTATGGGATTTACAAGAACTCTCCTGTCAGACGGACACCGACCTGACAGCACGGGGGGGACCAAGGGAGCGGAGAGTCACTGCACGATCGGTGATCCGCCCCCACGGGGGTCGCTCGCCCCCAGGGCCCGGCCGCTCTGCGGGTCGATCCAGATCAGCTGAAAGTCCCCGATCCACCCTCGGGGCCGCACCTCATGTCCCCGCCGGCGGAGGTTCTCCCGGACATCCTCCACGATCTCCGCCTCGATCCAGATCGCGTCCGGCAGGTGCTGGTGGTGGATCTTCGGAGCGTTCACCGCGGCCTGGGGCGGGAGCTTGTGGACCAGGAGGTTCAGGATCACCTGAAGGACGTTCGTGATGATGGTCGGGCCGCCGGGAGTCCCGAGAACGCCGCGCACCGCACCGTCCGGAGTGAGGATGAGAGTGGGGGTCATCGAGGAGAGGGGCCGCTTCCCCGGCGCGATGGTGTTCGCCTCTCCCTGGATCAGTCCGTAGAGGTTCGGCTCCCCCGGCTCTGTCGCGAAGTCGTCCATCTCGTTGTTGAGGAGGAAGCCGGCTCCCTCGACGAGGACCTTGCCGCCGAACGCGCCGTTCAGGGTCGTCGTCACCGCGACCGCGTTGCCCTCGGCATCGAGCACGGAGTAGTGAGTCGTCTCCTCCCGCTCCCGCCCGGGAGCGGACCCGCCCGGGAGATCGGCGCTGGGCGTGGCCCGGTCGGGATCGATCGACCGCACCAGCTCCTCCAGATAGCCGCGCTCGACGAGGCGGCGAAGGGGCAGGTCGACGAAGTCCGGGTCACCGAGGAAGCGGTTCCGATCGGCGAAGGAGCGACGCATCGTCTCGGCGAGGAGATGCAGGCTCGCCGAGGAGTTGTGCCCCATCTTCGCGAGGCCCGCCCCCTCCGACCCGATCCGCTCGAGCATGGTCAGCATCTGCTGCAGGCAGATGCCGCCCGAGCTGGGGGGAGGCATGGTCACGATCGTGTGGCCGGCGAAGGGGAAGGTGACCGGGATCCGCTCGACCGGGCGGTATCCGGCGAGGTCCTCGAGAGTGATCACCCCTCCGGAGCGTCGCATCGTCGAGACGAGGAGGGCCGCGATCTCTCCCTCGTAGAAGCCCTGGGCTCCCATCTCGGCGATGCCTCCGATGGTGCGGGCGAGGTCCGGCTGTCGGAAGAGCGCTCCCTCCGCGATCGGCTCCCCCTCGGGATAGAAGAGTCGCCGGGAGGCGGGGTCGCTCTCGAGTCCCGCCCGAATGCCCGGTGAGGCGAGGAACCCTGCGGTGCGCCGGGTCATGTTGAAGCCGTTCTCCGCGAGATACACCGCGGGAGCGAGGACCTCCCGCAGCGGGAGGCGCCCGAAGCGCTCGTGCGCGGAGATGAGGCCGGCCACCGTCCCCGGGACTCCCGCGGCGAGCCCGCCGAGGGTGCTGGCGCTCTCGCGCCCCTCCGCCCGGGCGCGGAGATACATGTCCGCGGTCGCCGCCGCGGGGGCGACCTCGCGGAAGTCGAGGGCGAAGGTCCTCGTCGCGCCATCCTCGTCGGCGATCCGGGCGACGAGGAACCCTCCGCCCCCGAGGTTGCCGGCCGCCGGGTAGGTGACCGCCAGCGCGAACCCCGTCGCGACCGCGGCATCGATGGCGTTGCCCCCCCGGTCGAGCATGAGCGTCCCGGCCGCTGCGGCCAGAGGCTCCGCCGCGACGACGAGGCCTCCGGGAGACTCGGAGGCGGGTGGATCGGCGGCGTGGAGTCCCGAGACCGGAACCCCGCAGGCGACGAGCGGGAGGACAAGGAGCGAGGGGAGCAGCGACTTGTGGACGGGCAAGGGACCTCCGAACCGCTGGGCTACGACTTCTTGCTGTACATGGGCGGGACATCCCGGAGCTCGTGTCGGGTCCCCCGGCTCACGGCGATCTGGAAGCCCGGGGTCGACGAGGCGGCCCCGATCACCCCATCCCGACGGAGCGCGACCATGGCGAGGAGGCGCTCCCGGTTCCTCTCATCGCGCGCCACCGCCCGTCCGATCACCTCCCGGATCGCGGCCTCGGGCTCGACCCCGGCGCGCATCCGCTCGATGACGGCGTGGGCGGCGCAGATCTTGGCGAACTCCTCGCCGAGCCCGGTGCCGACGACCCCGCCGACGGAGGAGTCGCAGTAGAGACCGTGCCCGACGATGGGGGAGTCTCCGACCCTACCCGGGAGCTTCCAGGCGGCGCCGCTCGTCGAGCAGACCGCCCGCATCCCTGCCGTCGGATGGAGGACGATGAGGCCGATGGTGTCATGGTCGTCCGGGTCGGCCCCACCCCCGGCGGGGGAGTGCTCCTTGCCCGCCTGGCGCTTCCTGAACTGCTCACGGGCGTGGTCGGTCAGGAGCTCTGCCTCCTTGAAGCCCTGGGAGAGCGCGAACTTCCGGGCGCCCTCCCCCACGAGCAGGGTGTGGCGGGTCCGGGACATCACCCGCTCGGCCACGGCGACCGGGTGCAGGATCCCCTGGAGGCCGGCGACGGCCCCGACCTCGAGGGTGTTTCCGTCCATCACCGCGCCGTCGAGCTCCATCACACCCTCGGCGTTCGGGAAGCCCCCGAGCCCGACGCTCGACACCTCGGGGTCCGCCTCAGGCACCATCACCCCACGCACCGCGGCCTCCATCGGATCCCCCCCGACCTGGAGGATCTGGGCGGCGACGGCGTTCGCCGCCATCCCGAAGTTCCAGGTGGAGACGACGATCGGCTCCCCGGGCTGCTGCTCCATCGGTGTCTCCTCCTGCTGCTCGCGCCGGGGCGGCGCCGCTCCGTGGGCCGGGGCGGTGGCCCGGACTCCGGCCAGGGCTCCCAGCCCCAGGACTCCTCTTCTCAAGAACGCGCGACGCTCCATCCCCACTCCTTCCGGCCTTCCGAAGCCGGGAGGAGTGTCGTTCGATCGGAGCGCGCTGTCCACTGCGCCCGCCAAAGCCGGGAGCGGGGCTCCCCGGCGCGGACCTCGGGGGATGGGTGGCCCGGGGCTCCGGCGCTGCGTACGATTCGCGCCCCGCGGCGCGTCGACGCCGTCCCCCCCGCCACCGCCGACCGTCTCCCGGAAGGAGCCTCGTGCGCCTCGACCTGAGCCCGCTCAACCCCGAACAGCTCGCCGCCGTGACCGCGGGGGATGGCCCCCTCCTCGTCCTCGCCGGGGCCGGGACCGGGAAGACGCGGGTCATCACCTACCGCATCGCCCATCTCATGACCCAAGGCGTGCCCGGGGACCGCATCCTTGGCATCACCTTCACGAACCGGGCGGCGCGGGAGATGAGGGAGCGCCTGGGGCGGATGTACCCCGACCTCGATCCGGCGCCCCACCTCTCCACCTTCCACTCCCTCGGGCTGATGATCCTCCGGGAGGAGCACGCCCGGATCGGCTTCCGCCGGCGATTTCCCATCTACGACGACGGAGACAGCCGGGCCCTGCTGACCGAGGTGCTGCGGGAGATCGGCGGCGCGGGGATCGCGGAGACCCGGCTGGAGGATGTCCGCCGCTCGATCTCCCGCTGGAAGTCCCGCTTCGTGGATCCCGTCGGGGCCGAGGCGGACGCGGAGGAGGCGGGAGAGGAGGCGGAGTTCATCGCGGCCCGGGCCTATGCGTCCTACGAGTCGCGCCTGAACGGCCTGAACGCGGTCGACTTCGACGACCTGATCTACCGCCCGGTGCGTCTCCTCCGGGAGGACCCGGAGGCGAAGCTCACGTGGAACCGGCGGTTCGAGCATGTCCTCGTCGATGAGTATCAGGACACGAACACCGCTCAGTATCACTTCGCCCGCCTGCTCGCGGGAGACCGGGAGAACCTCTGCGTGGTGGGGGATGACGACCAGTCGATCTACGCCTTCCGCGGCGCGGAGGTGGAGAAGATCCTCTCCTTCCAGCGCGACTTCCCCCGGGCGCGCGTCGTCACCCTCGAGCGGAACTACCGCTCCGTGGGCACGATCCTGGAGGCGGCGAACGGGGTGATCGCGAACAATCCTCACCGACACGCGAAGCGGCTCCGACCGGAGCGCGGCCGGGGGGAGCCGATCCCCTTCCTCACCTTCGAGGACGAGGTCGCGGAGGCGGCGGAGGTCGTGTCCCGGATCCGTCGGACGAAGCAGCGCGGGGTGCCCTACGCCGAGCAGGCGATCCTGCTCCGCTCCGCCATCCAGGCCCGCCCCTTCGAGGAGAAGCTGCGCTTCTTCGAGATCCCCTACACCATCATCGGCGGCCGCTCCTTCTTCGACCGGCGCGAGGTCCGCGATGCCCTCGCGTACCTGCGGCTCCTCGTGCACCCGGAGGACGACATCGCCGCGCTCCGGATCCTGAACACCCCTCGCCGCGGCTGGGGGGAGGGGAGTCGTAAGAAGCTCGACGACTGGTGTCGGGCGCACGAGGTCCCGATCCTCGAGGGGCTCGCGCAGCTCGAGCGGATCCCCGGGATCGGCGGAAAGGCCGCGGAGGGGGCGCAGCACCTCCTGCGGGCCCTCGCCGGCGCGCGCCTGACTCTTGAGAGGAGCGCGCCGGCCGCGGCGCGACAGCTGCTCGAGGGGGTCTCCTACGACATGGCGATCCGGGAGCTGGCGGGCGGGGACCTGAAGGAGCTCGAGGGGCGTCGACGAGGCCTCGAGATGCTCCACGACTCCCTCGAGCGACACGAGGAGCGGAAGGGCGCGGGCCGCCTCGACGAGTTCATCACGAACCTCTCCCTCGACCGGACCCAGGAGTCGGATGAGTCGGAGGAGGATGTCCTCACTCTGCTGACCTTCCACGGGGCCAAGGGCCTCGAGTTCTCCAGCGTGCATCTCGTCGGCATCGAGGAGGACCTGATTCCGCATCGTCGTGCGATCGCGGAGGAGGGGGAAAAGGGCCTCGAGGAGGAGAGGCGCCTCTTCTATGTCGCCATCACCCGTGCCCGGGACCACCTCGTCATGACGCGCTGCGCGCGGAGGCGGCGGTTCGGCAAGGAGTTCGAGGCGCTCGAGAGCCGCTTCGCCGTCGAGATCGACGACGCGCTCCTCTCCCGCCGGGAGATCATCGAAGCGGAGCAGGAGACGGTCTCGAAGGAGGAGGCTGCGGGCTTCCTGGCGAGGATCAGGAAGGCGATCGAGGAGTGAGGGACGGTTCGACCGTCCCCCACTCCTCGATGAAGCGTCCCTGATCGCCCGAGTCTCCGATCAGCAGTCGATCGGATCCGTCGTCGGGTCCGAGCCCGGCGCCGGGTACGGCGCCGGCGGCGGCGTCCCCGCGTTGAAGAGGAAGTCGAGGATGAAGATCGCATCCGCGATGTTCACCGAGCCGTCGTCGTTTCCGTCGCAGGCGTCGAGGCAGTTCGCGACTCCGCCGTTGAAGAGGTAGTCCAGCACGGCGATCGGGTCCGCGATGTTGATGACGAGGTCCTCGTTCGCGTCCGCCCTCAGGAAGAGCGTCCCGGAGACCAGGATGCTCCCGCCCTCCAGCACGACCCCGAGCGAGTTTCCGAACTCATCCACGAGGACGTTGTCGGTCGCGGGGACCCCGACCCCGTCGAGCGGGAGCACGGTGATGCTCGTGCCGAGGGGCAGCCCCGCCGCGATCTCGTAGTTCACGCTCGCGAGGAGGGAGTTCGACGACGGGGGAATGGTCACCCCGCCCGTCAGGCTCAGCACGACCCCGAGGGTCCACCAGCCGCCGGTCGCGACGGAGTTGTCGAAGAGCGGCGTGAAGAAGTCGGCCCCCTCGGCGAGGGTCCCGACATCGGTGATCGAGCTCACCTGCAGGAGCGTGGGATCGAAGTCGACGGCGAAGGAGTAGCCCGTCAGGGTGTCGTCGTGATCGGCGCTGATCGAGGCGCTGGCGGTCCCGCCCGGGGCCCCGACCCCGTCGTCATGACGGATCAGGTTGAAGTTGGAGGTCACGATCGCGCCTCCCTCGAGGATCACGCCGAGCGCGTTCCCGAACTCGTCGACGAGGACGTTCTCCGTCGGCGGCACGCCCGCCCCGTTGACGGGGGTGACCGGCATCGTGACGCCGAGGGGGAGCGAGGCGGAGATGCCGTAGGTGGCGAAGGCGATGACCGTGTTGCCCGACGGGGGGATCGTGGCCCCGCCCGTGAGGCTCAGGACGACGCCGAGGGTCCACCAGCCTCCGGTCCCCACCGAGTTGTCGGAGAGGACGGTGAAGAACTCCGCGCCCTCCGCCGCGGTGGACGCGTCGGTGACGGTCTGGAGCTGCAGCTGCGACGGGTCGAACTCGACCGCGAGCGAGTAGCCGGTCAGCGTCTCCGCGTGGTCCGCGGTGACCGGAACGGTCGAGCTTCCACCGGGGAGCCCGAGTCCATCGCCGTGGCGGATGGAGTTCGAGGTGTAGGTGAAGGCACCGAAGAGGGTCTGCGATCCGGAGGGCTGGGAGAGGGTCACATCGACCGCGCCCGTCGAGGCGGCGGGCGGGATGATCCCGACGATCGTGTTCGAGTCGAGCACCTGAACCGCCTGGAGGAGGTTCGCGCCGATGCTGACGGAGGCGGCCGACTGGAAGTCGGAGCCGGTCACGGTCACGGAGGAGCCGCCCAGGATGCTGCCCGCGCTCGGGCTGATGCCGATGAGCGTCGGCGGGGAAGCCGGAACGAGGGGGCCGGAGCCGACGCGGACATCGTCGATGAACCAGTCGTCATCCGGGGCGTTCACATCGACGGTGAACCGGATGCGGAACTGGTCGTGGTTCGCGCTCCCCGGGAGATCGTACTCGACGAAGGTGAAGACCGTGTCGTCGACGCCGTCGGAGACGAAGGTCTCCAGGACCGCCCAGTCGAGGGCGTTCGTCTGGTACTCGACGGTGAGGGTCTCACCCGCCTCCACGCCGCGGTGCTGCACCCAGAAGGAGAAGTGCGGGTCGGCGACTCCGGAGAGCAGGATGAAGTTCGAGCGGAAGTCGTCGTCGGCGTAGAGGCCGGAGCCGCCGGAGTCGAGGCTCAGGGAGAAGCCACCGCTCGGCTCACCGACACCCTGGCTGGAGACGCTCGCCCCGGAGTTGTAGGACCACCGCCCCTCGTTGACCGTGGTGGTCGGGAAGTCGTCGAGGAAGGGAACCGTCTGGGGCGGGAGCCGCGAGGAGAGGCAGGTCCGCGAGTTGCGGTAGCTGATGATCTGCGCGGCGGGGCTCGGAGAGAACGCGAGGGGGTTGATCCCGCCGCAGCCACCGAGGACATCGCACATGATCTTGCAGCCCCCGGTCGCGCCGTTGCAGTGGGTCGCGGACCAGTTGTGCCCGAGCTCATGGGCGATCAGGGCGTACAGGCTGTTGTTGTTCGCGGTGAAGCCCGCCTGGTTCACGCCGTAGGCGCTGCTCGTGCAGATGTCGGAGAGGTTCGCGATCCCGATCACGGAGCCATCGAGGTTCACCCCCGTGAACAGGTGCGCGACATCGCGCTGGATGCCGTTCTCCGGCGCGGAGTTCCAGACCGAGGCGAGGGTCCCCAGGAGGGTGCCCGGAGAGGAGATGCTGCCGTAAGGGTCCGCGGGGGAGGTCCGTACGAGCACGGTCGAGAGCTCGTAGACGATGAGGATCGACGGCTGCTCGTAGGCGGCCTGGACTCCGTTGATGATCTGCTCCACCTCATCCACCGTCGCATCGACGCTGGAGAGGTTGTCCTGGAAGAACTCGAAGTCGCAGTCGATCGCGAGGTCGGTCTGGAAGTAGGTGGTCCCCCCGAGCGTGCCGGTGCCGGTGCCGCCGCCGTTCCCGACGGTGGAGCCGGTCCCGGTGGTGGCGCAGAGTCCGCTCACGGGGAGGACATCCCGGACGTCGTAGATCGCATGGACGCTCGGGTCCGCGCCCGGCATGACATCCGAGACCGGTTGGATTCCCATGCTCCCGCCGGGGGTGTGGATCTGGGCGGAGAGGCTCTGACCGTCGAAGTGAGCGCGCACCTCCGACCCGGGGATCTCGAGGACGGTGCCGCGGCGAGTGCGGATCGGCGGGGGCTCGACCTCGGTGAGGGTGCCGCTGCCATCGTCGACGAGAACGCGGAACGCATCCCCGCGGACGGAGTGAGGAGTCAGGGAGAGCGTGAGGAGCTGCCCGGCGAACTCGACCTCGACGAGGATGTCCGCCGTGCCCGGAACCTCGATGAAGTCGAGGGTGCGGACTTCGACCGAGCTCGTCTCGAGGAGGGGCGCGACGAGCGCCGGGTCGGGCAGGCTCGGACCGCCGGGGGCTCCTCCGAAGCCGCTCTGGCCCTCCGCTCCCCGGGGCAGGAGGAGCAGGAGTCCGGACAGGATCAGCAGCCCCATGAGGAGGCGGGGTCGATCGGTCGACGGGCTGTGGAGCTGGAGGGTGGACAAGGGTGGATCCTTCCACTGTCTGCTGGACGGGCGGGCGTTGACGAGGTGAGGAGAATACTCCAATCCCCCCTCGCCGAGGCGCGACCGTCGGTCCCTGAACCGTGCGAACCCGGAGAGTGGGGCTCGCTCCTGCGGGCATTCGTCTTCGAGGGCTCGGTGGACGCCGGTCGTTTCTCGTCGATCCCGTCGAGGGGACGGGGAGCCCTGTCCACCCGGGGAACCCCGGCCGGAGAGGAGGGTGACGGCGAGTTTTTCGAAGGTCCTTGAGCCCAGGACCGATGGTAACGGGGGAGTCCCATCGCCGCAAGGCACGCTCTGGCGCGGGTTTCGACGCCTGAGGGGGTCCGGAGTCCCGGATCGAGGAGGAGCGTCAGCCGTTCGGAGGGGGCGGGCCGCACGATCAGGGGGCGGCAGCGGACTCCTCGGGAGGCAGGTCGAGGACTCGACGCCACTCCGCCGGGTCACGCCCCAGCTCCCGGTGTCCGGTGGAGCGGCGCAGCGCGGTGAGGGCCGCGTTCGCGAGATGCCCGTTTCGGTCCGCCAGCGCCTCGATCAGCGCCGTCCGCGCCTCCGGTGTCGTCAGGGTGCCGAGGCGGCGGACCGCCCGGAGGCGATCGCGGTCGCTTGCCCCATCCCGAAGAAGTCGGGCCCAGGGTCCCGACTCGACCTCCGCGAGGAGGCGGCGGGTGGCCGTCCCGATCTCCGTCTGCGGCTCGAAGCTCGTGAGCAGGGGAGTGAGGCGGTGGTGAGCGCCCCGGTGGTCCCCCCGCGCATGGAGCCAGCGGGAGTAGCGGATCACATCCAGAGGGTCTCCCGGGTCGGTCGCGAGGTGCTGCAGATCCCGGCCGCAGGCCTCCGCCTCCCCGAGGGAAGCGAGGAGGTGGGCGCGCCGCCGGCGAGGCTCGGAGGCGGCGGCATCGATGGCGACCGCGCGGTCGAGGCTGGCGAGGGCCTCCCGCTCCTGTCGGCGCTCGAGCTGTGCGTCCGCCTGTGCGATGAGGGCGGAGGGCTGCCGGGGGTCGAGGAGGAGTCCGCGCTCCACCAGGTCCAGACCGCGGGCGGTCGATCCCGCTCGCATCCGGTCGATCCCGGCATCGGTCAGCACATGTCCCCAGAACTCGGACCGGGTGAGGGATCGGATGGCGACCTCCGAGCCCGCTCCGCCGATCCGAGTGGAGAACTCACGGTCGGAGAGGACGCGGTCCGTCGCGGTGGGGGAGACGATGTAGCGGTGGGCGCCGTTCTCGTAGCGAAGCCCGGGGTGTCCGGCGCAGATCACCGGCTCGAGGCGCAGATCTCGGGTCCGATCCGCCAGCGCGAGGGCGAGGACACACCATCCCAAGGGCGAGGCGGCGCGTTCCTCCAGGATCGCAGCCGGGAGGAGCCCGGTCAGCTCGCCGGGCGAGGAGACCCCGCCCCGCAGCTCCCGGGCGATGGTCGAGATCAGGGCCTCCAGCCGCTCGAGGGGGTTCTCGCTGCGACCGCTGCGGTGACCGAGCTCGAGGAGCAGCTGGTAGAGCTGCGTGGTGAGCCGCTCCGGCTCGCAGGGGCGGAGGTCGTCGAACTCCTGCTGGAGAGAGAGGAGAAGATCGAACCCGTCCTCCCACAGGAGATCGATCGCGGCGATCTCGGAGACCGGCGCGCGGATCGTGTCCCCCGGGCGGAGCGACGGTCCCTCCAGCCCCGGAACCGTCGGGGAGGTCGGGGTCAGGGGGAGGGAGGCGGTTCGGGACTCGGGGCGGAGTTCGGCCGGGGGCTCGCTGCTCGGTGAGGGGATCCTCGAGGCGGCCGAGCCCTCGGTCGGCTCCGGCGAGACGCGCAACCTCGTCGTCTCGCCCGGAGATTCTGCGCCCGGTGCTTCCACGCCCGGTGCTTCCACGCCCGGTGTTTCCGCGCCCGGCGCCTCGCCGGTCGGCGCGGAGGTCCGGCGCGATTCGACCCAGCGCTCGAGCTCGCCGGTTCCGATCGCCGGCTCGTCCGCCTCCGCCACCTGCCCCGCGCTCTTCTGGCCATCCTGACCCCCCGCCTCCTCCTCCCAGAGGAAGAGGAGACCGACGACGACGAGGATGACGGCGAAGGTGCGACCGATGCCGACGGCGTGGCGCGTGGGGAATCGGGGCGGGCGAGGGGGCTCCGCGAGGTCCGGCTCTGACCGGCTCGAGCGCCCGGGGAGCCCGCTCACGCTCTCGACCCCGGCGGGCACCTCGACGTCCACGACGCTCCAGATCCCTCCGCTCGGGTCCCGGGGGCCAGGGGAGAGGTCGGTGAAGTCGGACCGGGTGGGACCGGGCTCCGTGCGATCGGTCGGCTGGGTGGCGCTCATGGGGCTCCCTCCTCGCGGGTTCTCCGCATCCTCCTCATCGGCTCGATGCGGAGGGGGCTTGACCGGGGAGGGGGGGGATTCGGCCCGATTCGGCCCGATCCGGCGACGAGCGGGGGATTGTGGGCCGGGGTGTTGAGCGCCCGGGGGGGGGCTGGCACCATGCTTCGATCCCGGGTTCGCCCCGGAAGCCCGAGTGGAGCGGAGGAGAGCCGTGGACCGGATCGACCTGGCCCGAGAAGTGATCGAGAAGGAGGCGGCGGCGCTCTCCGCCCTCGCCGACTCCATCGACGGCTCCTTCCTCGAGGCGGTCGACAGGATCGCCTCCCTCGAGGGGCGCCTCATCGTCTCCGGGGTCGGGAAGAGCGGTGCCATCGGGCAGAAGGTGGCCGGCACTCTCGCCAGCACGGGGACCCCGGCGAGCTTCCTTCACCCCACGGACGCGCTCCACGGCGACCTCGGGGTCGTCCGCGAGGGGGACCTCCTCCTGACCCTCTCGAAGACGGGGCGTACCGACGAGCTGATCCGCTTCGTCGGCCACTTCCGTCGCCTCGGTCGGGGGGTGATCTCCATCGGCGAGGATCCGGGCTCTCCCCTCGCGGAGCTCTCCGATGTCTTCCTCAGGATCCCGGCCTTCGAGGAGGCCGGGCCGCTCTCCCTCGCCCCCACGACGAGCGCGATCCTGCAGCTCTCCATCGCGGATGCTCTCGCGATGAGCCTCCTCGAGCGGCGGGGCTTCACCGCGGATGAGTTCGCGCGCTACCACCCGGAGGGGAGTCTCGGCCGCCGGCTCCTCCTGCGGTGCCATGACCTGATGCACCAGGGGGACGAGCTCCCCGTGGTGGCGGAGTCGGTCCGCTTCTCCGACCTCCTCCTCGAGGTGACGGGGAAGGGGCTCGGCATGGCGTGCATCGTCGATGAGAGCGGCGGCTTCCGGGGAGTCTTCACCGATGGGGATCTCCGGCGCCTCGTCGCCCGCGGGGCGAACCCGCTCGAGCTGACCGCAGCGGAGGCGATCGCGGCGAGCCGCCGCGGGGATGCGGAGACGCCGGTGGGGCGCTCGGTGGTCCCGGCGGAGACCCTCGCCGTCGAGGCGCTCCGAATGATGAAGGACCAGGAGATCACGGCTCTCGTGATCGTCGACGGGGACGACCGTCCCCGCGGGCTCGTCCGCCTTCAGGACCTCGTCCGTCGGGGGATCGCGGTCTAGCTCCGTCCCCCCGCTCCCCTCCTGCGTCGGCGCGGCAGCAGTCTCCCGGTCTCCGCGCAGTACATCTCGTACTCCTCCCCGAACCACCGCCTCATCAGCGCCTCCTCCCTCGGCGTCCGCACGAGGTAGAGGGGGGCGAAGGAGAGCGGTCCGGCGAGCCCGGCGAGCAGGTTCGGCAGGATGAGGGCCTGAGCGAGCGCGAACCCCCAGACCGCCGCGTACATCGGATGGCGCACCCGCCGATACACGCCCTCACGGACGAGGCGGTGCTGATCCCGGATCTCGAGGGTGATCGACCACTGACGACCGAGGTCGGCGTGGGAGCGATGGAAGAGCCGGAGCGAGAGGACGAGCAGGATCAGGCCCGTCGCCGGGACTGCCGCGGGGCGGGAGAAGCCGAGCGCCGCGTCATCGAACCGTTGGAGCCACGGCGGTTGGAGCCACGGCGTCAGGAGGAAGAGCACGGGGAGGAGGAGGCAGCCGGTCATGACGATCGCGAGGAGGAGCCCCTCGACCCCATCGAAGGCGCGGACCGGGCTGGTGCTCCCGGCGACCGCCCTTCGGACGCGCCCCTCGTGGTGGTGGCGCAGCCCCACGTAGAGGAGGAGCCCGACGGCGAACGCGATGGTCCACGGGTCGTGACCGAGCACCGCGGGGCTCAGCCCATGTGGGGGTAGCGGTGATCGGACGGAGGCAGGAAGGTCTCCTTGATCGTCCGAGGAGCGACCCAGCGCAGGAGGTTCAGGGCGCTCCCCGCCTTGTCATCGGTCCCCGAGGCGCGCCCGCCCCCGAACGGCTGCTGGCCGACCACCGCTCCGGTCGGCTTGTCGTTCACGTAGAAGTTCCCCGCCGCGTGCCGCAGCGTCTTCGCGAGGCGATCCGCCTCGACCCGGTCGGAAGAGAAGATCGCCCCGGTGAGCGCGTAGGGGCTCGTCCCGTCGCAAAGGGCGAGGGTCGCGTCGATGTCCTCGTCGTCGTACACGAAGGTGGAGAGGACGGGACCGAAGAGTTCGACCTCCATCGTGGTGAAGCGGGGGTCGGTGCACTCGATCAGGGTCGGCTCGACGAACCATCCCGTCTCGCGGTCCGCGCCGCCGCCCTGGACCACCTCCGCCGCGGAGGAGGCGCGGGCCTCCCCGATCGCCGCGGTGATCCGCTCGAAGCTCTGCTCGTGGATGACCGCCGCCATGAAGTTCCCGAAGTCGCGGGGGTCGCCCATCCGGAGCGACTCCATCCGGGCGACCAGCTGGTCCCGGATCTCGGGCCAGAGCGAGCGCGGCACGTACATCCGGCTCGCGGCGGAGCACTTCTGCCCCTGGTACTCGAACGCCCCGCGCAGGGCGGCGACCGCGACGATCGTCGGATCCGCGCTGGGGTGGACGAAGATGAAGTCCTTCCCCCCGGTCTCGCCGACGATCCGCGGGTAGCTGCGGTAGTGGGGGAGCCCCTCCGCGAGGCGACGCCACAGCTCGCGGAAGACCGCGGTGGAGCCGGTGAAGTGCAGACCGGCGAAGTCCGGCTGAGCGAGGAGCTGCGTCGTCACCTCCTCCGCGGGCCCCGGGACGAACTGGATCACCCCCGGCGGGAGCCCCGCCTCCTCGAGCAGCTTCATCACGTGATGGTTCGAGAGGACCGCGGAGTCGGAGGGCTTCCAGATCGAGACGTTCCCCATCAGGGCCGGCGCGCCGGGGAGGTTGCCCGCGATGCTTGTGAAGTTGAAGGGAGTGACGGCGTAGACGAATCCCTCGAGCGGTCGGTAGTCGACCGAGTTCCAGACTCCGGGCGGGCTGATCGGCTGGGTGGGGTGGATCTCGTTCAGCGCGAAGTGGTTGTTGAACTTCCAGAAGTCGATGAGCTCGCAGGCCGCATCGATCTCGGCCTGAAAGCAGGTCTTCGACTGGTTCAGCATCGTCGAGGCGTTCAGCGTGTCGCGCCAGGGGCCCGCGAGGAGCTCTGCCGCGCGCTCGAAGATCGCGACCCGGGTTGCGATCGGGGTCTCCGACCACTCCCGCCAGGCGACCCGGGCGCCCTCGACCGCCGCGTCGATCACCTCGGGGGTCGCCTCATGATAGCGGGCGAGGACCTTGCCATGGTCGTGGGGGCAGCGCACCTCACGGATCCTCCCCGTGGTGAGCTCGCGGCCGGAGACGATGCAGGGGATCTCCGGACACTCGTTGGAGAGGGCGTCGATCCTCTCCTGCAGTCTCGCCGTCTCGTCGGTTCCCGGGCGGTACTCGCGGATCGGCTCGTTGGTGGGGGCGGGGAGGCTGTGTGTCGTGTTTACCATGGGTTGATGCGCCCTTCGTGTCGGAGTCGTCGCATTAGACCGACTGGGGTCGGTCGATTCCACCCAGACCGCCGTCGCGCGGGGCTTCCGGCGCAGCAGGATTGCCTCCGGTCGGATTGCCGCGCCCCCCCCCGGGCGGTAACCTGACCCTACGACGCGGTCCGCTCCGGACCCGCTCGCGCTCCGTCGTCTCCTCGCCTGAAGAGGGGCGCGGGCACCCCCACTACGACAGGTCGGGTCGCCGGCGCGATCCGCTCCCTTCGAGCCAGGAGTTCCGATGTCGAACCGAGCCGACGCCAGTCCTTCGCTCCGCGAGTCCCTGAACCTCCGGGACCAGTTCATCGATCGTCACATCGGCCCGCGCGACGAGCAGGTCGAACAGATGCTCGCGGCGATCGGGGTCTCCTCCATGAAGGAGCTGATCGACCAGGCCGTGCCCGCCTCGCTGCGGACCGACCGCCCCCTCGCGCTCGACCATCCGCTCGGGGAGCACGAGGCGCTCGAGGACCTGCGCGCGCTCTCCGAGCGCAACCAGGTCTTCCGCAGCTACCTCGGCATGGGGTACCACGGCACGATCACGCCCCCCGCGATTCAGCGGAACCTCTTCGAGATGCCGGGGTGGTACACGGCCTACACCCCCTACCAGCCCGAGATCAGTCAGGGGCGCCTCGAAGCGCTGCTCAACTTCCAGACGATGGTCTCCGACCTGACCGGCTTCCCCGTGGCGAACGCGTCCCTCCTCGATGAGGCCACCGCCGCCGCCGAGGCGATGACCCTCTGTCACCGTGTCCTCGAGAAGAGCGACAACGGTGGCGATCTCTTCTTCGTCTCGGAGAAGTGCCACCCGCAGACGATCGAGGTCGTCAAGGCGCGGGCCCTTCCCCTCGGCATCGAGGTCCGGGTGGGGGACCACCTCGACTTCACCTTC
>Ga0181574_10002359_pt1 | contig 17266 bp, 15 predicted proteins | sample 101ome_24_FD_145600 | JGI IMG/M metagenome (GOLD analysis project Ga0181574, IMG submission 145600) | Coastal salt marsh microbial communities from the Groves Creek Marsh, Skidaway Island, Georgia - 101410AT metaG (spades assembly) | ecosystem: Environmental > Aquatic > Marine > Intertidal zone... | reverse complement strand
TAGGTCGGTTAGCTGTGGTGACTCTAAGACTTCGGTTGTCGCGCCAGCCGCCTGGATCCGACCTTGCTCAAGCAACACAGTGTGGTCTGCCAGTTGTGCCACTTCCTCAATGGCATGACTGACAAAAAGCGCGGGTATCTTAAATGCATCGCAGATCCTTTGGATAAAGGGTAGTAGCTCCGCTTTACTCTGCGTATCGAGAGCAGACAGAGGTTCATCCAGGAGCAGTAAACTGGGTTGGCTCAACAAAGTGCGCCCTAGTGCCACCCGTTGTCTTTCTCCTCCGGACAAGTTGACGACCGAACGTTCGAGCAATCCTGATATTGCGAGCGTATCAATCACCTCGTCGAAAGTGATCGAAGCTGGTCTCGGAGCACGGCGTAAGGAGAAAGCCAGGTTGCCGTGCACACTCAGATGTGGGAATAAGCGCGCATCTTGAAAAACGAATCCAACGGGACGCTGATATGCGGGTAGATTGATACCTCGCGCACTATCTAACCAGATTTGGTCGTCGAGTATGACCTGACCGCGACAGGCCTGAAACCCGGCAATACACCGTAGGAGCGTGCTTTTGCCGCTGCCGCTGCGACCAAAGAGGCCACAAATCCCCGGCCCAGGTAACTGTTCCGAAATGGACAAATCAAAGTCCTCGACATGGGCTTGTAGCTTGAGGGTGAGCATATTACCCGATGCGCAACGGGGGTCGTTTGTTGCCTGCATACACGACTAACAGAACAACTAAGGAAAAGGTCATTAACAGCGCGGCCAGCGTATGGGCCTGGGCGTAGTTCAGAGTTTCAACGTTTTCGTAGATGGCGATGGATATGACGCGGGTTTGTTCCGGAATATTGCCGCCGACCATAAGGACCACCCCAAATTCACCGATGGTGTGTGCAAACGTCAAGACAATAGCGGTCAGAAACCCTCGTTTGCTCAAGGGCAACACCACATTAAAAAAACGGTCTATGGGTCCCGCGCCGAGGCTGGCGGCGGCTTCCAGTGGGGCACGCCCAAGCACCTCGAACGCTCCCTGAAGAGGCTGCACCATAAAAGGCAGTGAGTAAACGCAAGATGCAAACACTAAGCCACTAAAACTGAAAGTTAGGGTATCGCCAGTCAAGGCGAGCCAGGTTTGTCCCAAGGGTGCATTTGGGCTAAACAACAGTAACAGGTAGAAGCCCAAAACCGTAGGTGGCAGCACCAAAGGCATGGCTGTCAGTGCTGCGATCAGTGAATGTAACGGACCGTCATGGTTCGCCAGCCACCAGGCGAGTGCCGTGCCTAAAAACAGCAAAATGCAGGTTGTGACGCCAGCCAATTGGAGGGTCAACCAGATGGCAGACCATTCAATCATTGGGATTTACCTGATAGCCAAAAGATTTGATCGTGTCCACGGTGGTTGATGTCTGCATAAACGCAAGGAAGGCTAAAGCGGCAGAATTATCCGCAGCCCTGTGCATCAGCACTAACTGCTGCGCAATCGGTTGGTGATATTCGGTTGGCACCAACCACGCTCTCATCTTATCGGGCTCGCTTAAGTTTGCCAGAGCCACAAAGCCCAACTGTGCATTGCCGGTTGCGACCATCGCGTAGACTTGTCCAATATTGTCGGCGAGCACCACTTTTGTGCTGGGCTGCAGCTGAACGTTTAGGTGACCGAGGGTTTGCTGTGCAGCCAATCCATAGGGCGCCAGGTTAGGGTTAGCCATGGCCAGAGAATGGATGGTAGTGGTAAAGAGCGTGTCCGCCATCACGGGCTGTTGCCCCAGCAGAGCCAACTGGCCAAGCGCGTAGGTGTGGCGGCTCTCCGTGACAGTCAGGCCCTGTTGCTCCAAACGTTGAGGACGCTGCGCGTCTGCGGCAAGGAACAGGTCAAAGGGTGCGCCGTTTAGAATCTGAGCATAGAGCTTCCCGGTAGAGGCGCTGACAAGGCGGAGTCGGTGAGTGGGCTGTTGTTCATGAAATTGCTGCAGTAATCGTTCGGCGACCACCTTAAAGTTGGTCGCCACCGCGATCAACGCCTCGTCGCTCCAGGCCGTTGGGGTGCAGATAAGCAACCAGGCCATCACACTGGCACGCAAGCTCTGCTGCCATAATCGTTGCATGAGTAGGGGACAGCCTTCGATCAGGGTTTAGTGTCGTTGGTGTCCACGTGCACCAGTTTTTCGAGTCCTTCCATTAATGACATGGGTAACGGAAAGACAATGGTAGAACTTTTTTCACCCGCGATTTCAGTCAGCGTTTGCAGGTAGCGTAGCTGAATGGCTGTGCTTTGGGTGGACAACAGCGCTGCTGCTTCGACCAATTTATTCGCGGCTTGTTGTTCACCCTCTGCGTGGATGATCTTGGCTCGACGTTCACGTTCCGCTTCTGCTTGTTTGGCTATCGCGCGGATCATACTTTCGTCGATGTCGACGTGTTTGATTTCCACGTTAGAGACCTTGATCCCCCACTGGTCCGTTTGTTGATCGAGGATATTTTGAATATCGCGATTGAGCCGCTCTCTTTCTGCCAGCAATTCGTCTAACTCGTGTTGGCCCAGCACAGACCTTAACGTCGTCTGCGCTAATTGTCCGGTCGCATCCATGAAATTTTCGACGTTGATGATGGCGCGCTCAGCATCGACCACCCGGTAATACAGTACGGCGTTTACTTTGACGGACACGTTGTCTTTGGAAATGAGGTCTTGAGAAGGGATATCGGTCACCATGGTGCGCAAATCAACCCTGACCATCTGCTGCAGAAATGGAATGATGATCACCAGTCCAGGGCCCTTCACTTTGTAAAAGCGCCCGAGCATAAACACAACCCCGCGCTCGTACTCTCGCAGAATGCGAAAGGCGGACGCCAGCAGTCCCAGGCCCAGCAGCAATACCACGGCGGTAAAAATACCCATGATTAATTCTCCTTGATTACGTCTAAGGTCAGGCCATCGATAGCCTCGACTCGAATGGTGTCGCCACTTGAGATTGGCGATTGGCTCCGGGCTTGCCATATTTCACCGAAAGCTCGCACATCGCCAAAATAATGCAGATCTTGAATCTGCGGCGCGCTCGAGTCGTCAGCGGGTAGATGAGTGATTGATTTAAATGTGGATAGCGCATGCCCCTGTGCGCCAATCATGGCTTCAGTGCCGCTGACCACTTTCGCGTTCCGCGCTCGCAGGGCCAGGCCCACCACCGAGACGACGATAATGCCCGTGGTCAGCGTGAAACCGGCGATGATACCGATGGGTAAACTGACGCCAGGTACGTCGCTGTCAAACATGATCATGGAGCCCAGGACAAACGATGCCAGACCGCCAATGCCCAGTACGCCAAAGGTGGGCGTAATGACTTCGGCGACGAGCAGAATGATACCAAGTACAACCAGGGCAACGCCGGCATAATTAACGGGTAAAAGCTGGAGACCATAGGCGCCGAGCAAAATCAGGATGATGCCCGTCATGGCGGGGATAATTAACCCGGGGTTATAAAACTCCAGCATCAGCGCGTAGAGGCCGACAATGAGTAGTCCGTAAGCAATGCTCGGGTCAGTGATCGTCTCAAGCAGGTCGTGGCGCCAATCTGATTCTACGACGGTAATCACGGCGTTCGCGGTGCGGAGGACCTTTTGATTGGATTTGATGGTGACGCTACGTCCATCTATCTGTTGCAGTAGTGCATTGATGTCAGTGGCGATCAAGTCAATGACCCCTAGGGCCTGTGCCTCAGACGCGCGGAGATTAGCTCCGTCGCGGACCGTGCTTTCCGCCCACTGTATGTTTCGCCCACGCAGTTCCGCCAGGCCCTGCAGATAGGCAACCGCATCATTAATAACTTTTTTGCTCATGGCATCCACCGGCGGCGCGGTCGCTGATGGCTTAGCCAACGGAGAGTCGGTGGCGTCGTCGTCTTGCTTGGGGGGTTGAAGCCCAGGTGTGCTTGGCAAGCCTTGAGGTGCCAGACTAACCGGTGTAGAGGAGCCGATGTTGGTCGCCGGTGCCATGGCAGCGATGTGGCTGGCATACGCAATATATGTACCTGCGCTGGCTGCTCTTGCCCCATTTGGTGCAACGTAAGTGATAATGGGGACATTGCTGGCTAAGATAGCCTGAACAAGGTCGCGCATCGCTTTATCCAGGCCCCCGGGAGTATTGATGCGCAGGACGACTGCTTCACGATCAAGTTGGTTTGCCTGTTCAATGCTTCGTATGATCAGGTCTACACTCGCAGGTCCCACGGGGCCGTTGAGATCCACCAGCATGACCTCCGGCGGTGCGGTAGAGGCAGCGAGTGCACGGGTGTTGTCACCGCTCATCGTCAGGGCCCCGATACCGGCGAATATCGTGAACAGGAGAAAAGCTTTGTAACAGTGCCGCATGCTCGTATCTTACGCCCGAGGCGTCGCGTGGCAAGTCCGATCTTTGTTAGCTTTGCCAGGTGTATCCACAGCGGCTCGCACCGGCAGGCCGTGCACAGTGCGCGGGTGTGGCGGATACAGGTTGTAGAGAAGACGCCCGATATGCAGCGAAGAGAATAACGAAAAGGATAGAGAAGTGATGGTCGATTTATTGTTGGCATTAGGTATGGCTTTGCTCTGTGTATTCGTCCACTTCGAGGCGGTGTTGCTGATCGAGCGACTCGCGGGGTCTTTGCGCTCAGTCAGAATGTCGCTATTGGCGACCTGGACAGGCCTGTTGTTCGCTCACGTGTTTGAGATCTGGCTGTATGCACTCGCCTATTATGGTTGCGTCCATTTTGGACTCGGGCAGTTGCAAGGCGTGGAAACGCTGATTGATTATGGTTATTACTCCTCCGTGGTGTATACGACCTTGGGATTTGGAGACGTCATCCCAGGGGAAGGGCTGCGTATGCTGACGGGCTCGGAAGCACTCGTGGGGCTATCCTTGATCGCCTGGTCTGCCACGATTACCTATGGGCGAATCAGCGTGCACCAGGCGCAGAACAAACGATAGTCGCATCACCCGGTACTCTGGGTGAAGTTAATCTGTTGAGGACAACATCTCTACGATCACCACTCTGGTGGGACGTAACTGGTTAGGTCCCAGGCACGCGTCAGGGGCAGATCCGACCGCGGGTCGAATGTGGTCCAGTTCTCAAAATTCAGCGCAAGTGCGTCGAGTCTTGGCACCAGATCTCATAGGCGTAATCTTTCCGTGGCGCCCCAGATCATCGTCACTTACGGTGTGGATGAGTCGAGTCAACGGAGTAGAACTGGTGCTGATTGAGCGATTGGGCGATCTAGAATGGGATAAGCGACGCACGCTGTTGGTCACCGTGTGGTTTACGCTGGCCATTGTCCTGATGTCCCTGGCAGTGACGTATTCGGCCAATTTCTTTTTTGGTGACGGTCGACCCGGTGCGCTATCTTTGCTGATTGCCACGAGCACGCCGGCGCTGATTGTACCGTTTGCTTGTTATTTTAATTTTCGGCTGTTTTTTCGTCTGCGTGCCGCCAACCAGCATCTGGCCATATTGAGCGAAACCGACTATCTGACCAATACGCTGAACCGGCGCCGGTTTGTCGAAGTGGCGGAGCGGGAGTTGGCCCTCGCCAGACGTCACGGTTATCCAACGACGGTGTTACTGCTGGATTTTGATCACTTCAAAACCATAAACGATAAGATGGGTCACCAGGTGGGGGACGAAGTGCTGGTGCGCAGCATTGATCTGATCAAGTCCATGCTGCGTCAGGCTGATGTGATTGGACGATTTGGCGGGGAGGAATTTGTTGTCCTCTTGCCGCACACCTCATCCGGAGGCGCGGCCGCGCTTGCGGAACGTATTCGCGCCGCAGTCAGCAATAGCCCCGCGAAACTGGCCAGCGAGATTGTCGCAGTGACCGTGAGCATCGGCAGCGCCACGTGTGACACAAGCCAGTCCTCACTTGAGTTCATGATTAAGAATGCCGATGAATTGCTCTACGAGAGTAAGGCGCGAGGGCGTAACTGCTGTGCTGGGCGGACCATTACCCCAGAGAGTGCGCCACCCATAGAGGAAGCACTGACCGCTTAATTTGTGTAACGGGCAACACGATTTGCCCCGCGTGCATCTATGGGTTCGTTCCGGCCTCGTCTCTAATTCCCCGTAAAAATATCTGGGTTGGGCATGCGCCCGTTGTTGTTTTAGGCGCTTGCGCGCTAGGATATGCACCCAAAGGGTAGGGTAGGGCACAATGGTTGGTGACCAGCGTGGGAGGCGCGGTGAGCCGACCTCCATTCACCCTAATTGAACTATTCGAATTAAGGAATACAGATGCAACAGATACAGGGTATTCAGTCAGATAATGTGACCCGTTGGTTCGCTGCAAACGTGCCGGACGCCGAACCACCATTTGTGTTCGATTTGATTGCGGGTGGTCATTCCAATCTCACTTTCTCAGTGACCGACAGCCACGGCACGGTCTATGTCTTACGACGTCCGCCACTGGGCCATGTACTGCAGAGTGCGCATGATATGGCACGTGAACACAAGATTATTGCTGCGTTGCAAGGGTCGAACGTCCCGGTGGCGACGACCATTGGGTTGTGTGAGGACCCATCGGTCAATGAGGCGCCGTTTTATATTATGAAATACGTCGCCGGCCCGGTCTTGCACGATGCTGATGCGGCCCGCGAGTTGTCAGCGACGCAACGCCTCTCCTTGAGTGAGCACGTCGTGGATGTGTTGGCGCAGCTGCATCAACTTGACCCAGATGCGGTCGGGTTGGGCGACCTTGGACGCAAAGAAGCGTACCTTGCGCGACAGTTGAAGCGTTGGAACACCCAATGGGCTGCGTCCAAGACGCACGAGATACCAGCGATGGAACAAACCAGCCAACTGCTGGATGAGCGCATGCCGGAACAGATCGGCGCCAGTATTGTGCATGGAGACTATCGTCTGGGGAACATGATCATCGGTGACGGACAGATTGCTGCAGTGTTGGATTGGGAACTGTGCACGCTGGGCGACCCCCTGGCCGATGTGGGTTATCTGTTGAATTCATGGATCGCTCCAGGCGAGGTGGAAGAGGATTTAACCCCGACTGCAGCAGGTGGCTTTGCTGACCGTACCCAGTTGACGGAACGGTATGCCGCAGCTACCGGGCGGGACTTGAGTGACATTGATTATTATCGAGCGTTTTCACACTGGCGCCTGGCGGCAATCGGTCAGGGTGTATACAAACGTTATCTGGTCGGTGCCATGGGAGAAAATCGAGACATGGACCTGGAGGCTTACAAGCTCAGTGTTACCACCCGGGCAGAGGCCGCTTTAGAGCTACTCAGTTAGTGCCAACTGCTCATAAGGCTCGCCGTTCAGCCAAACGCTGATCTGGCGGGGTAGCTCAGGGCCGCGTAATTCGACCACTGAGCAAGGCTGGCTGAGCACCTGGGGTACGATGGTGTCAGCTGTTGGTGTTCGCCAGGTGTAGTGCAGCGCGATTTCGTCTCCCTTGGCTTCAGCCTTGTTGAGGTCAAAACCGTGACCGAGCGTGGGTTGCACCCCCTTGTAGATTGCTATGAATATCGATGAGGCGGCAGCGCTGCTGGCATCCGTTGCTGGGTCTTCAATCTCTCCCTCGAGTAATTTTGCCCCCACAATCGCGGCTAAATCAGCAAATTCGACTTGTCTTACGCCTTCAGGCAGCGTGCTGCAAAAGTTGTGGTTGAGGATTTCGCTGACCTCGACGGTCGATGTCTTACAGCCCTGTAAACTCATCAATGCGATCCACGCGAAAGAGTGATACAACCAAGCCCAAAGGGTTTTGCTTGGGCGCGATGACCTATTCGGCTGGACCGGAAGCTCGGCGGGGGGTATCGCTGTGCTATGCGGCATAACGCCTGCAACTGTGGCGGTCTGACTTTGGGTTATGTTGGGGTCTATAGGGAGCATCAACAGTCGTTAGGATAAAAATGGCGTGTCAGGCGGCGTTAACCGCCTGAATGCAACTTCTCTTCTGGGGGAAGGACACTTGAAAGGGAGGACTGCACGAAGTTGCTTGCACGCCTTCAAACTGTTTCTAGGGTCAGCAGTGTACAGTACAAAAAGAGCCTGTCAACAATTTTTTAATAAAATGTACAAGTTTTGTACAGATTAGAGGGCTGCACATGTTAAGCCTGCTCCAGCATGCTTTCTAACGCCAGTTCGAGCTGCGCTCGGGCCTGCGACGCATCGATTTGTACCGAAGTGTAGGTTTGGGGGTGTTCAGCCTGTGTGCTGCAGTCTGCCGCGTAGGCTGAAAAAGCATTGAGTTGATTAATGGCCTCGATCAAATACTCCGGACAGTGTGTCGGGTCGCTGCTGGAGGCCGCGATGGCAATAAGTTCTTCGTCTGAAAAACGCCGTGGCGCGCTGCGCCCCGCACGTAGAGGACCGATCCCCGCGCTGATGGTGTGATGCTCAATTTCGGCCCAGGTGATGGGCCATTTGAGGGTGGGTGAGCCTAAGTCTTGTACTTTCGATATGATCTCGGCGGTGGCGAACTGATAGACCACGATAATCTTGGCTTCAGGGAATATTTCCTTAGTAATATCAATTGCTTGTGTGGATAAGACGGGCAACTGAAGGATCATAACCTGTGGGTCATCGGTCGCGTCAACATCGGCCAGGAAGGCCTCCATGTTGGCCCACCGTGATACGACGTCAACCCGTTGTTGTTGACTGCTCCGCTGGGCCTGTTGTTCCAGCATCACCAGGTTGGGCCCAACCAGGCCGACTCTGGGCGCGTGCATGCTCATCACGACCGGAGTCGGATTGTGGCGGCTGACACGTTCTGACAGCTGTTCGTCAGTCAGTGTGGCTAAACTGGAGATGGGTTGCCCTAGATCAATCAAATGTTTGATTTGTTTGAGCCGCTCCAGTTGAGGTTTGCTGTAGAAGCGGGTCTTGCCGGCTTTGTGTGCAGGGCTCACGTCATAGCGCCGCTCCCAGGCGCGTAGGCGCTCAACTGAGATGCCGGTGAGTGAGGCGACTGTTCCGATCCTGTACAGATCTTCGTCAGCGCTTTTTTTGTCTAGATCCATGGCAGGGCTGTCCAGGTACAAAAGCTGTACAATAATACGCCAGTTGACAGAATTGTCCAGCGTGCTTTTGTACCAGAGAGAGGACACCGACGGCGCCTTGTGGGTTTGCGCCGCGCCAGTGAATGGCGATCGCTTTGGTGCTCGGGGTTAGGTGCTTAACCCGTCAAAAAAATCGACTGCTCCGGTTTCCAACGAGTACTCGGCGCCGACCACGACCAATCCGTCTTGAGCTATCAGTGATCCAATGATTTTCGACTCATGACGCAAGTGCTGGGTTGAGGCGAGAACATTGGCTCGGATAGCTGCGGGCATTAGCTCGTGCTGCGGGACGCTATTCATCAAAGGGGAGACCGCGGGTCGGATGCGCTCCACGATGGCCTGCACATTTGGAGAGTCATTCTGTGCATCATGTTTGAGTGCCTCTATAGTCGCTGCAACCGCGCCACATTTGCTGTGACCCAAGACCACGACTAGGCGGGTGCCGAACTGGTCAGCGGCAAATTCCACGCTGCCCACAAGAGAGGGTGGAACAATGTTGCCGGCCACGCGGATGACGAACAAGTCCCCCAGACCTTGGTCAAAAATCAACTCAGGCGGTACTCTGGAGTCTGCGCAACCCAGGACGATAGCGAACGGGTGCTGGCCGTTGGCGACCTCGTGGCGACTCGACTGCACATCGTGATTGGTTAATTGATTGGCTATAAATCGCCGATTCCCGGCGATTAGGCGGGCCAGCGCGTCATCTGCTGTTACCATTTAGGTTTGTTTTCGTCTGCTGTTAGTATGGCGATATTTTAGAGAAGCTTTTTGAGGGAGTCATCATGCAGAATAATCTCGGCCTATTCCTGACCAAGCGGGCGTTCCTGTCCCCGGAACTTGAAGCGTACGTTGAAGGAGACGGCAGTTTTCGCCTCAACTTTGATGAACTTAATCGATCCTCGAATCGCATAGCGAACGGACTGCTTGAAGACGGCATCGAAGTTGGCGAGCGGGTCGGTTTGTTGTTGATGAATTCCCGCGAGTTCATGGAAGCCTATTTTGCGCTGGCTAAAGTGGGCGCGGTTGTTGTGCCGCTTAACTGGCGTCTGGTGGCGGATGAACTGGAATTTATTCTAAAAGATAGCGGCACCCAACGCTTGCTCTTCGGTGATGAATTCCTGGATACCGTAGCAGAACTGCACAGCCGCGGTGATAAGACCGATATCAAACAATGGTTACAGGTGACTGGTGCTGATGCCCTCGCAGACAACGTGGCGTACTTTGCGCAAGACTATCGGGTTTTCCGTGATGCCGCCTCGGACGCTGAACCGCAAGCCCGGGGCGCTGATGAGGACATGCTCTACATCATGTATACCTCGGGGACGACAGGATTGCCCAAAGGGGTAGTGCATACACACAACTCCGCGATTTGGGCTGTGATCACCATCGGTGCCAGCGGGGATTATCACTATAAGGACCGGTTTTTAGCCTGTTTGCCAATGTTTCATGTGGGCGCGCTGACGCCTCTGGCGGTGAATGTTTGGGCGGGAGCGACCAGCGTCGTCATGCGTAGTTTTGACCCGACCCATGCTTGGCGACTGATCGAACAGGAGAAGATCACCACCGGCTTGGCCGTACCCGCGATGTTGAACTTTATGACACAGGTGGCTTTTGAGCACTTTGATTACTCCAGCTTGCGTTGGATGATGACCGGTGCGGCACCGGTGCCGGTATCCATGACTTTGCAGTATCACGAACTGGGCATAGGGCTGCTGCAAATATACGGGCTGACTGAGACTTGTGGCCCCACATGTTTGATGGATCCCGATAATGCGATCCGTAAGCCTGAGTCCACCGGGCGAGCCTTCTTTCATACCGAAGTGCGCGTAGTGAATGATCAGGGCCAGGACTGTGCGCCAGGCGTGGCTGGTGAGGTTTGGGTCAAGGGTGCGCACATCATGCGTGAGTACTGGAATCGACCGGAAGCCACGGCAGAGACGATTGTCGACGGTTGGCTGCGTACTGGTGACGTAGCAACCATGGACTCTGAAGGATTTGTCGCCATCCAGGACCGCATTAAAGACATGATCATTTCAGGTGGAGAAAATGTGTACCCCGCTGAGGTAGAGGGTGTTTTAGCATCCCATCCAGGCATCACCGAAGCCGCGGTGATTGGGCAGCAAAGCGAAAAGTGGGGTGAATCGCCATTTGCGATTGTGGTCAGAAGCGACGAGACACTCACTGAAGCGGATGTGATTGACTTCTGCCAGGGCAAGCTGGCTGGCTTTAAACAGCCGAAAGGGGTGGCCTTTATTGACGAAATTCCACGCAACCCTAGCGGTAAGATTCTCAAGCGCTTGCTGCGCGAAGATTTTCCTACCCAGGCGCCTGTTTAAGAACCCTGACGCGTTAAATTTTCGGTCATGATCGCGCCCCAAGTAAACACGGCCAGGGCCAGAGTAATAAAGACCGCGGCTGAGCCTTGGTCTTTGGCTCGGCCGGCGAGTTCGTGAACCTCGTCGCTGATGCGATCAACCACTGCTTCAATCGCAGAATTCATTAATTCTACCACCAGCACAAGTGCCATAACCCCAACCAGTAATATGAGTTGTATTGCGTCCTCTGCGAGCCAGAACGCAACCGGTGTCAACAGTAGCGCCAGCATGCACTCCTGGCGGAATGCGGATTCGTAGCGCCAGGTTGCGCTCAGCCCCTGCCACGAGTAGATGGTCGCGCGATAGACTCTTTTGATCCCGGTTTCGCCAGGTTTTGGCATCGACTTCCTTGGTTCTAGTGGTCGTCTGGGCAAGGCCCTGTTTCGACTTGAATGGTTGAGTGGTTGATCCCAAACTCTCGGCTGAGGACCTCCTTAATGTCTGCGACGACGGTTTGAACCTGTGTGTCTTCGGGGACCAGGGCATGCAGCGTTAACAGTGGCTTTTCGGCGGTCAGCGCCCAGGCGTGCACGTGGTGGACCTCTCTCACCCGGGGGATGGCATCGCATAATCGTTGTTTGATGTCCGCAAGATCCACATTTTGAGGCACACCCTCAAGCAAGATGTGGGCGGATTCGCGGAGCACCTGCCAGGCACCGCGCAGCAGAATAATTACGATCACCAGGGCGAGCACTGGATCTGCGTATGCCCAGCCAAGCCACCAGACTAACAGCGCGGCCAAAATAGCGGCGGCTGAGCCCAACAAATCGCCCAGCACGTGTAACATTGCACTGCGTACATTGGCGTTCCCTGAGGTGCCATGCAGCATTCGAAAGGCGACCAGATTGACGATGAAACCTAATGCTGCAACGGCCAGCGCCGGCAGCGGCAACATGGGCTCTGGGGCACTCAAACGGGCGATTGCTTCGATGGCAATCCAGATCACCAACCCGATCAAAGTCAGGCCGTTGATGAAGGCCGCCAACACTTGAAACCGGTGATAGCCGTAACTGAGTTTGTGGTCGTACCCTTTGGCTGAAATACGTGCCGCCCACCAGGATAAACCCAGCGCCGTCGCATCCAGAAACATATGACCTGCGTCGGCCAGCAATACCAGGGCATTGGTCATCAGCCCCGCGATCAATTCGATGACCATGAACCCGGTGATGAGCAAAAAGGCACGCCCCAAAACCTTGCTGTCATGGTGATGGTGACCATGCGCGTGGGAGTGACCTGAGCTGGCGTGATGGTGTGTGTGGTTGTGGCTCAAAGTGACCAACCTGTGTGTCGAAGGCCGCAGTATAACGGTTTATGAGCGCGAGTTTCATTGCTGCCACATCTCATCGATGCCACAACTCATCGATGCCACATGAGGCTGATGGCAGTAAGAGTGCATCTTTTTGGCCCCGCGTCCATGGCGTTCTGCCCAGGGTCGGCCCACGCTGTTTTCTCGATTAGGCCATCAACCGCGCAACGAACGCTGGTTTGAGCTAGTCTTGAACAATTCAACGTTAGTGCAAGGAGACAAATATGCAGCGTATGCAGCTAGATCAGGTAGGCCAGGTAGCCGTGCTTAAATTTAACCACCCCGAGGTTATGAATGCCGTGGGCGCTCAGATGCTTGAGGATTTTGCTGAGGCGATACTGCAGATCAAGCAACCGTCCAGTGGCGTGCGTTGCTTGTTGTTAACGGGTGAGGGTCGTGGGTTTTGTGCCGGAGCCAATCTCCAGGATGATGCTAAGAAAGAGAGTCGTCAGGGCGCTGGCGCATCCCTGCGTAATGCCTACCATCCGCTGATGTTTGAATTACGCGGCCTGGAAATGCCGATTGTTACGGCAGTCAATGGGGCAGCCGCAGGCGTGGGGATGAGCTTTGCAATGATGGGTGACATCGTATGCGCCTCACAGCAGGCCTACTTTTTACAGGCTTTTGCACGCATTGGTCTGATTCCTGACGGGGGATCTACATTTATGTTGCCGCGTTTAGTCGGATGGGGGCGAGCCATGGAGTTGTCGATGTTGGCAGAGCGCCTGCCGGCCGCCCAAGCGCAGGAATGGGGTATCGTCAATCGCCTCTTTGAGGATCAGGAGGCATTACTGGATGGGGCAATGAGGATTGCCGATCAGCTGGCCAAGGGGCCCCGATCACTCGCCCTCATGCGCAAAGCATACTGGCAAACCTGGTCGAACTCCTTCGAGCAACAACTGGAACTGGAAGCCCAATTACAAAATGAAGCGGGCAGTTCCAAAGATTTTGCCGAAGGCGTTCAAGCTTTCCTCGGGAAGCGCGATGCCAAATTCAGCGGTCAGTAGGCGGTCGGCGTCAGTGTCAGCCGGGGGGTAGGCCCTCAAGCTAATTCTGTTAAGTGTGCTTCAACGCTGCTCTGTAGTGCCTGCAGGTCATAGCCGCCTTCGAGTATGGAGAGAATTCGACCCTCGCTATACCGCTGGGCGGCATTGACAATAAAGCGAGTGATCCAGGCATAGTCTGCCTCGAGCAAATCGATAGCGGCCAATGGGTCTGCTTGGTGTGCATCGAATCCAGCAGAGATGAGTATCAGTTGAGGTCGGTGTTTCTCGAGTGCCGGCAACCAATCGCGCTCGATCAGGTGACGAAACGTCTGGCCGTCAGTGCCAGCGTCCATGGGCGTATTGATGATGTTGGGGCGCACCAAATCAAAATGACGGTTAGGGTAGTGTGGATGCTGGAAGCTGGAGCAGACCAATACCGCTGGGTTGTCTTTAAAGATATCGACTGTTCCGTTGCCATGATGCACGTCAAAATCCAATATCGCGACCCGCTCAATGGCATCTCGACGCATCGCTTCCAGAGCACCGATGGCGATGCTGTTAAACAAGCAAAACCCCATGGCACTGTCGCGCTCAGCATGATGCCCCGGCGGGCGCACGGCGCAAAATACGCGTTTTGTCGCCCCGTCCAAGAGTGCGTTCACCCCGTCGCATGCCGCGCCGGCAGCGGCGCGCGCGGCGCCCAAAGAATGTGGGCCGAGCCATGTGTCTGGATCTACCGGCACGGCCTCCGTTGTGCTCAATGACTCTAAAAAATCAAGGTGAGTCTGAGGATGTGCACGCAAAATGGCAGCATCCGAGACAGGTTTTGGTGTGCGCAAAGGGTGGTCTTGAGTCAGGCCGCTGGCGTGAAAAAAATCTAACAAAGTACTGATACGTTCACCGCGCTCAGGGTGGCCTGAGGGGACTTCATGTTGCGCAAACAAACGGTCAGTGTAGATATGCATAGATTAAATCGGTCCGTTTAGATGACAGGGTTGTGGCTATTCTTGTGCGAAAAGCTCAGGTGTTCAAGTCATCGACAGGCGGTTGCGGTTGGGTCAGTAACGCAGGGCTCCCCAGGGCAGGGGGCTAGTACTGTGGCTCCAACAGCACAGTTTTATGATCTCTAACCAGCTTGAATGTGTCTGCTAACGATGCCAGATAGGGACTCGAGCGTGCGGGCTGTTGATTGATTGATCGCATTTGAATATGGATTCGACGATGGTTGACAAGATGCTGCAGGACCGCATGCACGTGTCCGATTTGCGGATCATCCCAATGGATCAAATAGCGCAGATCTTTACCATTATTTTCTACCACTAAAGCCAACTTTGCCCGGTGAAAGACCAGGTAGGCCGTCGCGCGTCGCTGGGGCAGTTCAGGCCATTTGAGGCTCAGGCCGCAAGGTGCCGCGGGATCGGTGGCGGCGACCCAAAAGTCAGACACCAGTGGCGGTCCTTCGGCAAACGCCTTGATGGCCTGGCTCGACATAAATTGTGGTGTGCTGAGGTCTTCGAAAAAGTGTCCGGTGGTGACCTCCCCAGCTAACTCCATCAGTCGTAGCGCGCGAAAAGCATCGCGCCAACGGAAGTATTTGCCCGCTTCCTGAGTGGGCATACGTTCTCGCACAATGACGTCCCGACAGAGCACACCGTAGCGCTCAAGCAACAGTCTGACGCGTTCTTTATCCGCTTCCAATTGGGTTAATGGGTCTTCCATAGCGGTAGTTTTTGTGAGCCTCCAGTCGCCCTGCCAGCCTGTGGTTGGGCGGCTTAATCGGCGCCGGCTGGAGCGATTGGTGGCGGTTTCCCAACGCGTATAGTTGCGTTCGTGTGCTTGTTTTAGGGGGCTGAGAGTTTGACTGCTCAGTCGGCCTGTCCAAACGGCCTGCCACCATGCTGTGTTCAGTGCTTCGGAACTCAGTTTGCTGGTGTTGGCAATATCACTGAAGGTATAGCTCGCGTTGGGATCAATAAAACTGTCAACGATGACTTTAAAGTCGTCGGGCACGGGATCGATTGCGCTTATTAACTCTAATTCCTCAGGGTAGGCGAGCGTGATTTGAGTTTTACCCGTGCCCCGCCAACTCAAGGTGTTGTGATTGACCCACGCATCCCACCCAATGCCGTCAATGTTGACGCCTCTGGCGGGCATCAGGTCCTCGAGCCAAGTGGTGACTGAGGCAGGATAGCCCCGCAGGACTTCCAGACGAGATAAGGTGACCTGCTCGTTATCGGCTGCAGATTCACCGACCCCCTGGAGTGCGGCCCAATACAGCGGTAGCTCTTGGGCCGGGCGGGGATCGATCTGCACTCGGCGGCTGGCGCGCTGGAAGCGCATGAGCATCTCGAAGTTTTCGCTATCACACCAATACGGCCGGGTATCGCCTTTCACGAGAGCACCAAAGACACGGGTGTCGTCTGCGATTAGAAAATTGTCGGGTATTTGAGGGAGCAACGCTTCAATGCGTGGGACGTCGCTGGGACCGTAGAACGTTAAAATTTCACGGGCCAAGTCCGTGGCGTCTCTTGCATCGGTGACGTGCGGGGCGTCGGTGGGCGCGCGACCCGGAAACAGACCGCTCCAATACAGGTGGGCCTCCAGTTCAACATGGGTCAGCCAACGCCGCGAATCGAGTGCCATCCACCGGCTGGCGGTTGGGGGTGAAAAGTTCTCGGGGAGTTCATCGGCCGGGATTAGAATACGTTCTTTTAACCATTCTTCCCATTCCTCATCCGACCTGGGCGCATAACCGGGAGCTCGGCGCGTTCGCTTGGCTTCAAACTCAGCGATCACCTGCGGATCAATACTGGGTCGCAGGGTATCGTTGCGTAACGCCTGGCCTATCAGGTCGGAACTCAACGCACTCAAAGTGTCGTCTTCTGGCGTATCGTCGGCATACATGTAACGACTCACCTGATCGAAGTGCAGATTTCTGGCGAACGGGCTGGGGGTTTGTGTGTGCGCCAGTGTCCAGGTGAGGTTGCCACTATGAAGGTCAGCGAGTTGCTGACGCAGGTTGGGGAGATCGAATTCGTCATCCAAACAGGTTCGCCAGGTTTCCACCAGTACCGGGAAATCCTCAAGCACTTTGACTTGGGTCATTAACTTTTTCGCCTGCAGTCGGCTCATCCAGAGTGGCAGCCGCTGGTTGAATTTTTGTTTGGTAAGCAACAGCGATCGCCCCGCACACTCACGGAACCGAGCCCCAAAAAAACCTGAAGTTTCCAGACTCTCCCGTAGCAAGGCGAGCAAATTTTCAGGCGTCACCAAAGACAGTAACTGTTGGGGTTCAACTGGCTGCTTGAGCAGGATGACAATGGCATCGTTGTCGGCATGCACATCTGCCGTTTCGCCAAAGGCCTGCAGCCAGGCGGCCTTTAAGGCTAGCGCCCAGGGTTGATTTAAGCGTCCCCCCCACAATGTGTGGATGACCAGCTGTTGGGGATCGTTGGGCCCAACATAACCGGCTGGACCACTGTGTATCCATTCCAGTAACAGGTGTCGCTGATGGGGCAAAGGTGTCTCGGTATGTTGGCGTTGTCGGCTCAGGTAA
>Ga0181574_10002354_pt1 | contig 17288 bp, 11 predicted proteins | sample 101ome_24_FD_145600 | JGI IMG/M metagenome (GOLD analysis project Ga0181574, IMG submission 145600) | Coastal salt marsh microbial communities from the Groves Creek Marsh, Skidaway Island, Georgia - 101410AT metaG (spades assembly) | ecosystem: Environmental > Aquatic > Marine > Intertidal zone... | reverse complement strand
GATCAAAGGCGGTGTCTGATGGTCCATCATGTCCATGCCCGTCATGCTCGAGTTCGTGTTCGACTTCGTGCATGCCATGGATGACCGAGCCCGAGCCCAGAAAGAGGCAGCCCTTGAAGAAGGCGTGCGTCATGACGTGGAAGATGGCCACGAAAAAGGCCCCGACACCCGCCGCCATGAACATGAAGCCCAGCTGCGAGACCGTGGAATAGGCCAGAACTTTCTTGATGTCGTTCTGCGTGATGGCAATCGTTGCAGCCACCAATGCAGTGATGGCGCCCACGATGGCTATGACCGTCATGACACCGGGCGCGGCCAAGACAATCGGGGAGAGACGGGCCAGCAGGTAGAGGCCCGAGGTGACCATGGTGGCTGCGTGGATGAGCGCTGAGACGGGCGTGGGGCCCGCCATGGCATCTGGCAGCCACGTGAAAAGTGGAATCTGGGCGCTTTTACCGGTGGCCCCGATGAAGAGCAGCAGAACGGCAGCTGTTGTCATGCCACTGTCCATGCTTGGTCCCTGGGTCAGGATCGTGTTGAAGTCCAGTCCGCCGATCTCCCGGAAAATGATGAACATGGCCAGGAGGAAGGCAAAGTCCCCGACCCGGTTCATGATGAAGGCCTTGTTCGCCGCCTTGCTGTTATTTCGGTCGGTGTACCAGAAACCGATCAAGAGGTAGGAGCACAGCCCGACACCTTCCCAGCCCAGGAACAGGACCACGAGGTTATCCCCGAGGACCAGGTTCAGCATGGCGAAGATGAACAGGTTCAGGTAGGCGAAAAAGCGCCAGAAACCATCATCTCCATGCATGTAGCCCATCGAATACACATGGATGAGGCTGCCCACGCCCGTGATGATCATGGTCATCAGCAGGGAGAGCTCATCAAGCCGGTAGGCAAAGTCAACCGACAGATCGCCGGCCACCATCCAAGCGAAGGCGTGCGAGATGATGGCTTCGCCCTCGTATCCAACGAATAGCGATACGGTGATCAGGAAGGGGATCAGCACCATGGCAGTGCCGAGCATCCCCACGAGGCCTTCCTGTTTACGGAGCGCCGGTACGAACAGTCCCCCCAAGCCGTTTACGGCAGCGCCGACAAGCGGCAGGAGGATGACAAGTTTGATCAGCAATTCAGGCTGCATCGGGCAGGGGTTCAATGGAAGACGCCTGCACCGGCGCCTTCCGGTGTGGCTAGTACTTGAACAGGTTGATCTGCGTGACGTCGATGGTCAGCTTGTTGCGGAAGATGGCAATGACCAGCGCCAGGCCAACAGCGGCCTCCGCAGCGGCAACCGACATGACGAAAAACACGAGGACCTGCCCCGCTGTATCCCCCATCGCTTGGCTGAGCGCCACGAGGGAAATATTGACCGAGTTAAGCATCAATTCCACACACATCAGCATGACAATGGCATTGCGGCGGAAAAGGAAACCCAGCACGCCCATCGTAAACAGCAGGGCGCTCAGGGTCAGATACCAGTTGAGGGTAATTTCCATGGGGTCTCAGGGGGAGGACAAGAAAGAGAAGCCGACCTGTCAGACCGGTTTGCGTTTGGCAATGACAACGGCTCCGATCGTGGCTGCCAGCAGCAAGATCCCGATGATCTCAAGGGGCATGGCATACCGTGTGAACAACACTTTGGCCAGCTCCGAAGCGGAGCCCGTGGAGGCAGCCGTCTCCAGGGATACGGGATCGGGCAGCATGTCCAGGGAGCTTGCAACCACAAACGTCAGCATGGCCAACAAGCCCATGCCCAGCATGAAGGCAATGATCCGTCGCCACTCGATACGCTTGAGGTCCGGCAGGGCTGCCAGGTTCAGGAGCATGATGACGAAAAGGAAGAGTACCATGATGGCCCCGGCGTACACGAGAACCTGTATGACGGCAATGAACTCGGCGTTGACGGTCAGGTAAAGGCCGGCTACGCAGAACAGGTTCAGGATGAGCCAGAGGGCGCTGTTGACCGGGTTCCGGGAGATGAGCATTCCGAGTGCGGCGGCAATGGCAACAATCGCCAGCACGAAAAACAGAATGGAGGCGGTCATGGGATTGGAGTGGGGCAGTGTGTCCCGGATGGGGACAAAGGTCCGATGCCCGACCTTCGGCAGAAGGATGCGGAACACCTCGAAACAGTCGGCGCGCAAGTTAGACATCGGTCTAGCGATGGGCAAGAAAAGATCCGATAAAGACCCCTCACGTGTACCCTTTTCGATCGACAGCTGCTACCCTGCACCCGGGCGCTCGCAGACAGGCATGGCAGGGGATCCAGACGGGCGCCAGACGAGGCTCCACACCGCCTGGCCCCGGATCCACGATCGAGCGGAATCGTAGAGGCTCCGTCGCTTTTCCTGAACACACCCCTACGCCCGTGTTTCCAACAGCCCCAGCCTTCCTTTCAAATCGCCTGGACCTGCTCGTACGTCAGGCAGGCACCCGGGACGTCCGTGCCATGTGGGTCCCGGGTCGTATCGAGCTGCTGGGAAAACACACCGACTATGCGGGCGGAGAGAGCCTGACGTGTGCCTCGATACACGGTATGGCAGCCATCTCTCATCGGCACGAGGATCGTTCACTCGTCATCGTGGATGTGGCCCGCGGTGAGGAGGTTGTGCTGCCTTTCGAGATGCCGACGGCGCAGATCTCCTGGGCACGTTACCCAGTAACCGTGCTCAACAGGGTGATCCGGCACTTCGGAGAACCGGCGAACGGCGTTCGTATCCTGATGCATTCGGACCTTCCCTCGGCCTCGGGCATGAGCTCCTCGAGCGTGCTCGTTGTGACCGTCCTGTTGGCTCTTCTGGCCGAAGGGGGGTACACTCAGCTGCCGTTCGAGAGTGTCGAGGATCTGGCCGGTTTTGCAGGTGCCGTGGAGTCGGGTGCGGATTGGAGGACCCTCGGTGGCGATGAGGGAGTGGGCACGCGCGGTGGTAGTCAGGACCATACCGCTATTCTCTGTTCGAGGGAAGGTATGGCGAGCCTGTTCGGATACCATCCGATTCATTGCCATGAGCGGGTTGACCTGCCCGAATCCGTGGCGTTGGTCGTCGCCGGAAGCGGGGTCAAGGCGCGCAAGACGGGCGATGCGCGTGCGGCCTACAACCGGGCCAGCTGGCGTGCCTCCGAAGTGGCCCGTCTCTACTCGCAGGATGTGGATGAATACTACCCGCATCTGGGCGCCATGATGGCGGCACCGCACTTCGATCTGGAAAGTCTGCGCTGGGCGGTTCCGGATGACGACCTGTGGGACCGGTTCCAACAGTTCGAACGCGAAATCGACGATGTTCTTCCCCGAGCCGTGCGCGCCCTGCGGGATGAGGACTGGACGGCGTTCGGTCAGGCGACGGCCCGTTCCCAGCAGATGGCGGCCGAATGGCTTCACAACCAGATTCCTGAAACCGAGGCGCTGGTAGGGGGTGCGTTGGCGTCGGGGGCGTTGGCGGCCAGCAGTTTTGGAGCCGGTTTCGGGGGGGCGGTATGGGCCCTTGTCGAGCGTGGCCTCCGGGAGGAGTTCAAGACCGGATGGAGGCGCGCCTACAACGAGGATTACCCCGACCTGGCCCAGGCCATGGTCCTATTGGACGAAGAGCCGGGCGTCCCTGCTTGGACGAGTGAGGGGGGCATCCTACACGGGATGCCAAGCGCTTCATGAAGCACGGCTCTGCGCCTGGACACCGTACGGCGTCAGAGGATCCGCCTCTCAGTCAAAGCGGATGCGTGGCCAGATTTTGGTAAGCCCGATCGTACAGGCAAAGGCCAGCCCACCAACCAGGAGCGCCGGTCCATACTGCCCGTATAGAGTGTACCCCGTGGCAAAGAGCGCTCCATAGATCATACCAGCGCCCAGAACCATGCCAACGATGGCCATCGGGAAGTCCGAGCCATCCTCTGAGGCGTCGGCGCCCACGGCATGGGCAATGTGGGTCCATCCTCGGCCACCCGGGCGGATGGTCCGGTAGAACCGCTGCAGGGTGTCCTCGTCCGTCGAGGGGAAGACATAAGCCGCTCCAACCCAGGCCATCGTCGTTACGACGACACCCACCAGCAATTGCTCCCAACCTTCCAGGCCCATGCCCCCGGTAAAGGTGAATAGCAGGGCAATGGCAAAGGAGACGATCATGGCGGTCAATTCAGCTTCGGCATTGATTCGCCACCAGAACCAGCGCAGGATGAAAATCAGACCCGTGCCTGCTCCAATCTGGAGGATGATATTGAAGACCTGTAGCGCGTTTTCCAGGAAGAGTGCCAGCGTACAGGCAACAACCATGAGAATTACGGTCGCGACACGTCCGACCCAGACTTGCTCGGCTTCGGTGGCCTCCGGATTCATGAATCGATGATAGAGGTCGTTGACCACGATGGATGATCCCCAGTTGACCTGCGATGACATGGTGGACATGTAGGCCGCTGCCAGTGAGGTGACTACCAAGCCGAGCAGACCCGCCGGCAGGTAGGTCAGCATGGCCGGGTAGGCCAGGTCGTTACGGACGACCTGCTCCGGTACGTGGGGAAAGCGCTCTGCAATGGATGCCAGGTCCGGAAAGACGACGAGCGAGGCGAGGGCCACGAGCACCCAAGGCCAGGGGCGAATGGCATAGTGCAGGACGTTGAACAGGAGCGTGGCGCTGGCCGCTTCCCGCTCCGTACGCGCCGACAGCATGCGCTGGGCCAGGTAGCCACCGCCGCCGGGTTCCGCTCCCGGGTAGTAGGCAGCCCACCATTGAAGGGCGATCGGTATCAGGAACACCGGCACCAGGTCCTCGAGTGATCCCTCAGCAAAGGACGGGAGGAAATTGAGGGCAGGACGCACATTCTCGTGCGACAGCATGGCGCTCAGTCCCCCTACCTCCGGCAGATTCAGGACGTGGACGGTCGCCCAGACGCTACCGATCATGGCCATGGCAAACTGGATCATGTCGGTCAGGACGACTCCCCGAAGACCTCCCAGTGCCGAATAAACCATCGTGATGGTGGCCGCAATGACAACGGTCTGGAGTGGGCTCCAACCCATCATTACACTTCCAATCTTGATGGCGGCCAGCGTGACCGAGGCCATGATGATGATGTTGAAGACGATCCCGAGATAAACCGCCCGAAAACCCCGCAGGAAAGCCGCTACCGGTCCCGAGTAGCGTATTTCATAGAACTCGACATCGGTCAGGACACCCGAGCGCCGCCACAGGCGCGCGTATAGGAAGACGGTCAGCATACCTGTGAGCAGGAAGGCCCACCAGGTCCAGTTGCCATCCACGCCGTTACCGCGCACGATATCCGTGACCAGGTTGGGGGTGTCCGTGGAAAATGTGGTGGCGACCATCGAAATCCCCAGGAACCACCATGGCATGGACTGCCCGGCCAGAAAAAAGGAGCGGAAGCTGGTTCCGGATCGGCGGGAGACTGAGAGACCGATAACGAGGGAGACGACAAAAAAGCCGCCCATGATGAGCCAGTCCAGGGAAGAGAGGTGCATGGGGGAAGGCAGGCGAGATACTGATCGGATCGGGGAGGCGCCAATGTAGTCAATCTGTCAGGAATACCCAGTACTTCGTGTTCAAACATAGCCGCCCCCGAAACGTGACAATGGGTCTCTCCTGACCTACCTTTCGGGCTGTGCCCACGGGCATCCTGATCACCAGAACGGAGCGTATGAACATGAAAAGGCGCAACTTCCTCAGAGCCGGAGCACTGGCCGGCGTCGGAGCGACAGTCGGTAAAGGAGAAGCGTTGGCGCGCAACGTTGAATCGAAAGCAGCAGCCATACTCAGCGGCAAGGATGATCGCACGGCGCGTATCGGCTTCATCGGTACGGGATTGCGAGGGCGCAATCACCTGAACATCATCCTTCGCCGGGAGGACTGCCAGGTTACCGCCATCTGTGATACGGATCCCGAGGCCCTTGCCGCGGCTCGCAAGATGATTCAGGACTTTGGCCGTCCGGCAGCAGCCGAGTATACGGGCAGTGAGCATGTGTTCGAGGAGATGCTCGAACGGGATGATATTGACGGCGTGTTCATTGCCACGCCCTGGCTTTGGCACACACGTATGGCCGTTGCGGCCATGAAGGCTGGTAAATATGCGGGCGTGGAGGTATCAGCGGCCAACACCCTGGAGGAGTGTTGGGACCTGGTCAACACCTACGAAGAAACGGGTAAGCCGTGCATGATTCTCGAGAACGTGAACTACCGCCGGGACGTGTTGGCCGTCCTGAACATGGTGCGTCAAGGACTCTTCGGCGAAATGATCCACCTCGAGTGCGGGTACCAGCACGATCTGAGGGCCGTAAAGTTCAACGATGGTAAACAGGCATATGGCGGTGGCGTGGAATTTGGCGACAAGGCGTTCTCCGAGGCCAAGTGGCGTACCCATCACTCGGTCCATCGTAACGGGGATCTGTATCCAACCCACGGTATCGGACCGGTAGCGGTCTATACCGACATCAATCGTGGCAACCGGTTTGTTTCCCTTACCTCCACCGCATCGAAGGCGCGTGGTCTGCACAATTATATCGTGGATCAAGCGGGTGACGATCATCCCAACGCAGACGTGGAGTTCAAGCTGGGCGATGTCATCACGACCGTTATTCGTACCCAGAACGGGGAGTCCATCATAGTAAGCCATGACACGAACCTGCCCAGACCCTACTCGCTGGGTTTCCGGGTGCAGGGGGAAAAGGGGATCTGGATGGATGTCAATCGCTCGCTCATGATCGAAGGCATCACACCTCAGCACCAGTGGACACCTGCGGCCGAGATGTTGGCGCAGTACGACCATCCGCTCTGGAAGAAGTACGAGAGTGCCGCTACCGGCTCTGGTCATGGTGGTATGGATTTCTTTGTCGATCACGCCTTCGTTGAGTCCATCAAACGGGGAGTGGATACACCACTGGACGCCTACGACGCAGCCGCTTGGAGTGCGATTACCCCGCTGTCGGAGGCTTCCATCGCAGCCGGCAGTGCACCGCAGGCCTTCCCGGACTTTACGCGAGGTCAGTGGATGAAACGCAAACCGGTGTTTGCCCTCGGTGACGACTATTGATAGCATGAGTTCGACCGGCCTTATCACTTCCGACGACGGGGTGACGCTGATCGATCGGGTACTTGGGCGGCCCGGAACCGTGCTGCTCGACGGCGCAGGAGGGTCTTCCGGGTCTGTCTCACTGCTCTTCCACGATCCTGTGTCAGAGCTCGTGGCCCGATCGTTGGATCAGGTTGTGGACGTGCTCTCCGGTGTGGAGGCTGCCTGTCGCGAAGGATATCACGTGGCCGGTTTTCTGGCTTACGAGGCCGGCTACGCGTTCTGGCCGCAGTGGTTTTCAGCCTCTACATTGGATAGGTCCCTGCCCGGAGCCGTGCCCCTGGCCTGGTTCGGTGTGTTCCGGGATCGGCAGGTTCTTGAGGCCGGGGTCATGGAGGCGTGGGCGGCCGGCGTGGAGCCGGTGTCACTACCCCATCTGTTTCCGGCCGAGGATGCAGCACGGTTCAAGCAGCGCGTAGGGGACATCCGCGGTCTCATCCGGGAAGGCGACGTCTACCAGATAAACCACACGACGCGATTTACGGGCTCTTTCCCGGGCGACCCGGTCCGCTTGTACCGCACGCTGAGGCAGCGGCAGCCCGTTGGTCTCGGGGGATTTTTGCAGGTGGGTGAGGCCTCTGTCCTGAGCCTTTCTCCGGAATTGTTTTTCCAGCAGTCGGGTCTTCACATTGAGGCCGAGCCCATGAAGGGGACAGCGCCTCGCGGCGGTACGCCACAACAGGACCGTGATCTTCGCGATTGGCTCGGCAATGATGAAAAAAACAGGGCCGAGAACCTGATGATTGTGGACCTGCTTCGCAATGATCTCTCCGTGGTCAGTGAACCGGGAAGCGTCGTGGTACCCGATCGATTCCATATACAGGCGCTGCCGAGTGTCCATCAGATGACCTCCCGAATCCAGGCAACGCTGCGTGAGGGAACGGATTTCGCCGATCTGGTCCGGGCCTTGTTTCCGTGCGGATCGATTACAGGTGCGCCGAAATTGCGGGCGATGCAGCGTATCGCGGAGCTGGAAACCGGTCCCAGGGGTGTGTATTGCGGAGCTATCGGGTATGTCTCCGGGGTCGGCGCCGAGCGGCGGTCCGTCTTCTCGGTGGCCATCCGCACGGCGGTTCTTCGCGGGACGGACCTGACGCTCGGCGCCGGCGGTGGCATTGTTTGGGATTCCGATCCGGACGAGGAATGGCGGGAAACGCTTCTGAAAACCCGTTTCTTCTCTGATGCGCCCGAGAGCGGTCCATTGCAACTGATTGAGACGATGCGCGCCGGGAGTGACGGCCATATTGCCTGGCTGCCCAGGCATCTGGACCGACTGGCGGCATCGGCATCTGCGCTCGGATTCAACTACGACCGGATCGGGGTGGAAGAAGCGCTCAGGAGCGTGCTCGTCCGGACAGGGGAGGCCCAGCGGATCCGGCTGCTGCTGCATCCAGGCGGAGAGGTCCAGGTGCAATCAAGCGCTATTACCCCGCTGCCTGAGGCCCCTTTGCGGCTGTGCCTGACAGATGTGCGTATCGCCTCGCAGCATCCCCGCTATCGACACAAAACAACCGACCGGGGGCCCTACGATGCGGCTGCTGCCCACGCCGCATCGCGTGGGTGTTACGACGGTTTGCTCGTCAACGAGCGGGGCGAAATAACGGAGGGCGCCATCACCAACATCTTCATCCGGAAAGGGGATATCTGGATGACCCCACCGCTGACCTGCGGCCTATTGCCTGGCGTAGGTAGGCATGTCTTCATGTCGACCCATGGCGCCAAGGAGTGCATTCTTTTCCCGGACGATGTCGTCGACGCGGACGAGATCCGCTTGACCAATGCCATCATTGGGGAATGCGTAGCGTGCTTTGTGCCGGATTGAGCGGTTGTTGGAGAAGATTCATGGTAGTCCTCTCCGTGCCCTGAGGCAATCTTCGAATCCGGAAGTCATCCCCGTCCGCGGAAGTCATCCATGGTCCGCGTGACACCGAAGAAATCGGCCAGCCAATCGTAGATGCCGACGGGAAGCAACCGGAGCGGATAGACCAGATACACGAAACGCGGCATGATCAATCGTCGCTGGCGTTTCTCAATGGCCCGGTGGATCCGGTCTGCCACGTACTCTGGATCCAGGATGGGCAGGAGCCAGGGAAACCGGGTTTTCACGCCCTCGAACATGCCTGTATTAACGTAAAAAGGGGCCACGAGGGTCGTATCGATGGGGTGCCCGAGTTTCTTCAGCTCGATGCGCAGGGCATCGTCGAATCCGATGGCTGCAAACTTGCTGCTGCTGTAGGCGCTCAGCCGGGAGGTAGCCGCCAGACCGCCGGCTGACGCAATGGTCACGATGTGCCCTCGTCCCTGCGCGATCATGCCCGGCAGCACGGCGCGTGCCGTGTGGAAATGAGACAGGGTGTTGATGGCGAATGTGCGTTCGATGTCTTCCCGGGTGTGCTCCAGGAAATACTTGCCCGCAACCACACCGGCATTGTTGATGAGGATATCCACCCGGCCAAGATCCTGTTGCAGAGCCGCGAACACCCTTTCAATGGCATCAGGATCTGCCACGTCTACGGGGTAAGGGTGAAAAGACGTACCCCACGACTGGGATAGACGATTGAGTGCAGCGTCATCGATATCCAGGCCTGCAACACGGTCGCCTGAGGCCAGAAATCTCTCGGTCAGCAAGCGACCCAGGCCGCTGGCAGCCCCGGTCAGTACAATAACTCTGGAACCGGTCTGGGACATGTGGCGATGTATTTGTCTGGTGGGGGATACGGTCGAGGGATGCATTTGACGGAATCACGCAGGCTTTTCGATCGCGCCTGGGCGGGAAGGTCCCCCAAGGATAGGAGGGAATGCCCTGCATCGGCTGCTCAATCCGTGGATCGTATATTTTACGCTCCTGTTCACGATCAAACCTATGACTATCCTGATGGACGCACGATATCCCATTCCTGCCAAGACCGCCGCTGCCGCATACATCAACTCCCGTGCAGCATATGATGAGATGTACCATCGCTCCATCGAGGATGCGGAGGGGTTTTGGGCTGATATGGGTCAGCGAATCGATTGGTTCAAGCCCTACACACGGGCGAAGAATACGTCGTGGGCGCCCGACAATCTATCGATTCGCTGGTACGAGGACGGTACGACCAATGCCGCCTACAATGCATTGGACAGGCACCTCGAAGCGCGGGGTGATCAGACGGCGTTCATTTTTGAACCGGATGATCCAGCAGAAGAGGCACGGCACATTTCCTACCGCCAGCTGCACGAGCAGGTCAGCCGGCTGGGCAATGTCCTGAAAGCCAACGGTGTCAAGAAAGGCGATCGGGTGACCATCTATCTGCCCATGATTCCGGAAGCCGCCTACGCCATGCTGGCGTGCGCGCGCATCGGCGCCATTCATTCGGTGGTTTTCGGCGGGTTCAGCCCTGACTCCCTGGCCAGCCGCATCCTGGATTGTGATTCCACGGTATTGATTACTGCAGATGAGTCCAAGCGGGGAGGTAAATTCGTACCGCTCAAGGTCAATGCCGACAAAGCCCTCGAGCAATGCCCGGACGTGACGTGCACGATCGTTGCGCGACGCAGTGGCCGGGATGTGCCCATGACGGAGGGCCGTGACATCTGGATGGATGATGCCATGGCGGCGGCATCCACCGACTGCCCGGCCGAGGAAATGAACGCCGAGGATCCCCTGTTCATATTGTATACGAGTGGCTCCACCGGCAAACCGAAAGGGTTGTTGCACACCACAGGCGGCTATCAGGTCTGGGCGTCCATGACCCATCAGTACGTCTTTGACTACCACGACGGCGATGTCTTCTGGTGTACCGCCGATGTCGGATGGATTACCGGTCACAGCTACATCGTGTACGGCCCCCTGATCAATGGCGCAACGCAGGTCTTTTTCGAAGGCGTTCCAACCTGGCCCGATGCCTCCCGCTTCTGGCAGGTGGTGGATAAGCACAAGGTTACACAGTTCTACACGGCTCCCACGGCCATCCGCGCCCTGATGCAGCAGGGCGCCTCTTTCGTGGAAGGCACCTCGCGTGCTTCCCTCAAGCTTCTCGGCACCGTGGGAGAGCCCATCAACCCCGAAGCCTGGCGCTGGTATCACGAGGTGGTGGGAGAAGGACGCTGTCCGATCGTTGATACGTGGTGGCAGACCGAGACGGGTGGCATCATGATCACACCCCTGCCGGGGGCCATCGAGACAAAGCCGGGATCAGCTACCGTTCCATTCTTCGGCATCCAGCCGGCCATCCTCACGAATGAGGGGGTGGAGAAAGAGGGTGCGGCCGAAGGCGTCATGGTCATCAAGGATTCCTGGCCTGGGCAGGCGCGTACGATCTACGGAGATCACGACCGTTTCCATCAAACCTATTTCTCGACCTTCCAGAATCTCTACTTCACCGGTGACGGGGCCCGCAGAGACGAGGATGGCTACTATTGGATTACGGGGCGCGTGGACGACGTGATCAATGTTTCGGGCCATCGAATGGGTACCGCAGAGGTCGAAAGTGCCTTGGTGGCCCATGAGAGCGTAGCCGAAGCAGCTGTTGTCGGCTTTCCCCATGACATCAAGGGCCAGGGCATCTATTGCTACGTCACGCTGAATGCCGGCGTCGAGCCGAGCGACGAGCTGTGCTCTGCATTGATCCAGCACGTACGCACCACCATCGGTCCTATTGCCAAGCCGGATTTCATACAGTTCACGCCCTCGCTCCCCAAGACACGCTCCGGCAAGATCATGCGTCGGATCCTGCGAAAGATTGCAGCGAACGACTTCGCCAACCTGGGCGATACCTCGACCTTGGCCGATGCGACGGTTGTGGACGAGTTGATTGCCAATCGTCAGAACCGATGAGGTCTGGCGGTCGACGAACGTATGATCTCCTATTGGGATGATCTTCATTCATGACCGGAAGCGCTTTTGTTATTTTCGTCCCCTTACTGTCAAAAGGCCACCTGCACCCTGCCATGAGCGACGATTTCTCGCTTGAATATCTCGGAATAGAGAACCGGAATATCTCCCGCAACCTCTCGCGCGCCAAACTCTACCAGGAAGCCATCCTGCATGAGGAAGGCGCAGCCATCTCCAACCTCGGTGGGCTGATGCTCCGCAGTGGTGAGAAAACCGGGCGGAGCCCCAAGGACAAGCGGGTCGTCGAGATCGAGGGCATGACGGAGGACGTCTGGTGGGGAAAGGTGAACATCCCGCTTGACCCCCACAACTACGAGATCAACCGCGAACGGGCCATTGATTACTTCAATGCCGTCAAGCGGCTGTACGTCTTTGACGGGTTTGCCGGCTGGGCTCCGGAATACCGGCTGAAGGTCCGTGTCATCTGTACGCGCCCCTACCATGCGCTTTTCATGCGCAACATGCTCATTCGCCCGACCGAAGAGGAACTGGCGGGCTTCGGTCGCCCCGATGTCACCATCATGAACGCGGGTAAATTCCCAGCGAACCGACACACCGAGCAGATGTCGTCAAAGACGAGTATCGACTTGAATTTCGAGCGCAACGAGCTCACGATTCTCGGCACGGAGTACGCTGGCGAAATGAAGAAGGGTGTATTCTCGGTCATGCATTACCTCATGCCCAAGCAGGGGGTGCTGTCCATGCACTGTTCTGCCAATGAAGGCGACGAAGGTGATGTATCCCTGTTCTTTGGGCTGTCGGGGACCGGCAAGACTACGCTTTCAGCCGATCCCAACCGTCATCTCATCGGTGATGATGAGCACTGCTGGTCAGATGACGGTGTTTTCAATATCGAGGGGGGCTGCTACGCCAAGGCCATCGGCCTGTCCGCCGAGAAGGAGCCGGAGATCTATAATGCCATCCGCTTTGGCTCCGTTCTTGAGAACGTGGTTTATGACGAGCGGACCCACGTGGTGGATTTTGACAATACGAGCATCACGCAGAACACGCGTGTAGCCTATCCGATCGACTTCATCGAGAACGCCAAGATACCTTGTGTTGGCGGCCATCCAAAGAACATCATCTTCCTGACATACGATGCGTTCGGTGTGCTGCCCCCGATTTCGAAATTGACGTCGGACCAAGCCATGTATCACTTCATCTCCGGGTACACGGCCAAGGTAGCCGGGACAGAAATGGGGGTAGACGAGCCACAGGCCACGTTCTCCGCCTGTTTCGGGGATGCATTCCTCGTACTTCACCCGGCGCGCTACGCCGAGATGCTGGCGCAGAAGATGAATGTCCACGGCGCCAAGGCCTGGCTGATCAACACGGGAATGACGGGTGGTGCGTACGGTACCGGTCAACGCATGAGTCTTGAGCATACCCGCGCCATCATTGATGCCATCCATGGCGGCCACCTCGACGAGGTCGAGACCATCGAGGACCCCGTCTTCGGCGTAGCTGTGCCCCGAAGCGTACCCGGTGTTCCGTCTGACGTGCTCGTGCCACGGGATACGTGGGAAGATGAGCACGCCTACGATGTAACGGCTCGCAAGCTGGCGGCGCTCTTCAACAGCAACTTCGAGCAGTATCGAAAGGGGTCGTCCGAGGCCATCATCAGCGCTGGGCCCCGTCTCTGATGGCCCATTGCAGGGCACCATTCACGGGCTCCGTGGTCATGGGCTGCACCTGTGCTTCCGGTACGATTAATGTGACCGCGGTGGCGAAGGCTTCAAGGTAGCTCTTCCGATGGGACAGTCCTCCGGCCAGGACAACCGGAGGAGCCCCGTGCAACGCCAGACGGCGCACGAGCCGGGCGCACTGTTCCGCCAGCGCTGTGCATTCTGCCTGAACGAGCCGCTCGGCAGTCCCGTCTCCCTCTTCGAACAGGTCCAGGACAGTGGGAGCGAGCGATGAGGGGTGGAAATCGGCCGCGTAGCAGGCATCGAGGACCGCTGCAATGGCAGGCGATCCGATTCCCATGGCTGCTGCCACGCGCAGATCAAATGCCCCTGTTGACTGGGCTTCGAGATGGGCGAGCAGCGCCCGCAGTGCCGAGCGGCCCAGGTTGGTGCCACTGCCCGGGTCACCAAGCCCCGGCCCCCAACCACCGGCCCTGAGCATGCGCCCCTGCGCGTCCAGGCCGTAGCAGCCGGATCCTGTACCGGCAATAACCAGGATACCCGGCCGCGACGTAAAGGCAGCCTCCAGCGCGATGCGGGCATCAGATGTCACGCGAATCTGCTCGGTGGAAAGACCCAGGCAGCCACCCAGCGCTTCGGCGCAGGCAGCGGCCACGGCCTCCGTTCCTGCGCCAGCCGCGCCGATGCAAAGATGTGACCCGGCGTCCAGCGAAAGCGGTCCCAGGGCCTCGTTGACACAATCGGATAGCTGACTCGCAAACGCGTCTACGGATACCGTCCGCAGGTTTACACTCGGGTATCGTGCATGCCACGTGCGGTTTCCGTCCGTGATTGCCAACGCCAGTTTGGTACCGCCGGCATCAGCGCCGATGGCTTTGCATGTCCGCAGGGGAGGATGGTCCGTGGATGTATCCATGCCCGGATTCAGTCGTGTGGGAAAAACAGCGTAGACGCATCGCCGGGCTCCCGGCGCAGGGTCCGGACCTCGGGAGGACGGTCGCCGGTCAGGAACGTACCCAGAAACCGATTGAATTCCACCACCGGACGTCTGAAGTGGAGGGTACCTCCGTAAAGATCCAAGCCGCCTTCCCAGACGGATGTGATCCGGAGGGAATCGCCTGATGGCGGCGATCCCCAAACGAGCGACTGCGGATGCCCCGGTGCTCGAATGCGAACCGAGCGGTACTTGTCAAGGAAGCGCTCCTCCGGCCGACCCCCGTCAGCACCGCTACGGGTGGCCCCAGGGAAGGTCACCGCACGCTCTTGCACGGTCTCCCATCGCCAGGAGCTCATCTCCGGTCCGTAGCGACGGCTGAGCAGATTGATGGTCTCCTGCAGCGCTTCACGCACGGCAGCCTCATCGCGCAGGGACAGGGAAGGGTAGGTGAGCAGGGTTTCCAGGATCGATGCGCCGGGCTCAGCGGCACCGTATTCCAGATTCCAGTTTCGCAAATAGCGGATGGCTTCCTCCGCGCGCGCAGGGCTCGTGGAAGAGTCTGCGAGAAGCGTCATGATGGGCTCGAGAATCCTGCCGGCAGACATGGACAGCGTTGTTTGCATCCATTCCGGGAGGGAGGGGGCCTCTGGCAGGCCGGCTACGGTGGCGGCAGGGCTCGTGCGCTCTGGGGCGGACGTAACGAAAAGGATCCCGTTTTCCGGTTGCACAACCGTAGCCGGCCTGCCGGTAGCCCGAAATGAGCTTCCTGTCCACTGAACACCGTCACCGGAGAGAAGGGAGGGTGAAGGGGCGGATCCGCCGAGGGCAGCCAGCCACGTCCCGATATCCGTCCCCACCGATCCTCCGGACCATGACAGTAGACGCACCATCGAGGATGCGCCCTCACGGGGAGGTGCATCGAGGAGGAGGCGGGAGCCCACGTAATGTGCAGTCACGACTTCTTCTTGATCGTGGTGGCGAATCCGGTAAAAACGGGTAGATACTTCCGTTCTCGACACCACGAGGCTGTCTATCTGCATGGCTGTGCGGCCCGTCAGGGCCCAGGCATCGGCATGCGTTCTGCCTAGAAGCGATACCAGCGTACCGGGCACCATGAGACCGGTGAATCTTCCCGAGCCGTAATCGATTTCGCTTTCAACAAAAAAAGGTACGCCCGTCGAGCCCGTAGCCAGTCGTGTCGTGAGGTAGGGCCGTTCAGCCTGCATGACACCGGCAGCAAAGTTGACATGTGTTCCGTGGAAGGACAGGAGATCCTCCAGGGTGCGTACGGCCTCATACCACGGATCAGGGTTCTGGGCATCCAGTTTGCCGGAGGGGTGGGATGACATCCAGGCGAAGAGGCGCTCGACGGCCAGGGAATGCCAAGGCTGCCAGGGCTCCATCTGCACGTCCAGAATAAGGAAAGGGGCTCCTCGGCTCAGGTCTGGAGCCGACACACCCAGGTCAATACCCTCCGAGAAAGCGGCGAGGTCAGCACTGATGTTCGGATCCAGGGCGTCCCATGCCGACCGGGCTCCTCCGGGAATATCCAGTTGCCGCACCATGCGGTCTGCCGGAAGGGCATCCGCCCCGAACCATTCCGACAACCGACCTAGTGCTGCCTGACGCCACAGGGCCAGTTGCCAGGCTCTGCTTCGGGCGTGACCGTATCCGATGAGTACCAGTGCATCGGACAGGGATTGGGCTTGCACCATCGTTCCGCCTTCTTCCGACCATGACACCGTTGCCTCTGCCTTGAGTGCACTCGATTCCAGCCGCGAGGGAGCCCGCGGACCGGCTGAAAATGCCAGATACACGATCGTACCCACGATTAAGAGCACGATCATGCTGATGGTCAGTATGGTCCATCCAAGCCGTTTCGGCATTCCGTTGTCAGCCTGATTTCCGGTATGATGTCTGGTGTGAAGCCTTGCGCGATATCATGTGAGGCTCTCAGCGCGTTTTTCGCCGTTCAAGCCACGCAGCAAAGGCTTCGGTATCCATGGCATTGAGACAATCCGTCGGTGCCAATCCGCCTTTGCGAGCCGCAACAACGCCCCATTTCATCACGTCGATCTGCTCAATGGAATGGGCATCGGGATTGATGGATACCAAAACACCCAGCTCGCGTGCGCGCTCGATCCAGCGCCAGTCCAGATCGAGACGGTACGGACTGGCATTGAGTTCAACCGCCACGTCATACTCGGCACAGGCCTTCAGCACGCGATCATGGTCAATCGGATAACCCTGACGCTTGAGGATCAACCGGCCCGTGGGATGTCCCAGGATGGTTGTCGCTGGGTGTGATACGGCTTTTATGATGCGGTCCGTGGCTTCTGCCTCACTCATATTGAATCCGACATGCACGCTGGCCACGACCATGTCGAACGTAGCCAGCACGTCATCAGGGTAGTCGAGACTGCCGTCCTGCAGGATGTCACTCTCCACGCCGGAAAATACCCGGAAGGCAGGCCCTCCGTCGGATGCAAATTCCTCGTTCAGGGTCCGGATCTCCTCTTGCTGCCGAGCCACTGTCTCCGCCGACATGCCATTGGCCACTTTCAGCGACTGGCTGTGGTCACAGATACCGAAATAGCCGAATCCACGTGCCCGAACGGCTTCGCTCATTTCACGCAGCGTGTGGGCGCCGTCCGAATAGGTGCTGTGGTTGTGCAGCACACCCTTAAGATGTTCATTCGTTACGAGCGGCCAGGCGGAAAGGGATTCCAACCGATCTGCCGCGTCGGGGAGATCCCTC
>Ga0181574_10002350_pt1 | contig 17308 bp, 17 predicted proteins | sample 101ome_24_FD_145600 | JGI IMG/M metagenome (GOLD analysis project Ga0181574, IMG submission 145600) | Coastal salt marsh microbial communities from the Groves Creek Marsh, Skidaway Island, Georgia - 101410AT metaG (spades assembly) | ecosystem: Environmental > Aquatic > Marine > Intertidal zone... | reverse complement strand
ATAAATCATTTCGCCCTACACGATTTGATGGGACACCTCTTTTCGAAAATGATTCGTCAGATGCAGTTCCAAATATCGATAAAGAAAGGGGAAATCTTAAAATCCTGAGTTGGGCAACTGAACCTGGAGATGCAATTGTTTTCTCTTTCCGAACCCTGCACGCTGCTGCTGCTAACGCCTCATCAATTCGACGGAGAGTTATTTCGATGCGCTGGGTAGGTGATGACGCGCGTTTTGCAGCTCGTCCAGGCAAAACATCTCCTTACTTTCCTGATTTGTCGTACACACCAGGGTCTCCATTTCAAGGACCAATGTTTCCATTAGTCTTTGAAGAATAGTGATATCTTTTGCCCAAACTTAGTGATTCTGAGCGCTTGCATCACTGCCCCACACTCGGCTATCCATAGAGCTTGTAACGTAGATCAGGAAAAAACCAATGGCGGCCAGAGAGGCCAAATTCGGTATTGGCGACGTAGTGCGCCACCGTCGGCATCCGTTCAGAGGTGTGGTATTCGACGTAGATCCCGTCTTCTCAAATACAGAAGAATGGTGGCTACAAATTCCGCCTGAAATGCGTCCCAGTAAAGATCAGCCCTACTATCACTTGTTCGCAGAAAATTCTGAAACAACCTACGTAGCCTACGTTTCCGAACAGAACCTACTTCCTGATGAAACTGGAGAGCCATGTAGGCACCCGCGCATCAAAGATATGTTTGAAAGCACAAATTCAGGCCGCTACGCTCTTCGCGATGCTAGATTTGCCAATTGATAACAAGCGACCCTGCTCAAGTTATTATAGTCGGGGCAGGTCCAGCTGGTTTAACTGCAGCAGCTCTGCTGGCTGAAGCAGGAGTTTACGCCACTGTTTTAGAAGCAGAATCAGAGCTGCCAACGAACCTTCGTGCATCAACCTTTCATCCACCAACACTCCAAATGCTCGAGCGTTTTGGTGTGACCGACAAGTTAGTTTCTGAAGGATTAATTGCTCCAACTTTTCAATTCCGAGATCGCTTTGTTGGCAAGCTAGCTGAATTTGATTTTGGCGAGCTGAAAGATGTCTGCTCGCGCCCCTATCGCCTTCAATGCGAGCAATACAAACTTAACTTTGCTCTTAAAGATTATATCAGCGGCAAGGATTCCGTGGACCTTCGGTTTGGGACGAAAGTTAGGGCAGTAGAACAAACACCAGATGGGGTTTCAGCAACTTTAAGTTCGGGCGAAAAGATCTTTGGCAAATATTTGTTAGGCTCAGATGGTGCTCGCAGTGCTGTAAGACAATCGCTGAATATCCCGTTTGAAGGTTTTACATGGCCCGAAGCATTTCTTGTGGTTTCAACCCCATTTCCTTTTGAAGAATATATGGATGACCTCTGTTGGGTAAATTATTTTGCAGATCCTGAAGAGTGGTTCTTCCTGTTACGTGCTCCTGATTTTTGGCGTGTAATGTTTCCTGTAAACGCAAACGCTAATGAACAAGAAATTTTTGATCCCTCAGCTGTGCAGCGCCGACTACAAAGGGTCTTTCAAACCGAGGCTGACTACGAGGTTGCGCACACCACTCTCTACCGGGTCCACCAGCGAGTAGCAAAAAAGTATAAACAAGGTCGGGTTTTTTTGGCAGGGGATGCTGCTCATATAAATAATCCTTTAGGGGGGATGGGTATGAATGGTGGAATCCATGATGCATTCAACCTAGGGGAAAAGTTGGCAGCCGTAATGACAGGAACTTCTAAAACTACTGTCCTCGATGATTACGAGGCTGAACGAAGACCTATAGCCCTAGAATATGTGAACGAAATAACAATTAAGAACAAAAAAAACCTTGAGACCAAGGATCCACTGGAGCAAAGAGCTTTTCGTAAAATGTTAGAAGAAACAACTAAAGATCCAGCAAAGCGACGCTTGTATCTTCTGCGCGCCTCCATGCTAGCCAGCCTAGGCATTCAAGGTTAAACAATCATTCGAACGGTTAAATAACAGGCAAGTCACAGCCGCACCAAGGGCTGAAAGAAAAGGGTTTTTATAATGCCACGAAAGCTTTTTGGAACAGATGGCGTTAGGGGAAGGGCTAATTTAGAGCCCATGACAGCCCAAACCGCGCTAAAGCTTGCCATGGCAGCTGCTAAAGTATTCGTTCATCCTGGCAGACAGAATACAGTTGTTATTGGAAAAGATACCAGGCTTTCAGGATACATGATGGAATCCGCTATGTTGGCGGGGTTTACTGCCATGGGAATGGATGTCGTGGCTACCGGCCCCATCCCAACTCCTGCCATTGCGATGTTAACTCGATCACTGAGAGCAGACCTCGGTGTGGTCTTATCGGCATCTCATAATCCTGCCACTGACACGGGAGTCAAATTTTTTGGCCCCGATGGGTACAAACTTTCCGACGAGATCGAAGTACAAATAGAGAGTAATATAGAGTCAGCTGCAAAAGATCTTGCTCCAGCTGAGGAGCTTGGGCGAGCCCGACATCCCGAGGACCTTACTGGAAGATACGTAGAATACGCTAAAAGTGCTTTTCCCCGTGGTTTAAGATTAAACGGGCTGCGCATAGTTATCGATTGTGCGAATGGAGCAGGCTACAAAGCCGCCCCAGCTGCATTTTGGGAATTAGGTGCAGAGGTAGTTACCATTGGTAACAAACCAAACGGTACAAATATCAATGAAAACTGTGGCGCAACTAATCCGAAAACTTTGATTGAAGAGGTTCTTCGCCAACGCGCTGACTTTGGGGTGGCTCTAGATGGCGATGCAGATCGGGTGCAGCTAATAGATGAAAAAGGCTCCTTAATTGACGGTGATCAGCTGCTCGCCTTGATTTCAGACTCAGCAAAGACCGCCGGCACTCTAAGGGGAGGCGGTGTTGTCGCTACTTTAATGTCTAATCTTGGGCTTGAAAGATATTTAGAAGGTCAAGGACTGCATCTTGCACGCACTCAGATCGGTGACCGATATGTTGTTGAACATATGCGCTCACATGATTTCAATGTTGGGGGCGAACAATCAGGACACATTGTGCTTTCTGATTATACAACAACCGGGGATGGTCTGATAGCCGGACTTCAAGCAGCAGCAGCTATCCAAAAAGCAAATCGGCCGGCAAGTGAAGTACTGCATCGCTTTACTCCAATGCCTCAAATTTTGAAAAACGTACGATACCAAGGTGAAGTGCCGTTAATGCTGGCGCATGTAAAAAAAGCGATAAAGCAGGCTGAAACCCAACTTAAGCGAAGTGGGCGCCTCTTAATTAGAAAATCTGGAACAGAACCACTGATCCGGGTTATGGCAGAGGGAGAAGACCTGGAATTAATCAAAACTGTTGTTGAAGAACTCGTCAGCATCATTGAAGGAACGCAGCAGGCATGAAAGGACGAGTACTCATAATAGCGGGTTCTGATTCTGGAGGTGGCGCAGGAATTCAGGCTGATATAAAGACCGTTACCGCGTTAGGCGGTTATGCCATGACGGCAATAACAGCACTCACCGCACAGAATACTGAGGGCGTCTTTGGGGTTCATGCACCTCCGCCAAAATTCGTGGCCGATCAAATACAAGTCGTCCTTAAGGATATCGGTGCAGACTGCATAAAAATCGGTATGTTGCATAATGTTGGCGTCATCGAAACGGTTGCCAGTGCTTTGAACGATTATGCGGCAGGAGTACCTATCGTTTTAGATCCTGTCATGGTTGCCAAAGGAGGAGCTGCTTTACTAGAAAATGACGCCGTAGAGACCTACAAATCTTTACTGCCAAAAATGGCAACGATATTGACGCCAAACCTCCCAGAAGCGAGCGTGCTCACTGGACTTGAAATTCATTCGACTGCTGATCAAGAGAATGCCGTAGAGGACCTGCGCAACCTCGGTGCTACAGCGGTCCTTTTGAAGGGCGGCCATCTTGAAGGTAATTCTGTCAGAGATCTCCTGATTGAAAAGAATTCCGTGACTGTATTTGAAAATGATCGCATTCAGTCCCGGCATACACATGGAACGGGTTGTACTCTAGCATCAGCCATCGCCTCAGGAATCGCTGATGGAATGGAGATTTCCTCTGCTGTTTCCAGAGCAATTGCCTATGTGCAAAAGGCTATCCAATTAGCGCCAGGTTTGGGCAAGGGGCACGGGCCTTTGAATCATGGGCACACCGTGAACTCTTTTGACAATTCATGATGATTTTTAGATCGGTTGAATGTTTATCCATCGAGCCGGGAAATATCCCAACTCTTCCTGGATAACACCTTCTTGATTGGGGGCTTCTCTTTCAACGTGAACTAAATAAGCTTCGGTAGTATTGGTAAACAATCCAAACCCTTGATTGCAGAGGCCTATTGAAGATAGACCAATTCAAGACAACGCAAGGTTTTGTCAGTTTCAGGAGTAATTATTCAATGCAAGGTGCCAAAATACTGCTCTTTGTTGTCCTTGGCGGTCTTCTTGGCTTCTTGGCAAGTCAATACGCTGGCAGAGATACAACTAAAGCAGATCAGCACGAGAATAATGTTGCAGGATCTAACTTACAGCTTTCTGATTTAGGGATTGATAGCATAAGCTCATTGGAGAACTTAATTTCTTCAGGCGTTTCTAAGTTCCTTGAAGAGAAGCCTGAAGCTGTTGTCGCGGCCTTGGAAAAATTTCAAGAAAACCAGGCAAAAATAGCAGAAGAAGACCGTGTCAAATTACTGCGAAGCCTAAACGATCCATTGTTTAGCCAACTAACCGACCCCTCCATAGGGGCTACAGCGTCTGAAGCAGATGTATCAATTGTTGAATTTTTTGATTATCGCTGCGGATATTGTCGGCGTGCTCATTCCAGCATCGTGGAACTAATTAAAACCGACAGTAAAATCAGAGTGGTAATGAAGGAATTTCCAATCCTAGGACCAGACTCTGTGTCCGCTGCAATGATTTCACTATCTGCCAACATGATAAACTCAGAGAAATATGCAGATTTACATGACCGTCTCATTCAGCATCAAGGCCCGTATGATGAGGCCACACTGCTAGCCCTGGCTGCAGATGTTGGATACGACCCTGCAGGCATTCAGGCTGCTATGACAAATAAAGCCCTCACTGCTCAACTTGAAAATGCGCGGCAGATCGCCGAAGCACTCAACATCCGTGGGACACCAGCATTTATCATAGGAGATAAAATTATTCCTGGTGCCGTTCCACTTCAGCAGCTCCAGGCAGCCATTGAAGAAGCGCGAGCCAGCACAACAAAAAAAGGTGACTAATGAAAGATTAGGTGGCGTTGGCGCGCCCAATAGTTACTCCACCACAAATGAATAAAACCTGACCCGTAACGAAGCTAGATCGGTCATCCATAAGAAATGCAACACCATTGGCAATGTCGTCAGGTGTTCCAAAACGCTGAACAGGAATACGCTGCCTGTAAGCCTCCCACGCAGGAGAACCTTCACCGTAAACCTCTTTAAGCATGTCTGTCTCGATGGGTCCGGGGCCAATAGCGTTTGAGGTAATGCCGTAGGACCCCAATTCCTCCGCCCAGGTCTTCGTGATACCGACGACAGCTGCTTTAGTGGCAGAATACACAGTCTGTGTAGCAGCACCCAGAGCTGAACGGCTTGCAATATTTATAATTCGACCAAATCCCGCAGCTTTCATGCCAGGCACAAGCGCACTTGTGATCTCTATATAGGAACGCACATTTACCGACATTAATTTGTCGAAGGTTGCCGCATCCGCATCTTCTACATTATGAGTTGCTACAAGTCCTGCGCAATTAACAACCCGTGTGATTTCTCTTCCATCTAGTGCCCATGCCATTGCCTGAGATACAGCAGCGGAGTTCGAGAGATCAACTTTACGAAATTCTCCTAGAGACGAGTCTTCTGGATCAACGATATCCAGCATAAGGATATCGTAGCCATCATTTTTTAACCGCGAGGAAATTGCTTTTCCTATATTCCTCGAGGCTCCGGTGACTAAAACGTATTTACTCATAATCTATCCCTAGCCAACTAGCGTATGTGCTTCACGAAAAGACACTTTTTTGTCGGCAAGACGGCGCAATAGATCAGAAGGCGCCCACCGATCACCGTATGCCTGGTGCCAAGCAGCAATCTGGTTGTAGACCTGCTGAACACCTATGCCGTCAGCCCAATACATCAATCCTCCACGGTAACGCGGAAAGCCAAATCCATAGAGCCACATAATGTCGACATCCGACGCTCTATAAGAAATTTTTTCCTCTAGAATTTTACATGCCTCATTCACTGAAGAAAAAAGTAAACGCTTCAAGATTTCCTCATCCGTGAAACTACGAGGCGTATTACCCATATCCTTTGACATTAAATTGATGAGATCTGTAACTATTGGATCGGGGTGAGGTGTGCGATCGCCTTTTTCATACTTAAACCATCCCGCACCAGTCTTCTGACCTAGTCGTCCCATCTCCACTAACTTATCGGCGATTGGCAGCGTTCGATAATTTGGATCAGCTTCCGCGCGTCTTTTGCGACCAGCATAGCCAATGTCTAGTCCAGCCAAATCTCCAACGGCAAAAGGACCCATTGGATAGCCAAATTCAACCATGACTTTATCTACTTGTTCAGGGAGACACCCCTCCTCCAACATAATCACCATTTCTGAATTAAAGGGTGTACGGCTTCGATTAGCCAAGAAGCCATCACAGTTGCCGCACGCCGCTGGAGCTTTTGATATTAATTTACCCAATGCCATTGTAGATGCAGTAACTTCAGGAGTTGTCTTAGCTCCTTTTACAACCTCTAGGAGCTTCATGACGTTGGCAGGACTGAAGAAATGCGCGCCGCCAATCTTCTCAGGACGAGATGTAACTTCTGCAATCTGATCTATATCTAAGGCAGATGTATTTGTTAGGAGAAGAGCATCTGGTTTCATAACGCGGTCAATTTCTTTGAAGACCTGCTGCTTTACCCCCATCTCCTCAAACACCGCCTCAATTACTACATCCGCCTCGGCAATCTGCTCATAAGCAGTTGCTTTGGAAATCAAAGCAACTCTCTTCACCATTTCAGCCGCTTCAAGGGATCCACGCTTCACACTAACTTCATAGTTATTGCGAATACGCTCAAATCCTTTTTCAAGTGCTTCCTCAGAAATTTCCAAAACTTGCACTGGGATCCCAGCATCGGCGAAGCACATCGCGATGCCTCCCCCCATAGTGCCGGCGCCCACAACAGCTGCAGTTTTGATTGTCTTAACAGGGGTTCCCTTGGGGACATCAGGCAACTTTTGTGCCTCTCGCTCAGCAAAGAAGGCGTATCGAAGCGCTTTTGACTCGTTTGAATTAACAAGCTCCTCAAAAAGCTCCCGCTCTCTCTTTAATCCATCCTCAAACTGCATTTCCACGGCAGCTTGGACCGCCTTAATATTGTTATACGGCGCTATCTGATTACGTGCGCGGCGGGATATTTCTTTTTTCTTTGCCTCAAATATATCCTCGCCTTCAGGCAACTTTGCCACCAGATCTCTAATAAGTCTTAACGGCCTTTTATCAGATATCTCATTCGCAAATTTTATTGCTTCCAATTTTAGGTCAGCATCAGATGGGACAACCCTGTCTAAGATACCAAGCTCAGCCGCCTCTGGCGCTGGAACATGGCGACCTGATACAATTAGATCAAGCGCTGCTTTTGGACCAATCAGTCTTGGAAGCCGCTGAGTTCCACCACCGCCAGGCAAAAGTCCAATGAGTACTTCTGGTAGCCCTACCTTCGCTGATGCAACGGCAATTCGATAATGACATGCAAGTGCATTTTCCAAACCACCTCCCAGAGCATATCCATGAATAGCAGCTACGATTGGCTTGGATGATTGCTCATAGGCATCATAAGGCTTACGAGTTAAGGGTGGTCGTCCCTTCCCAAACTGCCTGATATCGGCGCCTGCAATAAAACTTCTACCTGCTCCAATTACCACCATTGCTTTGATGGCTGGATCGGCCGCTCCGGCATCGATATGTTTTACAATCCCTTCAGGAACTCCAGGAGATAAAGCGTTAACAGGTGGATTGTCGACAATAACAACACCGATATCTCCGTGTCTCTCGAAGTAGACGAGATTTTGCTCGGTCATAATTTCATCCCTAGAATTTATAATGCTTTATCCAACTTGGTTGCGCGGAACATCGCGGAAGGGTCGATCAGTATCCGTCCTGTTTTCCTTTGGCATTTTTAAAATGCGTTCCGAAATAATGTTTCGCTGAATTTCGTCTGTCCCACCTGCAATAGAGATAGCTGGGGTTGAAACTAAAATTTCTGCAACGACACCGCCGGCTTCATCCTCATCACCTGTAAGCATAGCATTTGGCCCAGCTATCTTTGTGTGAGTTAAATTCGCTGAGCGGGCTACTATTGAAGCTGCTAGCTTACCTATAGAACCCTCAGGCCCTTGCGGTTTTCCCGCTTGAGACGCGGCCCGAGCTCTCCTAGCAGTCCATTCAGCAGACTTAGCAATAGTAAGAGTTTTTGCAATATCCTGCCGAATATCTGGGTCATCCCAGACACCCATCGCCTTGGCTCGCTCAACTAAAAGATCAACCCGACCCGTGCGTTGAGGATACCAAGTATAAGGAGCCATAACAGTAGCAATTTCTTGCCGCTCTTCCTCGTAAATGCGCTCTGGGCGATCCGTACCACTCTCATAGCGACGAGCGGAGTCCGCACCACGGCGTTCATGCATCAGGGTTGTGGTTGCTATTTTCCAGCCTTCACCGAGCTCACCTACCTGCATACTGGCCTCAACAACAGCATCAGTGATGAAAACCTGGTTGAACGAAGCATGGCCATTCATTTGCTTAAGCTGGTGAACCTGCACAGCCGGTTGGTGCATATCGAGAATGAAGTAACTTAACCCCTTATGCTTGACGGCATCCCAATCGGTCCTAGCCAAAAGCAGCGCATAGTCAGCGTGGTGTGCACTTGTTGTCCACACCTTCTGTCCATTGATAACCCACTTTCCATCCTTAAAGTCAGCTCGAGTTGCTGCGCCTGCCAGGTCAGAACCAGATCCTGGTTCGGAAAAAAGCTGACACCAAGTTTCCGTCCCTGTCATAATTCCTTTCAGATATTTTTCTTTCTGAAGGTCTGTTCCGTGCTCGAGGATCGTCGCTGCTGCGAGCACACGTATTCCCATTTTTGCAGCACCTACTGCACCAAATTTGTTGAACTCCTCATCGACAATTGCTGTCATGCCAAGTGGCAAGCCCCTACCCAGCCAATCCTTAGGCCAATGAGGCATGCCCCACCCAGATTCTGCAAGCATCTCACGCCATTCTGCGAGCCCCCGGTTTGGGTCCCAATTGGCTTCTAGGTATTCTCGAACCTGGCTGCGCAGCTCATTTTCAGTAATTTCAGTCATGAATTGTCACCCCAGTTTTGCAACATACGCTCTCGATTTTGGTTGGCATCACCCAGAAACACTTCGCTGGCTTTAGCTCGCTTAAACCAAAGATGGGTATCATTGTCGTAGGTAAAGCCTATTCCACCGTGCATCTGGACAGCGTGCACTGCTGTCTGGATATATGCATCAGATGCACCCGCCTTGGCCAAAGCTACAACCCCACGCGCGTCTGTGTCGCCATCATCTATCGCAGCGGCAGCGTAATACGCAGCGGACTTTGCAAGCTCCACATCCAAAAGCATATCAGCCGCTTTATGCTTTGTGACTTGGAAGGAAGCGATTGACCGCCCAAATTGCATTCTCATTGAAACGTATTCCAGAGCGTCCTCTCGAAGACGCTCTGCACCACCTACCATCTCACTTGCAAGACAAGCTAAAGCGATATCAAGGGTGCGTTCGTAGGCTTCATTACTGTTGTCAGCTGCTAGTAATACCGCTGGTGTTTTAGCGAAGGAAACAGTGGAGAGTTTCCGTGTTGGGTCCATTGAATTCTGAGACTTCCGCGAGACAGTATTGTCGCTTGCATCGACAATAAACATGCCAAGCGCACCATCTGGCTTCCTTGCCACAACAACTAATAAAGAAGCGATCATACCATCAACCACATGACTCTTAGTGCCAGTTAGTTGATATGCATCTCCGCTCTTTTCAGCAGACATAGAGATTGAGTCTGCTGCCCAACCCCCGCGGCCTTCTACAGCACAGAGCGCCCCTATAGTTTCACCCGATGCAAACCCGGGTAGAAAATGTCGCTTTTGATCATCTGAGCCAGCTTCGCGTATTGCTGTAGCGGCGAGAACTACGGATCCGAAATAGGGTGAACAAAGTAGAGCGCGTCCCATTTCTTCGCATGCAATTGCCAAATCCGCTATGCCAAAACCGGCACCTCCACATTCTTCAGGAATGTGAAGGGAAGCGAGCGCTAATTCTTCGCACATCTGTTGCCATAAGCCAGGATCATAGCCTTGGTCCGTTTGCATCTGCTTGCGAACTTCTGTCGTTGGTGATTTTGCCTGTAAAAAGCGTCTTAGCGCAGTTCGGAACTCGTCTTGTTCCTCTGAAAAGCTAAATTTCATTCGATAACACGTCCTGATGAGGGAGATTCTTTTTTAGAAGACCACTAATCAGAAGCTGCAAGAAAGTGAGCGCTTATGCAAGGATTGGAGGATACAAATTCTTTTGTGCCCTTAAAAAACAAAAATGAAAAAGCAAAAAGTGCTTCATGCAAATCATCACTCGAGCCGGTTGAAAATATTTTTCATGAAAATTGGTGCCTAATCTGATCAGTAAGTTGACCAAAGCGCTTCAGAGCCTGACACTGGAAGCCAATTTTAAAATTATCAGGAAATTCTCATGGGCATGTTGGATGGAAAAGTAGCAATCTGCACCGGTTCAGGCCGGGGAGTAGGCGCAGAAGTTGCTAAATTGATGGCGGCAAACGGGGCTAAGGTTCTAATTAATGATCCTGGCGTTGGTGGTGGGGGCGAAGGCGGGGACACAGCCCCTGCACAATCAATTGTCGATCAAATCAAAGCGGCTGGCGGCGAAGCTGTCGCGAACTTTGGCTCCGTGACCTCTTTTGAAGACTGCCTGGGAATGGTCGAACAAGCAAGAGACGAGCTGGGGGGATGTCATGTAGTTTTCAACCCCGCAGGAATTCTCCGCGACCGAATGTTCCATAAGATGTCGCCAGAAGATTGGACTGATGTGATCAACGTTCACCTCAATGGCCACTTCAATATTAACCGTGCCGCAATTAACTTGTTCAGAGAACAAGAGTACGGACGCATGATTATGGTCTCCTCGACGTCTGGCGTTCTCGGTAATGTGGGACAAGCAAATTATGGTTCCGCCAAGATGGGGATCGTGGCTTTGACACGCATTGTCGCTATGGAAAATGCCAACAAAGGAATTACTTCTAACGCTATATTGCCATCAGCCGATACTAGAATGACTCGCTCTGTTCCAACACCAAAAGATCCCGATGCCGCAAGAATTCGTGAGGAGCGCCTTCGTTTAAGCCCTGCTGATGCGATTGCGCCACTGTGTGTTTTTCTTGCTTCTGAGGAAGCATCATATGTCAACGGTCAAGTTTTTCACCAACGTGGGGCTGAGCTGACTCTATATGGCGCTATGAGGCCTGTGAGGATGGTGCATAGGAATCATGGATGGACTCCCGAATCTATCGCTGAAAATGGAATGCCAGCTTTAAAAACAGGTTTCGTTAATATGGGTGACAGCAGAGCGATGCACCCCGGGCTACCCCTTGAATAGGAATCCTTAGAAATGACGGTTTTCGAAGAAGAAGAACGGATGTTACTGGATCTTGTCGACAAATTTGTTGACAACGAACTGATGCCTTTAGAGAAGGCCGTGATGGCTCGCGAAGCTCAAGGAGGCGAGGTTACACTTTTGCCAGAGGAGGCAGAGCCACTTCTCGCTAAATGCAAAGAGCTTGGCCTTTGGGCTTTGGATGCTCCTGAGGAAGTTGGTGGATCAAATATCCGCACCTCTGTGATGCTTGCTATACAAGAAAAGCTGAAAAGTACTGTTACGCCTTTCATATTTCCACCAGACAGCCCAAATCTCCACATGCTGATGGCGGTGGGTTCGCCTCAACAGAAAAAGCAATACATGGAGCCGTATGCTCAGGGGAAACTGAAGTCCAATATTGCAATCTCTGAGCCCGGTGCTGGTGGTGATCCTGCACACATGAAAACTCGAGCCATCAAAGACGGCGATGACTGGATTATAAACGGTCGAAAAATTTGGGTCTCAGGAGTATCAAGAGCCGATTTTTTAATAGTGATGGCCTCAACCGATCCTTCAAAAGGCGCTAGGGGTGGTATAACCGCATTTATAATGGACACTGATACGCCAGGTTTCTCTATTGAAAGAGAAATTCCCATGCTTGCTGGTGCCAGAACATACGAACTCGTGTTCGACGATGTTCGATTGCCAGACTCCGCAATTCTCGGCGAGGTTGGCAATGGGTTTGCCCCGATGCAGAAACGCCTAAATGTTCGACGTCTTGAAATGGGCGCGATGGGGGTAGGCATGGCAGAGCGTGCTCTGAAAATGATGTGCGAGCACGTACAGCAGCGTGAGACTTTTGGGCAAAAGCTTTCAGACCGACAGGCAATTCAGTGGTGGATTGCTGATGCAGCCACTAAAATACATGCCACTCGCCTAATGGTTATGGATGCAGCAGCCAAGCAGGAAGCTGGTAAGGATGTTCGTACAGAAGCGTCGATGATTAAGATCTACGCTACTGAGATGGCTACCGAAGTGGTAGATCATGCCATGCAAAGCTTTGGAGCCATGGGTATGACCCGTGAACTTCCATTTGCCATTATGTCTCAAAGGCTACGCCTATCTCGGATTTACGAAGGGCCAACCGAGGTGCACAGGATGGCCATTGCTCGGCGAATGTTAAAAAAATACCAGTGACTATCGGTCTAATTCAGTAGACAGCAAGAATTGGTAGCTTTTTGATCTGGATGTAGTGAGAGCGCAGGCGCTCTGTAAACTTGCAGGCGCGCCCGCTCCCACTCTTTGAATGTTTCAAATTCCCGAGATCAAATACCCATCTCGTCGAAAACTTCCTTTGCAGTCTTAAAGGCACTAACGGCGGAAGGAGCGCCAGCATAAACAGCAGCCTGTAAGAAAACTTCAGCAATTTCTTCTTTCGAGCAACCATTGTTTATAGCTCCTCGAGTGTGCAGTCTGAGTTCTCCCTCGCGGCCGAGCGCAGCAAGCATCGCCAAATTCAACATACTGCGAGTTTTCCGATCTAACCCTTCACGCAACCAGACGGTTCCCCAGGCTGTCTCTGTAACAAACTGTTGCAGAGTGCGGGTAAAATCATCCTTCGCACCATTCTCAACTGATTTTCCTACATACTCTGAACCAAGAACTTCTTCTCTAACCTTTAAGCCAGCAAGAAAAGCCTCATTGGCGTTGTATTTTGATGTATCCATAAAAAAACTCCTATCTGGAATTGAAACTAGTTGAACTAAAAACTGGAGCCGAAGAATTACGGACTATTTTGGTCGCCTCTAGAGCATTTTTAATTTCAGATTAAACCCAATCGCTGGCGAAGGTCGTCTCCATCTTCCACAAGGTTCTGAATTACTTGACGAAGCTCATCCGATATCTTTTCAGGAAGCTTTACTGACAGATGTACAAATTGATCACCGCGCTCTTTAGTATCACTGCCCTTAGGGATCCCCCTACCTTTTAGCCGAAGCACTGCGCCAGATTGGGCACCTTCAGGAACTGTAAGCATTACCGGGCCATCAATAGTTGGTGCCGAAACCCGGGCACCCAAAGCTGCTTCTTTCAGTGTTATTGGCAACTCTATTTTAATATCTGAGCCTTCACGACGAAAAAATTTATGAGGCATTACAGTAATTTCAACTATGGCATCGCCAGCCTTGTTATTGCCCGTACCAGCCTGGCCAAGCCCACTTAGCCGCAGAGCTTGACCAGTTTCAGTGCCCGCTGGGACGCGAACATCAACCGTGCGCCCAGTGGGCAAGCTTACTCTCTTGGATGAGCCCCTCGCCGCTTCAAGAAAGCTCACCCGCAAGGACACGCGAATATCTCTGTTGCGCGGTGTTTCCCTTTGACGACGCCCCCCAAAATTTTCAAAAAGCTCACTGAACAGGTCATCGGTGGCGAAGCGCCTATTTCCAGTTTGGCTAAAACCACCTGCTCCAGGATGCCCCCTTTGTCCAAAGCCTCCACCGAAGGTCGAGGATCGAAAAGTATCCTTCCCATCAGAGTCAATTTCACCAGCATCAAAACGTCTGCGCTTTGAGGGGTCTGATAAAAGATCGTATGCTGCGTTCGCTTCTTTAAACCGACGCTCAGCATTCGCGTCACCAGGATTAGCATCAGGGTGGAGACGTTTCGCAACTTTTCGAAAGGCTAATTTAATCTCTGACTGGCTGGCGTTTTTATCCAAACCAAGGATGGCATAAGGGTCAGGCATATTCCAAACTCACGCGTCTAAAACTTCCCAATCTCCATTGGATTTGCGACAAGCAATTCGATTGGCGTGTCGAGTATCCTTCCCCTCAGGAGAGATAGCCACTTTAATAGTGCGACATTGTTTTTCTGACGCCGTGCCTGCATTTTCTGCGAAGGTAGGTCCAGGGGTAACTTTACCAGAAGCGCCGGTATCCGGATTAGACCAGGAAGTAGTCTGGCCAGGTTCATTGCTCTCTAATGCTTCTTGAGTTGCGGCTTGAGCAATTATTTGATCCTCTCTTGAAAGATATTCCCCAAGCTCGCCTCCCAGCCAGCTTCCAACCGCTGCAAGACCTATGGTGGCCGCCGCTCGACCAACACCAGAGCCAATTTGTGATCCTAAAAAAATCCCAGCTGTAGCACCAATAATTGAACCAACTTCGCGACCAGTGGGCTCCCTTGAGCATCCTGCGAGGGTAACGCCTATGGCGGCAACTATAGCAAACTTTCGCAAAGAGATATCACTCACATCTAAATCCAATCGTCTTAACGTAATCTGGTATCACGAAACAACTGGCAGAGCCTCAACCCTGTAGGCATGCTGTAGCGTGCGATCGTGAGCAGGATCAAAAAGGCGCATAGCAAAAGCCTCACCACCCTTTATCTCCCCAATTACTGGAATCGTTCCTAAAAAAAGAACCGTTCCTTCAGCCAATTCATCTGCTCCCGTATAAAGTTTGATCATCTCTTCTGGTCGCCTGCAAGAACCGAGGACCCCATCCTGATAGTCAACTGTTGCACCAGCCTGCTCTTGCGCAGACTGCAAACAAATATCATCCCAAACAGCCAAAACTTCATTAAGCCGCCAAACTTGTGAAGAAATTGGCTTGCAACATAGCTGCTTGGATAAAGCGACCGACCAAGCTTCTGCCTTTCGGTCGGTGTGATCAGACCCAACTGCAACCAAAGTGCCTGACGCAGTGCCAATTAATACGGCCTCCACCTCTCCCGAACCACCATCACCAACGGTTTGGATGTATGCAGACTGCGTGAGAAGTTCTACGCCAACGCGATAAAACAATGGTGTAGTCGATGGAGCTGGCACACCAATATCTGCTAATTCATCAATATGATGCTGTACTGCAGCCTGATCTCGGCCTGTCCAGCCTCCAATGACAACCTCTGTCACGTTGACCTCGACTACAGTTTCATCACCGCTCAGCTCTTGAACATGGAAGCGCATAAGGCCCTCTCCTCCAATTTTTGGCAGCAGTTTTTTTCAACTTTAAGATATATGCAACCAGTAGGTTGATCTACGTTGAATAACCTAGAATTTGCTGTGACACGTTCTAGCTGAGTGGATTTGTCTATTAAACAGCTTCCATAGCTGGCCGGCTTCAGCTAGTTAAGAGTTACGCGCGCCCGTAGCTCAGTGGATAGAGCGTTCGCCTCCGGAGCGAAAGGTCAGAGGTTCGAATCCTCTCGGGCGCGCCATATACCGAAAATAACCATCGAGTTTGTAAAGCAATCGACGGTTTAGGTTAATCCAATCACTTGTTATCACTTGATTCAGAACTGCGTGACTGCATTTTTTGATACAAATCGCTGAAATCAATTGGATTGATTAATAAAGGCGGGAATCCCCCATCTCGCACCGCATCAGCTAGAATAGATCGAGCGAATGGGAAAAGCATGCGAGGCCCTTCAATCATAACCAAAGGCCGGACATGTTCTTTTGCAACGCCTTCTGCAACCATGCAGACGCCTCCATAACTTACCTCGGCAACGAAAAATACATCTTCATCCCGAGACGCTGTCGCCCTAACGTGTACCATCGCCTCGAAATACTGACCGCCAAGCTCTCTAACTTCCACATCCACATCCACACTAATTGCTGGTGGCGGATTTAAGTTAGCTAGGCTCTGCGGCGCATTGGGGTTCTCGAAAGATAGATCCTTAAGGTATTGAACCGTCAAAGTGAGAGGCGCTGTCTCAGTGTTTAGGTCAGCTGTATTTTCTGTGTCAGCCATTATGGCTGTCTCCCTTCATGCAACGTCGACGGAATTCTAGCGTCATCCCGCAGAAGATTTTTGTTATGTGGCGGATACCATAATTTTCGCCTCAAACACAGGCCACATCAGGTTGGTGGTTTTATGGTCGGGCGGGGATCATGTTTCACAAATTCACCGTTTTTTAGCAATTGGCCACTCATCGCACGAATAGTTCCCCAATGGCACACCACTAGTGTTTTATTCCAATCGCTTTCGGCCGCCAGGCGCTTCCGAAATCCACATACACGAGCAAATAAATTACTCTCAGGTTCATCGAGCCCTGAATTTTTTGGATCTCCCGGGAATGCCCACCAGTTTGGAGATAAAGAAGAAAAATCCAGATTGGGCCAACGTCTAGCAAGGTCACTTGGGCTACTACCAATGTCGCAGGAAAAGCCAGCCAACTCGCGCACACAAGCATCCACTCGCACGTCTAAATCTAAACGAGCCGCAACTATCAAAGCAGTTTCAATAGCCCGAGTATATGGGCTAGTTATAATCCTTGAAATCGGCTCTGAAGCTAGCAAATTCGCTGCATTTTCTGCTTGTTTTCTGCCAACTTCAGTTAAAACAGGGTCCGGAATGCCCGGGTCAAACTTATTTTTTCCGAAATGGAGATTAAATACTGTCTGCCCGTGGCGGAGAAGGATCATTGATCATCCGAATTTTTTAATAGTTGATGACTGTTTCTGTCTGCAGCAGACCTTTGATCACTCTTTTCCGAAAAATCCCCTTCAATGATGGTCTCTTCAAATTTATCGCTGCGACGCCGTTGCCAAAATCTAACAAAAACATGAGCCCAAAGTAACCTAGTTGGACGGAATACCAAGGAGAGTCCCAGGGCGTCAGTAATAAACCCTGGAGTCAACAATA
>Ga0181574_10002345_pt1 | contig 17337 bp, 9 predicted proteins | sample 101ome_24_FD_145600 | JGI IMG/M metagenome (GOLD analysis project Ga0181574, IMG submission 145600) | Coastal salt marsh microbial communities from the Groves Creek Marsh, Skidaway Island, Georgia - 101410AT metaG (spades assembly) | ecosystem: Environmental > Aquatic > Marine > Intertidal zone... | reverse complement strand
CGTTGGACTTGGGACGGCCAAACACAATCCGGAGAAGTGGCCAACCTCCTCCTGTTCGATTCAACCAGCGTGACCTTGACGGTGACCGATACCAACGGTGAAACGGACGAGGAAACCCTCGCCATATCGGTTGACACCGGTCCGACCGTGCTCGACCTGCAGACAATCCAGGACGGCTCGGGTGATGTCCGTTTACTCTGGTCGTGGAACGGCGATGATGTGGCTTTCAACGTCTTGAGAAACGGTGAATTGGTTGCGACCACCACGGATACGACATACACCGACTCACCACCGATGAGCGGCGCCAACACCTACACGATTCAGCCGTTCAACGACGATCGCACCTTCAACGGGGGCGCCCACGAAGTGGGGGTCGACGTTCTGCTCGGCGTTCAAGAAGACCCGGCTCCCTCCTCAAACCTCGGATTGGTGCTTGGTGCTGTGCTGCTTCTTGCGATGATCGCCATGCAGGTGTTGGCAGCCCGAGGAGGTGGCCGACGATGAAACGCCAAACTGTTCTCTTGGTGGTGCTCGCTCTGCTCATGACCCCAGCCTTAGGTTCCGCCAATCCCAACGGGGTCGGCGAGGGCACCTTTGACGCTCAATGCGGGGGCGCCTGCCACGGCGATGCGGACATGAACGCCTCCTCCATGTCCGTCGTGACGGTCTTGGCGCCGTCTGTTGCCTACGAGGGGTTGTTGACCAGCGTTAGCGTCAGCGTTTCAAGCATTGAAACCACCACCAGTGGTTTGCTTGGCATTTTCTTGTTGAGCGACCTCAGCGGTGCAGAAGACACCCCTGCGGACGATGGATGGACCATCGTCTCCAACAGCGAAGGCGGCACGGAGAATTACGTTGAGGCCTTGATCGAAGCGGGTCAAACCGAACACACGGTCACGTGGACCCTACGCGCCCCAACCGAAGGCAATTACGCACTGCAGGGCGCTATTCATCATGGCAGCCAAGACGGGAGCGGCGCACCGTTCTTTGGCGCATCCCTCGAACCGTCGCTGGTCGAGGTTCGACCGGTTCCCGAGGACCTTCCTCGCCTCGCGACCTCGTTTGAACCACCAACGCAACGCTCCGTCGGCGAAACGACAACCGTTGAGTTGGTCACCGAATTTGTTGACGATGTCAGCGTGGAGTGGCGCTTGGTTGGAGGTGAACACCAGCCTGTAACCGCTTCCAAGACAGGTGAGGCCACATGGACCTTCGACCTCCCTCCCAGCCTTCAGCCGGTGGTGCTGGAATGGCGCGTCCACCTGACCGGCGAGGGCCCGGAACAGACAACCCCGTGGTTCCAATTGCGCAGTCAAGAGCCGACGTGGACCGTAGATGAGCCGACGGCCTACCTTCAATCGGTGGCCATGCTGCTGGCGTTCATGGCGGCGTTCATGTCGCTTCAGCGGCGAGGCCCTCGTGATGCAGAAAACCACACCAAAACGGATGCATTCAACCCCGGAGGTGAGGAGTGATGGTTTCTGCCGGTACGCTTCATGTCGTGAGCACCGAACTGACCGTTGGTTCGTTTGCAATGGCCGGTGCTGCCTTTTTGCTTGCAGGATTTGCCAGTCACGACCTGTTTGGAATGCGTCGTCACCTCAACCTCGCTGACAATGTCGCCCACTTTGCCCTGGTGTTCGGCCTTTTGGCCATGCCTATGGCCATCATCACCGGAATTCAAGCCAGTCCAGGCGAGGGTGTTGACCATCCCTTGCTCATCAACAAGATGCTGCTTGCATCCGCTGCGTTCGGACTGGCCTTCGGCGTCCTGCTCACACGGCGCTGGCAGGGCATGGAGGTCTGGTCGGACCATTGGGGTCGCCGCTGGCAAGCCCTCGGAGGCATGGCGGCTGTTGGTTTGGTGTTAACCACAGCATCGATCGGTGGAACGTTCACTCGAGGTGAGTCGTTACTCGACATGTTCAATCTGCCTTACGAACACGTGCCGTTGATGCCGATGTGGCTTTCGGGGCTCGTCATCGTTGTGGCCGTTACGCAATTCGCCATGATGCGTCAAAACAGAACGGCGTGATCACAAACCAGCCATGTCGCCCGTTTGAATGGTCCATTGGCTCGCATAAACGCCGCCTGAAGCAATCAGGTCGTCGTGAACACCGCGCTCAACAATGGCCCCGTCCACCATAGAGAGAATCTCGTTGGCGTTCCGGATGGTGCTGAGTCGATGAGCGACGGCGATGGTCGCACGGTCTTTGCCAGAGGAAAGGAGATTTTCTTGAATGCGGCGCTCAGTTTCTGCATCCAGCGCACTGCTGGCTTCGTCAAGAATCAGCAGGCTTGGTGCCTTAAGCAGGGCCCGTGCGAGCGAGACTCGGGCTCGTTGACCGCCGCTGAGCATGGCTCCACGATCGCCCACCAGCGTGTCAAGACCCTCTTCGAGTTCCTGCACGAACTCCCAGGCACCTGCCATCTTCAAGGCTGCAATCAACTGCTCTTCAGTGGCTTCTTGGTTGTAGATGACGTTGTCACGCACCGAACCGTAGAAGAGGAACGGGTCTTGACTCACGAAGCCAATCGCCTCACGAAGCGAGTGCAAGGTGTAGGATGTGATGGGTTGACCGTTGACCAACACTTCCCCGCTGTCGGGCGTGTAGTAGCGCATGATGAGTTTGAGAATGGTCGTTTTTCCAGCACCCGTGTGCCCCATGATGCCGAGGAAGTCACCGTCTTCGACCTTGAATGAAATACCGTTCAAGACTTTGATGGTGGTGTTCGGATAAGTAAAGTAAACGTCGTTGAATTCAATGGAGGTGATACCGCCTTCAAGGGCAACAGCGCCTTCTTCATCGACGATGGTGGGCTCAAGGTCAACGGCAGCAAACACGCGGCGAGCGGCGGCTTCACCACGCTGGAGTTGATTGACGAGAATGCCAAAGATGAACATCGGCATGGTCATTCTCGTGCTGATGAGCAAAAAGGTCACCAATTGACCGGTGGTGATTTCTCCAGAGCTGGCGAGGTATCCACCTGCGGTCACAAGCAAACCAAACGCCACCCCAGCAACGGCGTAAATCATGGGAATGAAGCGGTTTCGGTCTTTGCTTGCCCCCATGGCCTGGTCGCGATACGAGCCGGATTCTGCTGCCACTCGGTCGGCTTCCCAGTTTTCGGCGTTGTAGGCTTGAACCACGGCGATACCCGAAATGAGGTTCTCGAGAACGGCATGGATGTCGCCTGTGGATTCACGTTGTTTGCGGTATTTTCGCTGAACACGAGTGGAAAACCAGTACACGGCGGGGACGATGAACAGGATGGGTCCAAAGAGGACGGCTGCCAATTTCCACGACATCAACACGAGAATGATGAAGGCCGTGGCAAAGGTGATGACGATACGGATGATCGATGTTGACGAATCTGAGACCACGTCCTCCAGTTGATTAACGTCGCTTGAGAGCACCGACATGATCTGTCCTGTTTGCCTCAAATCGTAATACGACGCCTCCATGGCGATAAGTGAGCGCGTGGCGTCCATGCGGAGGTCGTGCTGAATGTTGTACCCCAATGTTTGCCAAGCGTATTCGGAGATGCCCTGGAAAATAGCCAAACACAGGAAACCAAGGAAAATCAGGATGCCGTACCCGTAGGCGGGGTTGCTATGAATCCCCGTGACCATGTCCTGCACGATTTGTGGACCTGAGAGGACGTCCGTCGTGAAGTAGTCCACTGCCAATCCGATGGCCACAAAAGGCATGAGGTCGAAGAAGCGAGCAGCAGCGTTGGCGAAAATGCCAGTGAACACCCGCTTCGGGTATTTCTTGGCGTAGGGAACGATGCGCCAAATTTGTTTTCCGAGAACTTCAGCCCCTGCATTGATGTCCTCAGGAGCCATGATGTCCTTCTTTCCGCCTGCAGCGTGGCCCCTCGTCATGGAAGTTGGCGCTTGTCTGTAACTCTTGAACCCTCGGTATCGTTGGCGCAACTGAACCTCGTGACAATCCAACCAATCTTTGATGAGGGTCCCGGTCCTCCATTGGACCATGCTGAGCCATCGCCGTCGCACCACATTGTTTTTTTCTGCGCTCATGGTCATCCAAGTTCTCTCCCCTCTCGTCCTCGTGAGCGGCCAGGAAAGCAACCCTTCTCCGGAAACTGATGCCGACCTTAATGGCTTGCAGCAACTCGGTATTTCCCCGATGGCAACCGCAGAGTATGGTTGGCTCGCCGAGGAGGACGGTGTGGCATCAACCTACCTGCTCTACCGGGACGTGACCCTCATCTCTCCATCGGATTGGACCCAACGCACAGGCGAAACCACCGTTGATGGTTTCCACATTCTCAGCCATACCTATCCTGTTCCAAGCGACTGGCACGGACAACTGGCCAACGCAGGCATCGAGTGTTTCTCGTTCCTGCCACCCACCAGTTTCCACTGCGATGTGGGCGCCGCCTCGCCTTCCAAACTCGCCGCCCTCAACGTCCAGGGCATGGCCCGCATGGATTCGGTTGACAAGATCCAAACGGACCTCGTCAAAGGTATGCTTGGACAAGAAATGACGGCAACCAACCCCTTCGTGAACGAAAACTTCGCTCTCGTTAACATCATGTTGGCTGGTGACGCATTGCCCGAGGGCATCAACCACAGGGATGATGTCGAGGTCCATTCTCACAGCGGCCGGTTCGCTACGCTGGAGTTGAACAGCAACGGTCTTGGATGGCTTGCACGACAAGAAGGCGTTGAATGGATTGAGCCAAAGCCCTTCTATGAAATTCTCAATTCCAAGGGCATCCAGGTCATGAACGTCACCGACCTGTGGAGCGGTGCTAACATGGCCGCTATCGACACGAGTTGGTCGGGCCTCGACGGCTCAGGCATCATCGTCACGGTGGCAGATTCGGGCATCGACAACGGAGTTAACAACTCCAATATGCATCCCGATTTCCGTGACCACATCACTGGAATCCTGTCCTTCCCAGCAGCTCCATCGGCATGCAGTTATTACAACCTCAACCCGTGTGGCGACGATGCCGAAGACCATCATGGTCACGGCACCCACGTAGCAGGATCGGTGTTGGGTGACGGCACGCACAGCAACGGTGACATCATCGGGGCGGCGCCCGAAGCCCACCTCCTGTTCCATTCCATCGCCACCACGGTGAGCGGTTCCGAATTGCTCATCGGCATCCCTGACGACCTCGACGATATGTTTGCACTCGCTTGGGAAAACGGCAGTCGCGTTCACACGAATTCGTGGGGATCTGATGTCAACGGAGCTTACACCACCTCCTCAGCACAAGCCGATGCTAGCGCACGCACACACGATGAGTTGGTCATCTTGTTCGCTGCGGCCAACGAAGGAAAAGACGCCAACAGCGACGGCGAAATTGATTTGGATTCTATGGGGTCCCCTGCAACAGCGAAAAACGTCATCACCGTGGGCGCAAGCGAAAATGACCGATCCAACATGACCTACGTTTGGGGTTCAACGAATTACGGCTCTCCAATCTCTACAGATAAATTAGCGGATAATCCGGAAGGTATGGCGGCATTTTCTTCCCGTGGACCGGCCGACGACGGCCGTCTCAAACCCGACGTGACCGCCCCTGGGACCATGATCCTCTCAACCAAATCGCGCAGCACGACCGACATTGGTTGGCTCGCTCACAACGCCAGTTACACCTACAATGGCGGAACGAGCATGGCAACGCCGCTTACGGCAGGGGCCGCAGCCTTGTTGCTGGAACACCTGATGGAGAACGAAGGCGAGAGTGCCCCCACGTCGGCCCTCATCAAAGCCATCTTCACCGCAAGCGCCCGTGACATGGAAGGACAGTATTCCTCGTCGACCAACGGCGCTGGGGAAACCGCACCCAACAACCACGAAGGATGGGGGTTGGTCAACATGACGCAGGCCATCAACACCTCGTGGTTGCAAGGCCATTCGGTGACCACCAACGCCGACCGTGGATGGTCGTTTAACGTCCCGTCCAACGCCGATGACATCAACATCGCACTCACGTGGACCGACCCTGCCTCCACGCCGTCGGCCAGCACCAATCTGGTCAACGACGTTGACCTGGCCCTCAAGAGCCCGAGCGGAACCTGGACCAACCTTAGCAACAACGTGGACAACCTGCGCGGTATGACGCTCAATTCACCCGCCCAAGGCACCTGGGAAGTTCACGTCCTCGGCTCAAACATCCCCACAGGACCTCAATTCTTTGCGCTGGCCATGACCGGCGACTACTCGTTGACCAACCTCACCCAAGACACGGACGGTGACGGATACGAGGACGACGATGACGACTGCAACACCACCGCAGGGACCTCGACCGTCGACAGGACGGGATGTCCCGATACGGACAACGACGGCTATTCCAACCCGGACGGCACGTGGACAGTCAACAACGGAGCAGACGCCTTCCCTTCCGATGCCACCCAGTGGGCTGACACGGATTTCGACGGGTACGGCGACAACAGCGCTGGCAACCAACCCGATGGTTGTGTCAATGCGGCTGGAAACTCAACAGAAGACCGATTCGGATGCACTGACGCGGACGGAGATGGATATTCAAACCCCGATAGCGGATGGACCACCGCCAACGGAGCCGACGCCTGCGCCAGCACCTCAGGGCCATCGGACGAAGACCGAAACGGCTGTCCGGACCAAGATGGTGACGGCTATTCCGACGCAGACAGCGGATGGACGACCGCCAACGGTGCCGATGCCTTCCCGACTGACAACACTCAGTGGGCCGATTCAGACGGTGATGGCTACGGAGACAATCCCCCGCCGGCAACCACTGGTGACGGATGCCCAAGCAGCAGTGGAACATCAGATCAAGACCGTTACGGTTGCACGGATACAGACGGCGATGGCTACTCCGACCCCGACAGCGGTTGGACAACGGCAAACGGGGCAGACGCCTTCGTTTCGGACTCCACCCAATGGGCAGATGCGGACAGCGACGGCTACGGCGACAACCCGAGCGGCAACAGCCCCGACGCCTGCCCGAGCCAAGCCGGCACCTCAACGGAAGCAGGCCGTTTGGGCTGCACCGATACCGACGGTGATGGATGGGCAGATGTCGACGATGCCTTCCCGAGTGAAACCACCCAATGGAGCGATGGTGACGGCGATGGCTACGGAGACGAAGCCAGCGGGTTTGAGGGCGATGCATGTCCACTCACCAGCGGTTCGTCAACACGCGACCGCTACGGTTGTACCGACACGGACAACGACGGCTCCTCCGACGGTGACGCCAACTGGACAGCAGCGAACGGCGCCGACATCGCACCCAACGATGCAACCCAATGGGCGGACACCGACGGCGACGGCTACGGTGACAACCCAACCGGAACCAACGGCGACGCTTGCCCACTGGTCGCCGGTAATTCAAGCAACGACCGCCTCGGATGCACCGACACAGACGGCGATGGATACTCGGATCCTGATGCACTTTGGACGACGGACGACGGAGCGGATGCATATCCGAACGACCCCACACGCTGGGGGGACAACGACGGTGACGGATACGATGACGGGCTTGACGACGATTGTCCGACCGTGTTCGGCACATCGGTCCACGACCGGAAAGGATGCCCTGACCAGGACGGAGACGGGTACTCCGATCCGGATGCTACCTGGACCACCAGCAACGGTGCAGATGCCTTCCTCAACGACGGCACACAATGGAACGACACGGATGGCGATGGCTACGGTGACAACCCGAGCGGCACCCTACCCGATGCCTGTGTGAACGTTTACGGTGAATCATGGCAAAACAGTACCTTTGGATGTCCGGATGGGGACGAAGACGGATGGGCTGATTCTCAAGACAGTCATCCCGATGAGCAATCGCAGTGGTCCGATGTGGACGGCGATGGCTACGGCGACAACCCCGGCGGAGTTGAGCCCGATTCTTGTGTCAACAATGCTGGAAACTCAACTCAAGGAAACCGGCTAGGATGCCCTGACACCGATGGTGATGGATGGGACGATACACTCGATGCTTTGCCGAACCTCGACACGCAATGGCTTGACCAAGATGGAGACGGCTACGGAGACAACGCCAGCGGGCTTCAACCCGATGCCTGTCCGGGAGAAGCCGGCACGTCAACCATTGACCGCTACGGCTGCGTTGACGACGACGGTGACGGTTACTCCAACGCAACCGATGCATTCCCCAACGACCCGACCCGATGGGTGGACACCGATAGCGACGGATTCGACGATGCAGAAGATGCGTGTCCCACCATCACTGGAAACTCGTCAACTGACCGACTGGGGTGCGTGGACAGCGACGGCGACGGCGTATCCGATGCAACCCCTCCAACCGGCAACCAAAGCGGATGGAACACCACCGACGGCGCCGACGCCTTCCCCTATGACGGGACGCAGACCACCGACCAAGATGGAGACGGTTTCGGCGACAACGCCTCCGGCATGCAACCTGATTCATGTCCAACCGTATCCGGCACTTCCACAACCGACCAATTCGGCTGTGAAGACGAAGACGCCGACGGTACGTCGGATGCAAACGACGCCTTCCTTGGCGACAGCACGCAGTGGATGGACAGCGACAACGACGGCTACGGCGACAACCCGAACGGGACCGAACCCGACGCCTGTCCGACGGACGCAGGGACCTCCACCCTCGATGTGTACGGGTGCGCCGATGAAGATGGGGATGGCGCCAGCGACGCGAACGATCTTTGGCTCGGCGATGCAAGTCAATGGTTCGACAGCGACGGTGACGGCTACGGTGACGAAGCCGCCGGCACCAACGGCGACACCTGCCCGGCTGAAGCAGGAACCTCAACTCAAGGCGGCACCTTTGGTTGTCCCGACGGAGACGGCGATGGATGGGCTGACAGCGAAGACACCTTCCCTGACGAGCGAACCCAACATCTCGACAGCGACGGTGATGGCTTCGGTGACAACGCAACCCTCGGTGCACATCGACCGGACCACTGGCCAAACGACAGCACACGAGCGTCCGCTGAAGCCTCGTTGACCTGTACGCCCGTGAGCATCACCGTTGATTTGGCAACCAGCGGTTGGTTCTCGTTCACGTGTACGGTGACCACACAGATGGATTCGGCCTTCGCAGCCAACATCAACTGGCAGGCTACCACCAGCATCGTCGGTGAAACATCCAACCACTTCTTGACGTTCACATCAATCACAGGCAACACCCAAACCGTCACCCTTTCGGGAACGGCTCGCGACGTGGGAACACACCAGTTGCTTCTCTCCGCCCGTGAACCGGGAGCAAACTATCCGATGGACACCGTGACCGTGATCGTCAAGGCCGAGGATTCGAACGCACCGGTCCTCATTCAGGATGACGCAGAAGGCTCCATCGTCGAGGTGTTGGCGGACAACACCATGATTCAAGCGGCGCTCGCAGGACTGGTCCTCTTCGCCCTCATGGGAGCCTTGATGATTCGAGGGCAGGCGAAGACCGCTAAGGAAAACGAACGTAGGATGCGCCGAGTCAACGAAATGCGAGAAAGTCGCGGCATCGTTGATTTGCCACAACGAAGGATGGTGCAAACGCAAGAGCGTGTCCGTGCCCCAAAGCAACGGCAGCAACCTTCCATCTTTGATGATTTCAGAAAACGATGAGGAAGGTTGTCAACCGATTCCCTCAAAGGGGAGAGGCTTGTGGCCCAGCACACCACACTGCGGATATGGTGAAGTGGTTATCATCTGAGGTTTCCAACCTTATGTCGTGGGTTCGACTCCCGCTATCCGCACCTTCCTCTACCACCAAAGAGCATGAGGTGGAGCCTTCACGAGCCAACAAACATGAAAGGCTTGGCCGTTGAGCCTTGATTGCCTTTACGGCACGGTGACGAGCATGGATTTTCTTCTTCTTTGTCTGCTAACGTTGTGGTTGTACCTCCCGGGTTTCTTGGCCAACACCTTCGCCATGATGTGGGGGAAATGGTTGCCCAAGACCGGCTATGGACCATGGCCAATTGATGGCGGAAGGAACTGGAAGGATGGAAACAGAATGCTCGGCGACGGAAAAACATGGAACGGGCTCATCGGTGGTTCGCTCACCTCAGGCCTTCTGTGCCTCCTCATCGCCAGCACCTTTGACCAAGGTTCCATGGACACCGTGTTTGCTGATGGAAGCACCGTCTTCGCACACCCGCTCATCGGTTCAGAAGGTGCGTGGTTCGCCATTGGCGGAGCTGCGGGAGCCGCCTTCATTCTCGGAACATTCCTCGGATTTACCTGTCTTCTCGGTGATTCCGTGGGCTCCTTTGTGAAGCGGCGGAGAGGCTTAAAACGCGAGGGGAATGTGTCCTCAAAGGCACCGCTCCTCGACACGTTACCCTTTGCTATCATGGTGTTTCTGTGTGGGCAGTTGTTCCTCGGCCCGTCGGTCTTGGCCGCAGAAGAGCTCCGCTTGCCAATGGTAGCCCTCATCGTCATCACACCGATTCTGCACCGTTCGTTCAACCTGATCGGTTACAAAATCGGCTGGAAAGATGTCCCTTACTGAGCATCGGCTCACCGTCAAGGCCAAGCCCTATGAAGGCCAAACTGAACGGCGATGCATGGAGCGTCACGCCAACGCCACTTTGCGAGCCTTCCTGTTGGTCTCGTTAATGCTCATCGCGCCGCTTTCGGGCTGTTTTGGTGAGGAAGAAATTGAAACCGTCTCAATGAGCAACGCTCTGACCATTGACGGCCTCGCAGCCGACGACGCCGTGATTCGAGCAGGCGAATGGCACGACCTGTTGCTCATGGGCGATGGCTTGAGAATCAGCGCTCCAGCGCATGATGTTCTCTTCTTCGTGGACGGTGTCCTCGACATAGACAGTTCGGTTCCTGTTGAGGGCGACCGTGTTCAACTTCGGTTGTTGACCACCCCATACACCGAGGAAGTGGTGCTGAACATTTACACCAAGGACGGGATGAAAACGGTGCTAACGCCGCCCCTCGAAAACGGGACGCCCATCGTCAGCGGTGAAGCATGGTACGAGAAGATGGACTACATCACGTGCGATACACCCTCCGATGATTGCGGGTCGTACAACTTCAGGTGGATGGGGAGTCCAAACGCACAGTTTGAGCGCGCCGCTTCCTACTTTCAGGGTCACTTTGAGGGACTGGGTTACGACACTCACCTGATGCGAGTGGTCGACACCCTCAACCCCACACAACCTGAATCCCTCAATGTCGTCGCTTGGAAACAAGGACGTTCCGACGAATGTGTCCAGGGCATGGGCGCTCACATGGACATCGCACCACCTGCAGGCCCACCAGGCGGTGGAACATGGGAAGGCGCCTACGACAACACCGCCGGAACGGTGGCCATCATGATGTATGCCCAAGTTCTGGTGGATATGGAAGTGGAATGCGACACCTTCCTCGCGCTCTGGTCTTCCGAAGAGGAAGGGTTGCGAGGCTCCAACGCCTTCGCCAACAACGACTGCGACGCTTGCCTGCCCCAAGACAAGGAACTTCGATTTTACATCAACATGGACATGATGGGTATTTCGTGGCCTGCAGTGAAAGAAAACGGTGACCCTTTCCCCTACCACGCTTGGTCCGGGCCTGATATTGACCCCGAAGTTCAAGACGTGGCCATCACGAGTGTTCTCGACCACGTCCATCGCAACGTGCTCAAAGCGCCTATGGACTTGCGAATCGAGGGAAGCTATGGAGCAGGGTGTGACCAACACTGGGATAACCACTCAAACCTCGTGATGGACGTTCACGAAGACACCTTCGGACGGTCAGACCACGTGACCTTCCGAAATCTTGGAGCACAGACGATCTTCCATCTCGGCGCTTACGACGAGGATTACTCAGCCTACCACTCGCCACAGGACACCCTTGAGAACATGGTGAGCGTGGTTGGAGGACAGGAGAATTTGGAAACGAGCATTCAATTCGTGCTCTGGGCCGCAATGCTCGAGTTCTTCTTCGCTGATCAGACACCCGAAATTCGGAACGTGAATGCCTGAGGGCGTGAACGAATCTTCATCAATGAAATCAACAACTTTCCCATGTGGAAGACGCCACGCGACCGGTTGATTCGTTGGGCGAAAAGCCAACGTCTCCTTGGATTGCTGAAGCGATGGCGTTTGGAATCGGTCTTTTTCTTGCTTTCAGTGAAATTCTCATTCGTCTCGTGACGGGAAAGGATATCGTGGATGCTGTTTGGCCGCACGCCGTTCGCTCGCTTGATTGGACCATGCTGTTGCGAGAAACACCAACGCTCCCCTTCACCTTGTTCCTCATCGGTGGCGCTGTGGCCTACGGTGGTCGTCAATGGATGCTTCAACAAAAGCGAAGGGAGGTTGGCATCGCCCTCAACGGACTCATCGGTTTGTTGGTCGGATTCATTACCTTGCATTTCCTTCTCGACAGCTTTTACCTTCGCGGAGCGTTTTTGCTTCTGCCAACCCTGATGGGGTGGTGGCTTGCTATGCTCTTGGTAGCTCGAGGAGGCATGCCTACTTGGCGGTCACGGGATGAAGACGGTGTCTCTTGGATACACATCTCGCATCTGCTCGGTGTGTTCTTTGCCGCATGGCTGGTGATGCCGGGGATTCCCGCACTCATTGGCTTTGCACCTGCGCCTCCAAACGCCCCCGCCATTGGCTACGGAGCTGCCGCGGGACCCAACGAAGTCGTGCAATTCTCCTCCCCCTACACCTTGCCGTTCGAGGTGACCGAGGTCCAAGGAGACTTGGAAAACGACGTGGAATTCAGCGTTTACATCACTCTGCCCATCCTTCCAGAGGACTTCCCGTTCAGCCACATCCCATTGGCCATTCTTCTCCACGGCTTCGGCTACCCTGACGTTGACGCGTACCAAAATTGGATCGCCCATCTCAGCGCGAAAGGCATGGCTGTGGCCTTCATTCAATACCCATCTGACCTGCGACCGAGCGGGCATGAGACATTCGTTGAGCAGGAGCGTGAAGGCACCAGCGACTTCTTGCAACACACCTACCGAAACTTGTCGATTCGAGCAGGAATCGAACACATCGACCAAATCCTTCTCGGAGAACAGCGAGACGAACGCGTTGACACCCACCTCGGTGACACGGCAGTGGACCCTGCTTCCTTGTGGGTGGGCGGTCACAGTTTGGGCGCTGCCTACACCTTCTTCACGCTCGACGAGGCCTTCGAGCGAGGGTGGGGCCAGCATGCCCTGGTCGTTGCGCTTGAGGCGCCAGCGAGCAGACCCATGCAGCAAGACCTCCAGCCGGACCTTTCAGCCCTGCCCGACGAGGCGTTGATCCAAATCAGCGTGTCCGAGGACGACATGAGCGTTGGGATGTGCCCCGGAGCGTTCCACCAACAACTGTTCAACGAACTGCCCGAGGAGCGAAACCAACTCATCGTGGTTCGTACTGACAAATACGGCTTCCCGCGTCTGGTCGCAAGCCATTACATGCAAACCGACCCGGCACACGACAGCCTCTCTGATTGGGGATTTTATCGCCGTATTGATGCACAGGCAGATTACATCGTGGCCCATTCACGCAACGACACCTTCACTTCCGACTTCGCCTTTCACTACATGACCGATGAAACGATGCTCACCAACATGGGTCAATGGGAGGACGGCACCCCTGTTCTTCCGCTGGGACTGTACCACGATGCCGTCAACACCGATGCCAATTTTGCTCAATGTAGATGAACGGTGAAGGAGATGAATCAATGACCGAACAACACGTAACCAATGACATCAAAGCCCTCTGGAAGTGGATTGGAGGATCTGCATTCCTCGCATCCATGTGCTGTTTTCCGAGCATTGTCCTGGTGATGTTTGGACTGGCCAGCGTGTCCAGTGCTGCCGCCCTGTCCAACGATTTGTACTGGGGGACCAACGGCATGGGCTGGTTCCGTCCCCTGCTCACGACCGTCAGTTTAGCGTTCGTCATCACGGGATTGGTGTTGTATTTCCGTCGGCAAGGTGTCTGCAGCATGGACGAGGTTAAACGGCAACGCACACGCATCCTCAACACCTCTTTGGTGGTGATCACCCTGAGCATCGTGACCTATTTGGTGTTCAATTTCGTCATTTTAACCGAACTTGGCATCGCCGTTAACCTTCCTTGGGAAAGCAGCCGGTTCTGGGTTTGATCAGAGATTGTTTCGCAGGGTGTTGCACCCTACGCCCCACTCGGGGTTCACTTCCATTGCAAGTCGAGTCTCCTCGAGTAAGCGGTCCTCCGGGGTCGTTTCTGCGGGTCTCGCATGAGTTGTGGCGAGGGAAAGGTGGTAGTCTTTTTCTTGCCAATATTCCAATTGAATTTTTGAATTTTCAATTGAAATTTCTTTTATTCCATCTCCAATTGGAATTTCAATATCACGGGGATTCAAGTGCATCCCAAGCCCCAGTGCTTTTTGCACCGCTTCTTTCCCCGTCCACCACCTCATTGCCAGCGAAGGATGTTTGAGAAGGTACGCCAATTCCTCTCCTTTGGCCATCATGTCAAACGCATTTGCAGCCAAGGTTCGCTCGAGAGGTTCGGCGTCAATCCCAACCTGCAGATCGGGAGGTGAAAGCGCGAGGAACACACACCCTTGGCTGTGCGCTATGGAAATTCGTGGCAGAGGCGTACGCCGCCAAGCGCCCTGGATGAATTCCAACGAGGGTGCACGCGCTTCACTGCGCACCACCTCAATGGCACTGAGGTCCACTTCTCCAAGCCGTTTCAGACCCTCTCCCAGCAACCAGCGGCCGCTCAAATGTTCCTCCCGTCGCTTTTGCGTAACGAAGGTGGCCACTTCATCGGGATCGGCCAACGGCACATCAGACAGTGCCCAGTCGGACACTTCGGCAACCCACAAATGCACACTGGGCATGGGTGAATTCAACGCCACCACGTGCGCCATCTTCCCACCTCTTACCGCTCAAGGGAGAAGCGTTGGGCCTCATCAACTGTCGCCATGGCCTTGAGTTGGAGGCCTTTGAGCGCAAGGACAGGGGCATCGTCGTCGCCAACGATGAGCACATCGTGAACCGTCACGCCGTCTGCTTGTTCCCCAGTTTGCACGCTGCGCAAACGGAGGGCTTCGTCCACTTCTGGCACCCTGAGCATGGTGGACCACGAGATGCCCACGGGCAGGCTGCTGTAGCCAAGCGACTCCATAGCAACGAGACCTGCGTTTTGGAACCCAGCCTCGATGAGCATCGGCAAGGCTTCCAGCAACACCGATTCACCCTCCTGTTCAACAGCAAATTGGTCGGTGCTCGGAAGCTGGTGGCGCATCAGGGCCACCCCGTCGATGCCAAGCATCGCCTCATCACCAACGCCTCGCAAGACGCCGCCGTGGGATTGGAAGCGTGGGCCGTGGAAGTATCGGTCGTAGATGAACGACGAGGGGTGCATCAAGTCACCGTAGGCAGGTGTTCCAATCGTTGGTAAGTCGTCCACTTCGCGTTGAAGGAACGGGCACATGTCATCGCACTTCTCAACCAAACGCACGCGAGCAACATGGTGCTCACGTTCACCAAACACCTCGCCCTTTGAGTTCATCAGATCGGAAACCAGCCGACACGCCACCCACGACATATCACCCTCGCTTCGCTCCAGCTCGGCTTCAACACGAACCACCATCGGCCCCTTGAGCAACTTAACCGGGAGACCAAACGCCACGTCTTCAAAGCCTGCAAGACAGGTTGACGGACGAAGCAGAAGAGCGTTTTGTGCAAACATCTCGAGCGCCATCACGCCGGGGTGATAGGGAACACCCTCGATGGCGTGGTCCACCAAGAAAGGATGGTCCTCAGTGGAGAGCGTTGATTGGGAAACCAGTCGCTGACCCTCCTCAAAGGAGAGGACCTTATCGACGAAGGGGAAGCGTGAGGGATCCGCCATCATCGCCGACATGTGCGGCGTCAATTTCATCGGGGCTTCTCTAAACGATGAGAATCGGTCCATCAAGCCCAGGGACCCACAGCCGAGCACCTTGCGCTTGCCGCCTCGCAAAGCCTCTGAAACGAAGATGGAAACACCGTCATCCACCGCCAGCGTCTCAATGCCTGCTGCCGCAAAGACAGCCTCGATGGAACCTCGGGTGGCCATGCCAACATCCCGCCATCCGGTCCAACCGATGGCAACGGCTCGGCATTCGGATGCGGCGGTTAATCGTGCCATCTCTGCATCAAGAACAGAATTGGCCGCTGCATAGTCGGTTTGTCCGCCGTTACCAAACCGGCCTGCGACGCTGGTAAAGCAGCAGGCAAACGCTGGTGCTTCAAGACCAGATGCCTGTACGGCTCCCAAGAGAGCACGCCAGCCATCGATTTTGACCCGGACCACGCGATCAAACACATCGTACCCCTTGTCGCTGACCAGTTTGGAATCCTCAAGGCCCGCCCCGTGGACCACGCCCGTTATGGGGCGCCCTAACGAGGCACCAAGTTCCTTCAGTCCATCGGCATCCATCACGTCGATGGAACGGTACGAAGCGTGATTTCCAGTATCTTTGATGGCGTGCAATGTGGTGTAGACGTCACGGCTCCTGGTGAACTTTTGCCAAGCATTGTTCCACTCAACCATCGTCACCTTGCCCGTTTCGCTGGCCTTCACCAGCCGTTCTCGCAAGGCGTTCTTTTCCTCAGTCAACCGTGCCTCATCCCACGAGACCCATGCTTCGGTTTGCTCGATCAGCGATGAGCGACCGAGAAGCACGAAGTGCGCACCTGCATCGGTGGATGCCTCAGCCACGCCAAGAATCGAAGCGGCGGTCACGCCCGAACCCCCACCGGAGACCAGCCACGTGTCGTCGGCTGTCAGCGGTTGAGCATCCTCCACGAGGTCTTCTGCAAACGCTACCAGGGCCCATCGTCGGCCGTCTCGGTCAAGACCAATTTCCACTTCACCGTCAAGTTTGAAAACGTCGTTCTCGATCATTTCGGCTGCTGCGGCTTCATCAAACACATGGTCAGGATGCAAGTCAAGAGCCCGGCAACGAAGGTCGGGGCGTTCAAAGGCGTAGGATTTTGTAACGCCCGTGGCTGCGGATTGAACGGCATTGAACCGGTCTCCGATGTTGCCGTGGCGTCCGTCAAGAGCCGTAACTGAAGCAACGATGGCCGGCTGTTCAGCGGGCATGTTCCCGCCCAATTCCTTGAGCAGTCCAAACCATCCGTGTGCAGCGAGCGCGATTTGCGATGACGGGTAGGCGTCTTCGCTCCATTGTTCGGAAGCCAGTTTCATCGGTGCCATGTGAACCAGAGCACCGATGTTGGCCCCACCGATTTGTTCTGCAATCCAGTGAAGGTGTTCGGGTTGTTCGGGGTCGGCTCGGTAAACGGTTCTCCCGTTTTCGTCTTGACGAGAGGGGTCTCGGATTCGACTCTCAAAACCAATCCTCACGGCCTCGA
>Ga0181574_10002332_pt1 | contig 17412 bp, 19 predicted proteins | sample 101ome_24_FD_145600 | JGI IMG/M metagenome (GOLD analysis project Ga0181574, IMG submission 145600) | Coastal salt marsh microbial communities from the Groves Creek Marsh, Skidaway Island, Georgia - 101410AT metaG (spades assembly) | ecosystem: Environmental > Aquatic > Marine > Intertidal zone... | reverse complement strand
AAAACGGAACGTCTTATCTTGAACAGGCGCTGGGCGTTGGCTTGTCCGCCGGCGGTCAACATGCCCTTATGGCCACGCATAATCGGCTGTTAAAATTGCAAGATGCCATCTATCTCGAAGCCATTGCCATTGACCATAAGGCGGTACAAGAACATGGGGATATTGGACGCAAACGGTGGTTTTCACTTGATGAGGACCGCACAAAAAAAAGACTGGCTCAATCACCTCGGCCACTGACTTGGGTTGTGGCTGTTGATGATATTTATGACGCAACATCAAAATGTGGGTATGACGCCGGAAAGATCACCACAATGACACGAGGCGATTTGGAATGGATGTTGACCATTGCTGAAAATGGCATGCTTGTGGAAGATGGACTTTTGCCCGGGTTGATACAATGGCCCGGCGGCCGCAATCCAGCAAACAAATTGCCAGAAAGCGGCACCCGGCTACAAAGGCTGATTCTACAGCATCCCCAGCCAGATGTGATCGGACAGATCATTGATCAGCTTGGCATTGACGGGCCGGTTGAAGTAAAGCTGGGGCCTGCAAATTTGATTTTTGAAATGCAAACCAATGCAGGTGAACTGGTTTCCCTGTCCAGTGCATCAGTTTGATGCCGGGCTTGGCGTGATCAGGCACATACCGCTGTTTTAATTTTACCTGATTTTCGGAAAGGCCATCGACGGGTCATAGCTTGCAAAGCTATCCAGGTTCTGGCGGTTGCATTGTTGCTGGAGATCTGTGTCTGGCAACACTGCAGTTATACATGGAAATTTCTTTCGATAGCTGGCGGTTTTTTCATTATCTTCCATGGCGATGGCTACCAGTCCGGCGATCTTGCCGCCTTGCTGTTGAACCAACCGTATCGCGCCATCCATGGTGCCGCCAGTTTCTATCCATTGATCAACAAGCAAGACTTTTGTGCCAGTGGCGAATGCGGGCTTGCGCATTTCCATATCCTGCGTGCGACCAGAGTAATTTGAAAAGGTGGCGCTGTCTGTATCGACGCATAGTTTGCCAGCTTTGCGGATGGGCAAAAATCCGACGCCAAGACGGGTGGCAAGTGCAGATCCTAGGACAAATCCCATTGCGTCTAAACCGCCAACCACATCGCATTTGACATGTTCAAGATCTACGACAAGATCATCAAGCAAATCATGAAACGCATCACCATTGATATAAATTGAAGTGGGATCGAGCCAAGCGAATTTTTCTCCCTTGGTGTTTGGTGACATGATGCTCAAATACCATCTGTTCCCGCTTGTCTTTCCGGTGACATCTGCTTTGTTTGTGGTCATTGTGGATCTCCCATCTTGCGGCATTTTGATATTAGCAAACCAAGTTTTGCCGGATCAATGTTATAGAAATCATCAGTAATATTGATCCCGGTCGCCACCATAAAGCAATCCACCATCGCATAATCGGCGGCATTGTCCGGCGTGATGCCTGATGCCAGTGCTATGGGCGTGTCAGGAAGAGCGGATCGAAATGTGGTAATCTTACTGATTTCAGCAGCATTGCCAGTGGCAATGCCAGATGTGGTCACTACATCCATAAAGCCACCAGCAATCTGTGCGGATTTTGCATAATCTGCGGGGTTTACCTCGCGCTGTTTTTTAAATGCTGTGCCACCGAAATAAAGACCGTTCCAAACTGTTTTTTGGCGAATGTTTTGAATTTCATTGGCCTCTATTTGCTGGTCTTCGCGTTCATCAATTCGGGCATCATCAGCCCAATATGCATCAATCCGGCAACCTTGCTTGGCAAGCGTGGCAAGAACTGGAAACGCATCACGCCCGGTCACCGCCAAAAAATTCAGCCCTATCCAGAAATCTGGATAACGGGTGCGAATCGAGCGAATGATTGGTAAGAATCTATCCACATCAAAATCATGATTGATCAGGAAACACCCGCTGATTCCAGCGTCAATTAATATGTCGATATTGCTGGCTGTCTGATCATGGTCAATAACATGGATAACAGGTAAAATAATCGGCGCATTATCGCCAAAAAAATCATGAAATTCAGACCGGTTCACCTGTTCATCACCTTTGTCACTTTCGACCCAGTGACGACATTTTAAATGCACATGATTGATAGATTTATTTGATCAGTTTGGACCTTGCCGAAATGTCTTATCGATAATTTTTAACTAATCTTTTGCAATCATACTGGATCTAGTCAAAACTAAAAAGCTGGAAGTTAGAATTTAAGGAGAGTTCGGGATATGAAACATAATACACCAATCTTAACGTCAAAATTGTCACGGCGCCGGGTGCTGGCCTATGGTGCGGCCACGGCATTGTCGACCCCTTTTATCTCGCGGGCTTGGGCAGCACCGGTTGAGATTAACATGTTGGCTTGGTACGGGCATGGTGAGCCAGATATCGTTGCTGAATTTGAAGCGGCCAATAATGTGAAATTCAAGCCAAAATATTATGCTGGTGGTGATAATATGCTGGGTTTGATCGCGCAGTCACCGCCTGGCACATATGATGTGATTTTGTCTGATGGTGAATTTGTTCAACAGTTGAATGCAGCTGGGTATATCGAAGAACTCAACGCTGCTGATTATCCGTTTGATGACATGCTCTATAAGGATTTCCAACAATTTCCTGGACATTGGAAAGATGGCAAACTTTTTTCGATGATGGTGCGGTTTGGTCATCTTGGCGTCTCCTACAACAAGAATGCGATTTCAGCTGAAGAAGCCATGAGCTATTCCTGTTTTTGGAAGCCGGAAGTCAAAGGCAAGGTTGGTCATTTTGACTGGCATTTACCAAGCCTAGGCATGATGAGTCTTTATGATGGCAATGGCGCAGGCTTGTGGGATCTTAACGACAGCCAGTGGGACAAGGTGCAAAAAACAACCTTATCACTGCGTCCGCAGGTTGGTGGATTCTTTGATTATGGTGGGACCTTTAACTCACTAAAAAATGGTGAAATGCAGGCTATGTGCGGCATTGGTGACTGGATCACTGGTGTGTTGGAAAAAGACGGCGCACCGGTTGGCTCTGTGGTGCCAAAAGAGGGTGGCATTCAGTGGACTGAGTCTTATTGTATTGGCAAAGGATCAGAAAAGGCCGATATTGTGAAGAAATTCATCCAATACATGTTGTCGCCAGAGGGCCAGGTCAAATCAGCCCAAATGGCTGCCTATCCGGGCTTTGCGATTACCAAATCAGGTCGCGCTAAGCTGATTGAGGTTGACCGCAAAGAAGCAGAACGCACAGGTCAGGTAGATGGCATGGCAAATGATCCGGTCACGCTGGTTAAGGAAGGCCGCATTCATTATCGCAATATTCCGGTTCAGCAAACACTTGAAGATTGGAACGATTTCTGGTCTGAATATAAAAACGCTTGATCATCTTTGATCGCTAAAATTCAGGACAGGGCTATCCCTGTCCTGCACAAATTATAAAAGTCATCTGCCTCGGGATAACGGAAAATTATGTCCGTCTCCAAACAACCAGCAAAAACGCCGTCATCAGACTCTAAATTGGCGCGGCAACGCCAAAAATCAGATCTTTTTCAACAGGTGCTTCGTCTGCCAATTGTTATCTGGCAAAGTCTGTTTTTTATTGCCCCGTTGTTTTTCTTGGTGGCGATGTCGTTCTTTATCGTTCGCAACTATCGTATGACCGAAGCGTTTGAGATGAAGAACTGGCTCAAGATGATGAGCCGTGATTATTTCTGGGACAGCTATGGATTGACCATCGGGCTGGCCACATTAGCCACGCTGGTGGTGATGACGGTGGCTTTCCCAGCCGCCTATACGCTTGCATTTCGGGTGTCGGAAAACACTCGCCGATGGGCTATTTTTCTGCTGATCATTCCGTTTTTTACAAGCTATCTTGTCCGCATATTTTCTTGGTATGTGATTTTGGCAGAAAGCGGCGTGATCAACGCGATGCTCGGTTATATTGGGCTTGGCCCTTATATCATGTTGAACACCAAATTTGGCACCATCGTTGGCTATATGACGCTGACCCTGCCTCTGGTAATTATTTTGCAGACATTTTCGCTGGCGAATATAGACCGGCGGCTTGTCGAAGCGGCGTATAATCTTGGATGCCGGCCATGGCGCACGATTATCCGCGTGGTTCTACCCTTGGCTAAAACTGGGTTTATTATTGCCGCGGTATTTTGTTTCATTTTGTCATTTGGTGATTTTGTTAGCCCCTATTACCTTGGCGGCTCAAAACCGCCAACCTTGCCGATTCTGATTGTTGATACGGTCAAATCTGGTCAGCAATGGCCGCGCGCTGCAGTGGTTGCGGTGGTGATGATGGTCACCTTATTCATTGTCGCATTTGGCGGTATCGCCGCGGCCTATCGGCGGAGGAACGCATGAACAGCGATCGTGTGCTGAAATGGTTTTTATATGGCTATTTAGCGCTTGTTTTGGTTTTTATTTTTGCGCCGATTATTTTCAGTGTCATTTTTTCCTTTAATTCCGATCGGTTTCCGACCATCCCGTTGGGCAGTTTTACGCTCAAATGGTACAAAACTATCTGGCAGGACCCGGATGTATGGGAAGCGGCAAGAACTAGCCTGATTGTCTCATTTTCAGTTGCATCAATCGCCACGCTCCTTGGGTTTGCGACCGCCTATACAGATTACCGTTACCGGTTCAAACTAAAGCCGCTTTATCTGGCGTTGATCTTGTTGCCACCAACAATCCCGCTAATAATTTTGGCGCTGGCGATGCTGGCGTGGTTTGCCAAAATTGGCCTTGCTGGCAAGGTGATATCAATTATCGTCGCGCATAGTGTCCTGACCGCGCCTTTTGCCATGGCCATTATCCGGCTACGGCTAAGCCAGATGGATGCAAGCCTTGAGTCGGCGGCATGGAATCTAGGGGCAGATCAGTGGTGTGCGTTAAGACGGGTGATTGTTCCGTTTTGTCGGCCAGCGATTATTTCATCATTTTGCCTGACAGCCGCAGTATCATTCGATGAATTTGCAATTGCCTGGTTCATATCTGGGTTGAATAAAACCATCCCAGTGATCATTCTTGAAATTGTAACAGGCAATATAGATCCACAGGTGAATGCAATTGGCAGTTTTGTATTTCTAACTTCGATAACACTGGTTGTGATTGCACAGGTCGTTTTGATGACCAGAGATAAAAAAGAAAAGGTACATCATGGCTGATGCGTTGGTAGAATTTGACTCGGTGGTAAAGCGGTTCGGTGATTTCACCGCGGTGGAAACCATGAACTTTACCATTGATGAGGGTGAGTTCATTGCCATTATGGGGCCATCAGGGTGTGGCAAGACAACAACCTTGCGGATGCTTGCAGGGCTTGAAGCTCCATCTGAAGGTGAAATCCGTATGCAAGGCCGCGTGATGAATAATGTGCCGCCACATGAGCGTGATACCCCTATGGTGTGGCAGTCATTGGCTCTGTTTCCCTTCTTAAACGCACGTGAAAATGTTGAGTTTGGACTTGAAATGCGGGGTGTTGATGTCGCAACCCGCAAAAAGAAAGCGCTTGAATGGCTTGACCGTTTGGAAATTGGTGAATTTGCTGAGCGTGATATCAACAGCCTGTCAGGCGGGCAAAAACAACGTGTTGCGCTTGCGCGCTCGCTGGTGACTGAACCGAAAATACTGCTTCTTGATGAACCGCTATCGGCACTTGATGCCAATCTTGTTATTCGTATGCAGTCAATGTTAACCCGGCTTCAGCGCGAGTTGGGAATCACATTTGTTTATGTCACGCATTCTCAGTCTGAGGCCTTTGCTATGGCGGATCGGGTGGTGATCATGTCACGTGGTCATATTGCTCAGATTGGCATGCCAAAAGATATTTATCGTGCGCCTGAGAATAGATTTGTGGCTGAATTTGTTGGCCGCAATAACATTATAAGTGGCACCGTCACATCAACTAGTAGCAAGGTGGTAACGATTGATGGAAACCTTGGTCAGTTCGAGGTGGCTCTTGCGGGTGATCACCAGCCGATTGTTGGTGATGTGGCCAGTTTTGTGATTGCCGCTGATCTCGTCCACTTGTCAACGACCAAGCCAAAAGCCACCAATAATATTGAGTGTTCGCTGATTTCTGAGGAGTTCATTGGCTCGGTGGTAACGTTGTTTCTCGAAACCCCGGACGGCAGTGAATTCAAAGTACAAATTCAAGAACGTGAGCTGTCTGATATGGATTTGAAACATATGGGCAGGGTGTTTGTGAGTTGGGAGTCAGATCGGGCGCATTTTCTTGGTGCAGGATAAACATAGAGGAAAAGACATGATCAGTAATCCCATTCCGTGGCCAAACGGTGCGCGCTGTGCTTGCGTAATTTCTTTTGACATGGATGCAGACAGTCTCATTCATATTGCGCGTCCTGACGACTCTCATGACAGATTGTATCCGATAAGCATGGGACGATATGGTCCTCAAGTTGCAGTGCCGCGTATTTTGGATACATATCGCCGACTTGGTATCAAGCAGTCGTTTTTCATCCCGGGCTGGTGTATTGAAACCTACCCGGATGCGATTGAGGCAATTTTGGCTGGCGGGCATGAAATTGGTCATCATGGCTATTTGCATGAAGACCCGATTGACTCGCCAGATCAACGTCGCTGGTTTGAGAAAGCGCTTGAGGCACACCGCAAATATTGTGGTGGGAACCCAGCCGGCTATCGCGCACCAGTGTATAATATCAATCAAGAAGTGGTAGACCTATTGATTGAACATGGGTTTCGTTATGACTCATCAATGATGGCTGATGATATCCCGTATAGTTTGGAAACAGTGCATGGTAAATTATGGGAAATGCCGGTTCATTGGGGCACTGATGATTGGCCACCTTTCGCGCATTATGCCGAGATAGGCTACATGATGCCTGTGAAGGCACCATCAACAGGGCTGGCTTCATTCTGGGAAGAATTTGACGCGGCCTATGAGGCTGGTGGGTTTTTCATGCTGATCGTCCACCCTTTTCTAACTGGCCGGCTGGCCCGTTGGAGACAGGTTGAGGCGTGGCTAGAAGACACGTTGAATACAAAGGATGTTTGGTTTGCCAGACTTGATCAAATTGCTGATCATATGGACAATGTCGTGTCGTCGGGTGCTTATAAACCACGCTGTGAAAAATTGCCTTATTACACCGTACCGGTGGGGCAATAAAAATAAAGGGAAAGTGTCATGCTGACGGAAGTTGATAAACAGCTAATGAAGATTGCCTTTGATGAGGCGAAGTCTGGATTTGACTCTGGTGGCTGTCCTATTGGGTCGGTTCTTGCCCGCGGTGGAAGGGAGCTTTCCCGCGGTCACAACCAACGGGTTCAGCAGGGCGATCCGATTGCGCATGGCGAGATGGATGCGTTGCGCAAGGCTGGGCGGCAAAAAACCTATCGTGACACAGTGCTCTACACAACCTTGAGCCCATGTATGATGTGCAGTGGCACTATCGTTCAGTTTGGCATCCCCCGCGTTGTAATTGGTGAGAATAAGACCTTTGGTGGCAATGAGGCGTTTTTGCGTGAACATGGCGTTGAGGTGGTTATCGCTGATGATCCTGCTTGTATCGCGTTGATGGAGCGCTTCATCCGGGAGAAGCCAGACCTCTGGGCTGAAGACATCGCTGAGGAGTGAAACATGACGCCGTTTGTTTATGAGCCAGCTGTATATGACGGCACCAATGCTAGCCTGACAAGCGCTGTATCCTCTGATGGTTGGCCTGAAATAGGTAAGCGTTATCGCATTCCACCTCGCTGTGGTGTAGCTGTCAGGTTGCATGAGGGACAGTTTTTGTCTGTGGAAAACACCCATGGGACGCAGGTTTGTGATTTTTGGGCCTATTTGGCTGCAGATATGGGGCAGTTTCTCTCAATGTCGCATTGCCGAACTCGGTTGCAGTCGGTTTCGCCAAAAATTGGTGATGTCCTTGTCACGAACCTGCGGCAGCCACTTTTGGAAATCATAAACGATACATCTCCCGGTGTGCATGATACCGTGATGTCTTGTTGTGACTGGCCTCGATATCAGCTCCTGGGTTGCACCGATTATCATGATAATTGTGCGGATAATCTGCGTATGGCATTGGCGGCCATTGGCTTGTCGGCACCTTTAGTGCCTGACCCTTTCAACCTGTGGATGAATATTCCTATCACACAGGATGGTGCTACTTCTTTCCAGTCAACCGTATCATCAGCCGGTGACAGATTTGATATGCGGGCACTGGCAGATTGTATTGCGGTCATGTCGGCTTGCCCGCAAGATAAAAACCCGATTAATGGTGAAGATGCAATGCCCTCTGAGCTTCACTTCAGTGTCGGGACGTAACTGAGAGTTGCAGGGTTCCCCAGAAATAAGCCGCAGCAAGATCCAAATCAAAAAAAGGGCTTTGATACTCAATGCTGCCGAGCGTGTTTTTGCACGTTATGGCTTTGCTGGCTCTCGTTTGATAGAGATTTCAAAGGAGGCTGGGCTTCCAAAATCTAACATTCTTTATTATTTCAAAAGTAAAGAGGATATATACAGTTCCTTGTGCCAAGACATTTTAGAGAATTGGCTGGGAGCGATTGGTGATATCTCTGAAAATAGTGAGCCAAGTGATGCGCTGAAGAAATACATTGTGGCAAAAATGGAGCTTTCAAAGAAGCGGCCTTTCGCCTCAAAAGTGTTTGCTATGGAAATAATTTCTGGTGCACCAGTTATCGGAGATTATTTGGCTACTGAGCTGAGGTCATGGGTTGACAATCAGGCCAAGATCTTCAGAGCTTGGCAGGAACGTGGTCAAATTATAGATGTCTCACCATATCATGTTTTCTTTGTGATTTGGGCAGTCACTCAAACATATGCTGACTTTGAAACCCAAATTAAACTTGTTCTTGGGGATGGGCATTTAGGCTCTCGCGAATATGATAGGGCGGTAAAAGCTGTAACTGAGATAATTTTAAATGGGCTTACCCCGCGTAAATGAAAAGTTGACCAAATGGTCAATTTTGCGTTAGCATTCTCAAATTCTCTTTACGTTCAAGGTTTATAAATGTCTTCCTCGGGTCATATTGTACTTACATCTCATTCGAGACCAGGCTCTAATCATTTTTCACCCATTCATTGGGGAGCTGAAGACGCACGTGTCAGAGGTCCAATTATAGCGAGTGTATCTAATCCGTCGCATCGTAATGTTATTGGCACACACTCAGGTAGTTACTCAGTTTATAGAGCTATTTCTGTTGCAGCAGGTCATCTCGACCCCTCTCATGTGCCGGATTTAACTAATACATCACCAGTGGCTGAAATTGGACCTCATAAGCAATGGTTTGATGCAAAAAAAATTGTCTCCTTCGATCCATGGGGTCACTTAGTGGTTGATGAATTTCAGGATCATCTCAAAGAAGGTTTTGACATCCGTCCAACCATTGCAATTACGCAAGCTAGGTTAAAGTTGATGGAAATGAAGGAGGCCATTGCGCAAGGTCGGCTAGAGCCAGACGGTGGTGTTTTGCTTGAAAACGGTGATGTGAATGTCACAAAAATTGCCATAGACCCGGTCTGGCATATCCCTGGATTAGCAGAGCGTTTTGGGGTAGATGAGCACGCGTTTCGTAGGGCTATTTTTGAACAAATGGGGGGTATGTACCCTGAACTTGTTACGCGTTCTGATTTAGAGGTCTTTCTGCCACCAATAGGAGGCATAACCGCCTATGTTTTTGGTAATCCAGATAACTTAAGCAACCCAAAAGTGAAGCTAGCATGTAGGGTTCATGACGAATGTAATGGTTCTGATGTGTTTGGTTCGGACATTTGCACATGCCGACCTTATTTAACTCACGGGATTGAGATCTGCATAGAAATGGCACAGCAAGGCGGCAATGGTCTTGTAGTTTACAACAGAAAAGAAGGGCGCGCGCTTGGCGAAGTGACTAAGTTCCTAGTTTATAACGCGCGCAAACGTCAAAAAGGTGGAGATTCAGCCGCTAAATATTTTGAGCGAACTGAGTGCGTTGCCGGAGTCCAGGATGCGAGGTTTCAAGAATTAATGCCGGACATTTTTCATTGGCTAGGCGTAACTCGGATAGACCGCTTCGCTTCTATGAGTGATATGAAACATGACTCTATAGTGAGCCAGGGTATTCAGATCAAAGAACGCATCGATATTCCAGATGAGCTAATACCAGAAGACGCTCACGTGGAAATGGAAGCAAAAAAAGCTGCTGGGTATTTCACAAGCAAAACACCAAAATCTGAAGAAAATCTTGACTCAGTTGTTGGGCGGAAAATTAAAGAATGAAGTCGAATGACGTCAACGTAATAGAAACACTGCTTACTCCAGAGGCTGTCCGACAACGTTGCTCTCAAGTTTTTGAGGCGGCTGAAGCAAACGGGTCAAAATATTTCCACATACACGATGAAAATTTTGACGCTGCTGTAGACCTCGTGGAACGTGAAATAATCGCAAATTACCCCAATGGTAAAGTGCCATTTCACAGCAGGTGGCGGCATTTTGAATTTGATAATCAAAATTTTTGGAAGAAAGCTGCATTAAAGCTCACAAAAAAGTCAAAAAATGAAATTGCTCGCAGCCAGATAGATCTGGCCGTAATTTCTGTTCTTCTTGATGCAGGTGCCGGCACTAGCTGGCGTTACAAAGATCTACAAACTGGGCTTAAGTTTAGTCGATCTGAAGGTTTGGCTATTGCAAGCCTGCGTCTTTTTGAGAGTGGTGTGCTCAGTCAAAGTGGTTTAGATGACCCTCTAAGGGTGGATGCAGCCGCACTTCAAGCTTTGACTCCAGAAATATTAGCGATAGAGTTTCAAGTTAGCCCAAGTAATCAGCTACTCGGTCTGGAGGATCGAGCAATGTTGTTAAACCGCCTGGGGGAATCTCTCGTTAAGCAGAGACATATATTTGAGGCTGATGGTGCTTTTCGACCAGGTAATCTCTTTGATTATTTATCGCGAAGTCAGCCCACGGGTGTTTTGGAAGCGCGTGATATACTCATTGCAATCCTTGAGGGCATGGGTGAAATTTGGCCAGATGGTAGCTGGATTGAAAACATCCCGATTGGAGACGCGGGCTATCACGAGGCTGTAAAAAGATCTGACATTACAGATGGAGTTGTGCCTTTCCATAAACTCTCCCAATGGATGTCATATTCATTAATAGAACCCCTTCAAGAAGCTGGTCTCAAGCTCAAAAACCTTGATGCGTTGACTGGTCTCGCTGAATATCGTAACGGCGGATTATTCATAGATACTAAGACAATTTCTTTGCGGGACAAAACCCAATTGGAAGTTGTTCATGATCCGAAAAGTCCATTGATAGTCGAGTGGCGAGCATTGACTGTTGTCTTTTTGGACAAGTTAGCTGAGAGAATTAGACGCCGTACAAACACTAATTCAGAGAGCATGCCTCTAGCGAGTATCCTGCAGGGTGGGACTTGGTCAGCTGGTCGACAGATTGCCCAGCAGCTTCGTGTTAATGGAAGTCCACCGCTGCTATTAAATAGTCGAGGCACGATTTTTTGATAATCTTGCAACTTACAATTTGGGGAACAAAATATGGCTCATAAAAACACAACAGTTGTTGGCCATCCGCTGGTGCAACATAAACTGTCAATTATGCGTGATATATCCACACCAACTGCAAAGTTTAGGCAGCTATTGCGTGAAATCAGCCTGCTTCTAGCCTATGAAGTATGCAGTGATTTGGAAACAGAGCAAGTTGATATTAAAACCCCACTAGAAACTGCAAAAATGCCAAAACTTGAGGGAAAAAAACTATGCTTTATATCTATCCTGCGGGCAGGGAATGGTCTTTTAGATGGGATGCTTGATCTTGTGCCATCAGCCCGAGTTGGACACGTCGGTTTATATCGTGACCCAAAAACATTGATACCTATTGAATATTATTTGAAATTGCCTGACCAGCTTGAAGAACGTTTGAGCATAGTAGTCGATCCGATGCTTGCTACAGGAAACTCTGCGGCAGCGGCTGTGCAACGCATAAAGGATGCTGGTGCTAAACGCATAAAATTTGTTTGTTTGCTTGCTGCGCCTGAGGGTCTGGAAGCCTTTTCTGAGCAACATCCTGATGTGCCTATAATTACTGCTGCTGTTGATCGGGAACTGAACGATCACGCCTATATTTTGCCAGGCCTTGGTGATGCAGGCGATCGCATGTACGGCACGAAATAATTAGATGCCGCCCTGAGGGCAAATATTAAAAACAAATGCCGCAGACAGTCGCTTCATTTCATGGATTTTTTTGGGGCAACAAGCTACTGTTCCTTTCAAACTCTTTGGAGAGATAATCATGGAATGTTGTGGCCCAGGTTACGCAAGCCCGCAAGATGCCATTTTGGCGCCTCGTGAAAAGCTACTCTACACGATCGCGATTTATACTGGCACCGGTATCCAAAAGCCTGATTATCTTGCCACGATTGATGCAGATCCAGAAAGTCCGACCTACTCAAAAGTTATTCACCGGCTAAATATGCCAGGAATTGGCGATGAGTTGCATCATATGGGTTGGAACGCCTGCTCATCATGCCACGATGATGCTAGCATGTCGCGCAAATATCTGATTTTGCCGGGGGTCCGATCAAATAATCTGCACATTGTCGATACCGCCACCGACCCGCGTGCTCCCAAGCTGCATAAGGTGATTGATGGGAATGATATCAAGGCCAAGGCAGACCTGTCAGGTCCGCACACGGTGCATTGTCTGGGTAACGAAATTATAATTTCGTTCCTAGGAAATGCGCGTGGTGAAGCGCCGGGTGGCTATCTTCATATGAATAAGGATTTTGAAATTATTGGCCGCTGGGAAAATTCAATGGGCCAGATCAAGTTTGGCTATGATTTTTGGTATCAGCCGCGCCACAATGTGATGGTCTCATCAGAGTGGGCGGCTCCGAATACATTTATGCCAGGATTTGACCTTGAGGAGGTTGGTCATCTCAAATATGGGCGTGAATTGCACTTCTGGGATTTTGAAAAGCGCCAGCCAATTGAGTCTATTTATCTTGGTGAGGATGGGCTTATACCTCTGGAAGTGAAATTCCATCACGATCCAAATAGCACGCATGGTTTTTGTGGCGCTGCACTCAGCACTAACGTGATCCACTGGTGGCGTAATGATGCTGGCAAGTGGCAATGGGAAAAGATTATCGATGTGGAAAATCAACCTCACCCAGACTGGCCGATCCCAGTCCCTGGGGTGATGTCGGCTATTTTGGTATCGATGGATGATAAATATCTCTACCTGAATAACTGGCTGCATGGCGATATGCGGCAATATGACATTTCTGACCCACATAATCCAAAAATGACTGGGCAGGTCTGGATGGGGGGTCTGCTTGGCAAAGCCCCAATGGTCAATGGTGTAGAAATGGCAGGCGGACCGCAAATGTTTCAGCTCAGTCTTGATGGTAAGCGGCTGTACGTTACTACGTCGCTTTTCAGCACCTGGGATAATCAATTTTACCCAGAGATTAGACAAAAAGGAGGGGTTATGGTGATGATTGACTGCGATCCAATTAATGGTGGCATGTCAATCAACCCAGACTTTATGGTGAACTTTGGTAATGAACCAAACGGGCCGTCGCGCTGTCATGAGATGCGCTACCCAGGTGGTGATTGCACAAGCGATATCTGGCTGTGACGCGCATTACTCTCGCTAACCGTGATCAGGCTGTGTATGAGGTCAAGGGCCGCAAACCCCTTTTGGATGAATTACGTGACCAGGGTGTTGATCTGCCCTATGGCTGCCGTTATGGCGGTTGCATTACTTGTGCTGCTAAATTGATTTCAGGTGAGGTAGATCAGCGTGCGCAGGTGGCGCTTAACAATCGGCAGATTAAGGATGGTTATATTGTGTTGTGTGTGGCGCGGGCAAAAACTGACTGTCTTCTTGAAATTGGTGTGGAAAGCCATGACAAGCTTTATCGCAACCCGTTTCTTGACCCACTGGCACCGCATGAGCTGAAAGCTGACATTGCGACAATCAAGGAAAGTGGCGAATGACTGGTATAAATCATGATGAACCCTATAGCGATGATTATCTGCAGGATATCCTGGCTTCTGTTAAAACCATTGCTATGGTTGGGGCCAGCCCGGACAAGACCAAGTTCAGCTATGGTGTGTTAAGGGTGCTGCACGAAACAGGGTACGATATGATTCCTGTAAACCCAAGGCCGGGGCTTGCTGAGATCAGAGGTCTTAAAGTCTTTCCAACGCTGGCGGCTATCGACCGGCCGGTTGATATGGTCGAGGTTTTTCGTCGTTCTGAAGATTTATATGAAGTCGCCCAGGAGGCTATTGCGATTGGTGCGAAAGTGTTGTGGGGCCAAATTGGTGTTGTTGATCAACAGGCAGCCCGGCTGGCAGAACGCGCCGGGTTGCGTGTAGTAATGAACCGATGCCCAAAGATTGAGTTGTTCCGGCCGTTTTGGAAGCCACGCCTTGACTTAAAAATATAATTACATCCATTTATTTCTGCAGAGGAGCGCCTGTAAAGCCATGCCACAAAAGATTACCAAAACCGCTTCATCACTTGTTAAAGATGCCCTAGCTGAGGTTCCTGCAGTTAGTGTCCACGAGGCATTATCGTTGGCAGAAAGTGACACACATGTCTTTGTTGATTTGCGTGATGGGGTCGAGCAGGCACGCGGCATGATCCCGGGGGCGGTGGCGTCGTCGCGCGGCTTGATGGAATTTCATATTGACCCAGACAGTCCAGCGCATAATCCTGCCTTTAATCAGGATAAGACATATGTATTCTATTGCGCGTCAGGTGGTCGGTCGGCCTTGGCCGCCAAGGTTGCTATGGATATGGGCCTTTCGCCGGTTGTTAATCTTACTGGCGGCATTGCCGCTTGGACTGCGGCTGGTGGTGCGGTTGAATAGACGATTAGGCCTGATATGAAACCATCTTCAATTGCAACAGCTATTGATATTTTAAAGCAGCGGTTTGGTGATCAGCTATCCACGGCAATGTCGGTTCGCCAGCATCACAGCCACACAACAACGCAAATCAAAAGCCAGCTTCCAGATGCTGTGTTATTCGTTAAGAGCACAGATGATGTGGCCGCGGCGGTGATGATTTGCCGCGACCATCAATGCCCTATCATTCCTTTTGGTGTGGGCTCATCACTTGAAGGCCATGTCAACGCGCCAAATGGTGGAATATCGATTGATATGAATGCGATGGACCGGGTGCTAGCAGTTCATGAGGCTGATCTTGATGCAGTTGTTCAGCCCGGGGTCACGCGTGAGTCACTGAACAATTATTTGCGCGATACTGGGTTATTTTTTCCGATTGATCCGGGGGCGAATGCCAGTCTTGGCGGGATGGCGGCAACACGGGCTTCAGGTACTAATGCGGTTCGCTATGGCACAATGAAGGATAATATTCTTGCGCTAGAGGCGGTGATGGCTGACGGGAGAGTGATACGTACGGGTACCCGGGCCAAAAAATCGTCTGCTGGGTATGATTTAACGCGGCTGTTAATTGGGTCAGAAGGGACGTTAGGGCTGATCACTGAACTGACCTTGAAATTGCATGGAATCCCCGAGGCTATTGCTGGTGGTATTTGTTCCTTTCCCAGCATTGAAGCGGCGTGTAATACGGTGATTAACACCATCCAATATGGTGTTCCGGTAGCACGCATTGAACTGCTTGACGCGGCACAGGTACGCGCCTGCAATCTCTATTCAGGGCTAGATCTGCCTGAAGACACCTTGTTGCTTTTGGAATTTCATGGCACCGAACGCGGCGTACGCGAACAGTCAGAAATGTTTGGCGAAATTGCAGCTGATTACACCTCTCATGCATTCAAATGGACCACTGATCAAGAGGAGCGAGCAAAATTGTGGAAAGCCAGGCATGACGCATATTGGGCGGCGTTGGCGCTGGTGCCTGGTGGAGTTGGTATGTCTACTGATGTATGTGTTCCTATCTCACGTCTGGCAGAATGTGTTGAAGAAACCCGCCGTGATATCGAGGCGAGTGGCATCATTGCGCCAATTGTTGGTCATGTCGGCGATGGCAATTTCCATACTTTGCCACTGGCTCTATCAGATGATACTGCGGCATGGACACGCATCAAGGCGTTTGCCGAGCGGCTGTCTGAACGCGCCATTGCAATGGGCGGAACCTGTACAGGCGAGCACGGCATTGGTCAGGGCAAGGCCGGATATCTCAGACAGGAATTAGGCCCGGCGGTGGATGTGATGATGGCGGTAAAGCAAGCCCTTGACCCGCATGATATTCTAAACCCCGGCAAATTATTCAGTAAATGACCTGCCTATAAATCGGCAAAGGCAGCCTTAAATGACGTCATCAATCACTGCAACCTGGTAACGACAGCTTGTCTGCAACGCCATGTGTTGCAAGCGAGGCGGCGATAAACCCATCTTGTATCGCGGTGGCAATCAGATCATTTAAAAACTGCAGAACGGCCGGATCCGTTTTTTTGATGCCAACGGCCTGTTTGATGGCGGTAAAGCGGGGCGCGATCATACGGTGCCGATCGGTGTCTAATTCCATTTGTAATCTGGGTTTCAGGCTAGCCAGAACATCGACCTCACCACGCAAAAACAAATCGTGTGAATGTTGGATCGAATCCGCGGCAATCAAGCTGGCGTGGCGCAGATTATCCTTTAGCCACAAATCATATGCACTGCGATCAAAAGCGGCGATGCTGACGTCCTTTTGATCAATATCGGCATTGCTGGTAAGGGTCGAGTCAGCGCGCACCAGAAAATGCGCATCGATCAATACATAAGGCTGGCTGAAATCAATCAGCCGCGCCCGATCAGGTTCATGCGCGATATTGCCAATATCCCAAACATCATCTGCCGCCGCATCGGCCAACTGGCCAGGTGTTTCAAAGGCAACAAATTCACACGGCACGTCAAGTGCCGCAGCAATATGGCGTGCTAGATCAGGTGATACACCGGCTGGTGTGCCGTCGGAGTTTTGGCCTGATACCAATAAAAAATTGCTGAGGTTTAGACCAGCGCGCAAGGTCCCAGTTGGGGCAAGTGCATCACGGAGGCGCTGGCTACTCAAGGCCAAGAACCTTTTTCTTGGCTTTGGCCCAGCTTAACAATGTAATGTCAAATGTCAGTGCCATTAACGTCACAAAAAGCCCAGATATAACATTTTTGCCAAGATCAGAAGCATGTTGACATTATTGTAATTCGTTACCAAAGTTTTTGGTACCGTAAAATACGGCAGGACTGATAATAAACAAAGCAAACGTCATTTAGAGCGAAATTGGTTTTACTAGGGCCGTTAATTTTGCCCTTGCGCCATAGAGAATTTTCAAAATATTTAAGGCCGAAAGAAATTTCTTCCCACGGCAATAATTACAATAGACATAGTTTGATCTAGTCGGATCTGTGTTTTCAGATTACGAACTTTGCCTTAAGCTGCCTGACCTTG
>Ga0181574_10002322_pt1 | contig 17461 bp, 11 predicted proteins | sample 101ome_24_FD_145600 | JGI IMG/M metagenome (GOLD analysis project Ga0181574, IMG submission 145600) | Coastal salt marsh microbial communities from the Groves Creek Marsh, Skidaway Island, Georgia - 101410AT metaG (spades assembly) | ecosystem: Environmental > Aquatic > Marine > Intertidal zone... | reverse complement strand
CGCAACGTGCTGCAATGGAAACCGCGAAACGTCAGGCCGAAGAGCAGGCGAAAGCAGAAGCAGTAGCCGCGCAACGTGCTGCAATGGAAACCGCGAAACGTCAGGCGGAAGAACGAGCGCGAGCGGAAGCTGCCGCGGCACAACGTGCTGCGATGGAAGCGGCCCGTCGTCAGGCGGAAGAGCAGGCTCGCCGTCAGGCAGAAGAGCGGGCGCGAGCGGAAGCTGAGGCTGCACGACGCGCTGCCGAGGAAGCGGCCCGTCGTCAGGCAGAGGAGCAAGCTCGCTCGGATGCATCCCGACAGTAGGCTCGAAAAATCAGAACCAAAACTGATGGCATCGCCGCGGAGGATTCAGCTTGTGGGTGAGGCGTAGGAAGCGCCGCTGTTCCAGAGTGACCTCGAGCCCTCAGGCGAAAATATCCTCGGCTACGTTTCCGTGGACATCCGTGAGTCGAAAGTCCCGACCCGCATATCGATAAGTGAGCTTTTTGTGGTTGAGCCCGAGTAGATGCATGATCGTTGCGTGCCAGTCGTGGATGTGCATTTTATCTTCGACTGCGGTGGCACCGTGTTTGCACCCTCTCAAACCCCGCAGGACCGGCGCCCCGATAAAAACCCTTGGAAAAGCAAATTCCTATCAATATGAGCTATCTGTTCAACTTGGTCCGCCCGGTGAGATCTCAACTGAACCGGAAAACTGGACACTGAATAACAGGCAGGGCAGCAGCAATGCTAACTTGTCCCGAATCACCCTGCGCAGTAAAACGGCCGGATTTGGAAATGTCAGAGTCGCGCCAAACCGTGAGTCTCTAGCAAAAACAGAAATTGTCGAGGGAACGGAAGCCTCCCAAAAAAAATGACGCTCATGGTTATACTTTTGAGAAACGGTCTAAATCAGTCTGTGAGGAAAATCTCATTGTCGCCTTTACTGGTAGAAAGATGAACGCAGACCTAGCCTAAGAGACAAGAGGGAAAACCTTTGCCGCAATCATCGTGACGACAATCCCGGTGAAACCCATGATTGTCAGAAGAGGGGTGAAGACCTTCAGCGTTTCCTTTTCGGTCATCCCGCTCATCTTGCTGACGACCCAGAAACCGCTGTCATTCATCCAGGGGAAAGGCTTCGATCCACACCCAATCGCGACAGCAAGGTAGACGGGGTGATAAGAGAGAAGATCTACGTCCGGGGCTAAACTGCCGATAATCGCAACCCCGGTGAACATAGCCACCGTGGCTGATCCCTGGGCGCCGCGTATGATAGCTGTGATGATAAATGCTAGCGGTAGCAGGCCGAAATCCAGCTGCTTATTTCCTGTCATCCCGGATATGTGCGGACCGATTCCAGACTGCTGCAGCATGGCGCCGAATGTCCCGCCGGCACAACAGATCAGGATGATGAGCCCAGCCTCCTGCATGGCCTGCTGAACCTGTTCACCAAGTGCTTTACCATCGCGAAGTCGAAGTGCAGCCAGAACCATGGCGGCAGCGGCGGCAATCATCAGGGCAATGTTCTTATCGCCCAAGGCGCTGAGGGAGGATACTGTCTCAGCAGGATCGAGACCGCTCTTGTAGATCGTGGCACCACTGATCATCACCACCGGCAATAGGATGGGAAAAAGTGAAACCCACAAGGATGGCAGTTCGCTCAGATTACGACTGGACAATTCCTCGAGCTTGGACATGGCCTCTTCGCTTTCCCGAACCGGAATCTCCATCCGCTGGTTCAACCACCGGGCATAGAGCAGCCCGACGGCACTGCAAATGATTCCAACGATAATGCCAACGAGGATCATCGTGCCGATGTTTACCCCCAGTTCCTCGGCCACGAAGAGCGGACCCGGCGTGGGCGGCACGAGGGAGTGCGCCATCGTTCCCCCGGCAAGCAGGGCTACTATAAAGAGCAGGTAGTTCTTCCGCACCTTCAGCCAGGTGGCTTTCGCCAAGGGGATGGAAAGCAGAAACACGCTGTCGAAAAAGACCGGGATCGCGAGCACGAACGCGCTGCCCGAGAATGCCAGAGGCGCCCCGCGCTCGCCGACCAACGACAATGCTCCCCGCACAATTCGCTCGGCCGCCCCACTCGCCAAAAGGCAACGGCCAATGACGCAGGCCATCGCGATGAGAAGACCAATCTTCCCGCAGGTGGAGCCGAAGGCAGCGGTGATCCGGCTGAGAAGCGTGTTGCTCTTCGAAAAGTCCTCGGCCTTTGCGGATGCGAGCGCCTCGAACTCTTCATTGCGTTTCTGAACCTTCAGCTTCGCCTCTTTGCGGATCGCCGGAACATCAAACGACTGGCCATCTTTTTTCAATACCTCGATTTCCCTCACTACCTCTTTCTCGATCGCAGCTCGAGTCAGATCACCACGGTACTTCGCCTCCATCGCCGCTTTCAGGTGATCGGCACCGGTAAGCCCACCAACGACAAACGCTCCGAGAATCAGAGCAAGAAACGGATGCAGCCGAAGCCAGAGAATTCCGCCGAGCACGATGGCCAGCCCCAGAACAAGCAAAATTAGAGGATTCACAACGCAACGCTAGGGAATAAGCGGTTTCCCTGACAAGAGCGAATTCAACGCGAAGCCGCAAGATGAGCCACGCAATCTCCGCGCTCGAGGCGTCCTGGATGACGTCGGCAAACGGCTGTGCCCGCGCCCTCAAATGAAACCGGAATCGGCAGGCTCCCCGCTCAACGACGAATGCACGGTTCCCCGGGGAATCCTTGCGAAAGCGCGTTTGCCACCTACTCGATGAGGTGCCGAAAGCCCACAGCAAAATGGTGCATAACTCGTGGCTGCAACGAATCCGGGAAACAAATCAATGGAAGCCGGCGATCGAGGCCTACCTGGCTTGCACGGCGCTGGTCGATGACCTCGTTGGTCAGATCGTCGCAGCCCTGGAGGAATCGCCCTACGCCGACAACACCATCATCGTCCTGTGGAGCGACCACGGCTTCCAACTCGGCGAGAAAGGTCGCTGGGGAAAATATTCCCTCTGGGAACGGGCCACGCGGGTCAATCTGATGTGGTTGGTTCCCGACGTGACCACTCCGGGAACGACGAGTGAGAAGCCGGTCAACCTGCTCGACATCTACCCGACGGTCGCTTCGCTCACGGGCTGTGAGCCTCCGGAGGGGCAACTGGAAGGTAATGATCTCAGCACCCTGATGAAGGATCCAGAAGCCGACTGGGACAAAACCACGCTCACCGTATTCGGCTACAAGAACTACGGTCTGCGATCCGAACGCTACCGCTACATCACCTACGCCGACGGAACCGAGGAACTCTACGATCACCAGAGCGACCTCTGGGAATGGCAGAAACTCGCCGATAATCCGGAATACGCGGAGGTGAAACAAACTATGCGTCAGAAGTTGCCGACTCATCACGAACCGGACGGGGCGACTTATGTCCCACCAAACCCTAATTGGGGTAAGCAAAAATCTAAATCCAAAAAAATAAAACGAAAATCGAGCTTCCGGATCGCAACCACAGCGGTCGGTGAGAGTTCTATTCTAAAAGAGATGTTTATGAAACAAATAGCATTCAAGTTGCTCCTGTCATTTTCCTGCATCGCCATTGGCTATGGGCAGCAGCCGGCAGGTGTCACTACCTCCAACCTTGAGCCGCTGGACAGTGACCGAAACCGCGAGGTGCCGGTGAAGATTTATCTGAACTCGTCAACCGAGCCTCAGCCTGTGGTCCTGTTCTCCCACGGCCTCGGCGGCTCCAGAAACGCCAGCCCCTACCTGGGCAACCATTGGGCTGAGAATGGTTACATCGCCGTCTTTGTACAACACCAAGGCAGTGACAGTAGTATCAGGAACGGCACGGGTCCGGGGCAACGCTTGATGGCACTGAAACAAGCCATCAGCCTGGAGAATGTGCTGGCCCGCCTCGAGGATATTTCCTTCGTGATTGATCAGTTGGAGATCTGGAATCGCGATGCGGATCACCCATTGTATGGCAAGCTGGATCTGGATCACATCGGCTTGGCTGGACACAGCTACGGTGCGCACACCACCCAGGCCCTCATGGGCCAGGTTTCTCTCCTGAGGAAATCACCAACCGACCCGCGTATTGATGCGTTTCTTCCCATGTCGCCGTCGGCATCCCCGGCAATGAGCCCCGAGAAAGCTTTCGGCAAGATCTCTGCCCCGGTCTTGTGCATGACCGGCACCAAAGACAATAACCCGGTCAGCCCAACGATGACCCCAGAATCCCGCCAACTTGTCTATAAGGGGCTACCCGACGGAGATAAGTATCAATTGGTGCTGAAGGACGGTCAGCATCATGCGTTCGCTGGCTCCGGTCAGCAGTCGAGGTTTCACATCCCTCATCACCATCCGGCGATATCAGAACTCAGCACCTTGTTTTGGGATGCCTACTTGAAAGAAGATCAAAAGGCGAAAGCCAAACTGCAATCGGACCAAGCAAGAGAGCTTGCGGGCTTGATGGAGGAGGATGTTTGGGAGTGGAAGTAAGTGCCCAGTTCCCGCCCAGTATGAATTGAAGAAAAACAATGATGAAGAAGATCACCATCCTAGGCATATCATGCGCCCTCTCCGGAGCGTTTCCCGCTACGTCTGTCGCCGAAGAAGTGCTGCCGGCTCTATCGCAACAAGTCCTCGCCCAATTTCCTCAAGTCGATCGAAACGGGGACGGCAAGCTGACCGGGCGTGAGTGGACCTTCATCGAAAAGGTGATCCTGCGAAGGTATCCCGACGCGGACACCAATGCGAACGGCACGCTCTCGCGCGCGGAACAGGTGGCGCTTGCCAAACGACTGGGCGGCACAGACACGCCTGAGACACCGAAAGCCGAATCCGCTGCCGCGACGCCAGAGCAACTGGCGAAATTCCTCAAGCAGTATCCGGAGTCCGATGCGAATGGCGATGGCAAGCTCAGTGCCAAGGAGGCAGCTGCCTATCGTAAGGCTCTGCAAAACAGTCGCGGACAGGTCGCCAACAAGAGAGGTCCCTTCGTCCCTGATCCCGGCTGGAAGGAAGAGAAGTTTCCTGAGCATGCGGTCTGTTACCTGACTCCCGAGCAACTGATGACCCAGTATGGCGGGGACTTTCCCGATCTGCCGAAGTCAGAGGATGGCGTCCTGAGGGTCGTCGGAACGGGGCATAGCTTCATGATGCCCGGCTATCGAACGCTGCCGCACATTTGCGAAGCGGCCGGCTTTACCCAACCTCTTCACACCCACACCGGCGGTGGCATGACGGGAAGCGTTCGCTACAAATGGGAGCAGGAGAACGGAATCTTCGGCTTCGACCGAAAGCCGAAACCCAAACTGCTGCCCGCGATCGCGAATGCCGGTTGGGATGCCATGATGTGGGGGCCCTACGATCAGGATCAACCAGAATACTACCGCTGTTGGATCGATTACTGCCTGAAATACAACCCGGACATGAAGTTCTACCTGTCTGACGCCTGGATCCGGCTTTGGCCATTCGTCGGTGGCAGGCCACCAGCAGATGAATCGGAGTACACTGCTGAATTCCTAACGGCACAGGAGACCGAAAAGCACGAATTATTCAAGAGCCTCATCTCCAGGATGCAGGAGGAATACCCTGACAAAATTTACATTATCCCCACCTCGCTGGCTGTCACCAAGGCGGCGCTTCTCCAGGTAAAAGGAGAGCTGCCCGGCGTCAAAAGTCTTCACAAGATGGTCACCGGTGAGGATCGTTCCATCTGGAGAGATCACCGCGGTCATCTTGGAACAGGGTTTGACCGCCTCGAAGGCTATGTCTTCTACTCGACGCTCTACCAGAAGTCTCCGGAACTGATCGAGAACGGGATCAATTTTGCCGGAGGGCAAAAGGACTATCCATGCAATGAACTCGATCAAGTGTTCAGGAAAATCGCCTGGCAGGCTGTGATCGAGAATCCGCTCAGCGGAGTGGTGGACAGCAATGGAGACGGCATCGGTGATTTAGTGGAGTAGCATTTATCCCAATGAAAACAATACCTGGTATGACCTTAAAATATCTACTGCTCTTTGGATGCACCCTTTGGTTTGTGCCTGTTGATCTTGTCGGTCAAGTCAAGACCCCAACCCACCGGCAGGTGTCCTATGGACCGGAAGAAAGGCAATGGTTGAACCTCTATTTACCGGAAGGTAAGAATCCGGCGCCGGTCTTCATCTATGCCCATCACAACGGCTCCACAGCCAATGACGTGAAAAGTTCCTGGGCCGATCGTGCGGTAGAAGCGGGTATCGCGATTGTTAGCTGGGAATCGATTGCGCAGGTTAAAGGTGTTTCTGATCTGCAAATCTGTGCTGCGGATGCGAAGGTGATGTTTGCCTGGGTGAAGGAAAATGCCGAAACCTATCACCTGGATGTCGATCGGGTCATTATTGGTGGACAATCACGGGGCAGCTACGTGAGCTGGGCACTTGCTCATTCCGGTGATCCGGCCATTTTGGGCATCTACATGGGACAGGCTCTTCCAGGCAATTCTTTTGATGAGCGTTTGCTGGAGCCGATCACCAAGGAGGCGCCTCCGATCTTTCTTGCTTATCGAAAGGAACCCGGAGTCGTCGGAGATATTCACGATCCCGCGCATGGGCTGAAGGTGATTGGGAAATACAAAGAGCTGGGGATTGGGGATCGTGCGGAACTCGTGCATACCCTTAGCAAGACGAAGAATAACGATGTCATGCAATTCTTGACAAAGTTCGTGCGTTCGATCGTTGAGCCCGAGTGACAATTGTCTACGATCGTGTGGCCGAGGCAGTGGCGGAGAGGAAGTAATCTTAGGTGTACGACAAATCCGGGCAGCCGCGGAATTCAAGGGCCGCGCCGAACCAAACATCAATCAACGAAAGTGGTCATGATGAGTAAGATGGAAATAGCGAGAACGTCAGTAGTAACGCTGTGGGCAATCCTCACCGCGATCACAGCATGTGCGAGAGCGGAGGAGCAGCTCGATTCGCTTGCGGAAATAATGAATCAGGCGGTGACGGACAAGCAGGTCGCTGGTGCCTCCTTTATTGTGGTGCACCAAGGCGAAGTCGTTTTTCGTGAAGGGTTCGGATATGCCGATATCGAATCCAAGCGACCCTTCACAGCGGACGAACTGCTGCCCATCGCTTCGGTATCAAAGCCTTTCATGGCGAGCGTCGTCATGGCTCTGGTGGATCAGAGGAAGCTGAATCTGGATGATCCAGTGGAGAAATACCTTCCTGCGTTTAAAGGGAAACGAGTCCAAGGCAGCGAGTCGCCCGCAAAGCCGATGACGATTCGTCAGCTGATTTCGCATACGGGCGGATTCTGGGGGAACAAGGGGATTTCTTCGGAGAAGATGGATCTAATCCGCAATTTCGAACGCCCGTTGGATGAAACTATTGACCTGGTCGCGAAGTACGGTCTTGCCTACGAGCCTGGAACCAAATGGGTCTATTCCGGCGTTGGGTATTGTGTCTTAGGACGTGTGGTGGAAGTCGCTCTTGGAGAGTCGCTGGAAGTGATTTCGCAGGAGGCTTTGTTCCGTCCTATGGGTCTGAGCAACACGACCTTTCTGCCTTCCAGGGAAATGCGAAAGACGGTGCCCACCGCTTATCTGAGAAAAGGGCGGGAACTGAAGGCAAAAGACTCCTTGGCGGAAATTGAGGATCTCCGATTCATTCTCCCGGGAGGTTCACTCTTCACAAACCTGGACGCGCTTGCCGCATTCGGGCAGATGCATTTGAATGATGGTTTGTATGACGGAAAGCGAATCCTATCGAAAGAGTCGATTGCTGAAATGCGAAAACTTCAGGGGCCAGAGAAGCCCAGCAGAACTTACGGCTTGGGATGGTTTCGCGACGATGTCTCCGATTCGGGTTTAGCGGAGCTAACGTTTCACGGCGGCGCTTTGGGAGCTCACTTACGAATCGACAGACGACGAGAGCTGGTGTGCGCGTTCCTCGTTCATCAGAACGGTCCCCAAGTGAAGCCATTGAAAGACAAACTTTTAGACCATGTGAACAAGATGTTTCCAGTAGCGTCGGAGCGTTAGGAGAAGGCAACGTTGAAGATTTATGAAACAGCAGCGTTACCTCTCCGAGCGCACCCTGTTAAGTATGGGAACAGACAGGGTTCGATGGGGAACAGGGACCTGGAAAGTTTTCCGATTTTTCTGTTAACGTTTCGCGTAGAGTATCGGCATACACTTGGATGACTGACGCCTCCGAACTCGAATCACGCGAACGCCTTGCCCGTCTCTGGATTGAGGGTGAGCCGGCAGTGCGCGCGTTTGTGTTTGCCTCGGTCAACTCGTTTACCGACGCCGAGGATGTGGTGCAGAAGGTCGCCCTGACGGTCGCCCGGCGCTTTGACGAATACGACCCCGAGCGCTCGTTCGAAGCTTGGGCGCTCTGGTTGGCGAAGTCGCGGGTGATCGATCACTATCGCGTTTCGGGGCGGGAGAAGCTGGTGTTTTCCGAGCAACTGATGGATCAATTCGCCGATTCGCTCATTGCCCGACACTCGGAGCAATCAGCGCGAGCGGTTGCCTTGGAAACCTGTGTTGAGAAACTCCCGGGCAAATCCCGACAGCTCCTGGAATTGCGCTACGAGGACGGCGCTTCCGCTGAGGCGATGGCGGAGGCCCTGCGCTCGACCGCCGGATCGGTCCGAGTCATGCTGCATCGCGTTCGCAACCTGCTCGCGGAGTGCATTCAAACGGAATTGAGAAAGGAGGCCCAATGCTGAGCGAGGAAAGGCGCCGAGAGCTGGATCGTCTGTTGGACGGTGATCCCTCTGATGAGGATCGCTTACAGATTCAGGCGAGTTTGGAGTCAGATCCCGAGGCGATCGATTGGCTTGCGGAGCGCGCCCTGCTTCACGCAAACCTGCGCCGGACCATGCAACGTCGCGGGACTGAAACGAGGACGCAGACTCAGCCGCAACCACCACCGAGGCGCCCGGTCGTAGCGTGGTCCCGTTCTCACTCGTGGATGGCAGTTGCCGCGATGGTTGTGGTCTTGGCGGGTATCGTTTTCCTGCTGCGCCCGACGTCCGGTCAAGCCTTTGCGACCCTGGAAGAAACCCGGTCCGCATTGTGGGAGAGCGGCGAATTACCGACCGCGGATGGTAGCCGCCTCGGGCGCGGGACGCTGCGATTGGTCGAGGGATTGGCGACCTTGCGTTTCGATTCGGGCGCGGAAGTGATACTTGAAGCACCCGCGAACTTGACCTTGGTCGATGCGATGAATTGTGAACTGAGCAAAGGCACGGCGGTTTCTGATATTCCCGATTCGGCTCATGGGTTCCGGATCAAGACGCCGTCTGCCGATGTCGTGGATCACGGAACTCGTTTCGCGGTCAGCGTGCACGAAAGCACGGGCGAAACCCACACCCAGGTGATGGAGGGACTCGTGCAGGTGGAATATGCGGCCTCCGAGAAAGTCGTGGAGTTGAAAACGGGCCAGAGAAATACGGTTGCCGGGGAACACCTAGGCGTTGCCACAGACGGGATCGACCAGGAACCGCGCACGGTTCCCGTTCTGCCGCTCAACTACGGTCCTGGCTGGACGTTGCTTCCGACGGTGAAAGATGCCTACACCGGAAGGGTGCGGTCACATGAGTCAGAGATTTTGCTCTATTTGAAGAATACGCATGTAAATGAGAACACAGACCGGGTTTCCTATCTGGGTTTTGATCTTGCGAACCTCGGTTCGACCAAAATTGAGGACGCTGAGTTGTTGCTGCATTTCGCTCCCACCGGTTGGGGTCTGGCGTCTCATTTACCGGATGCGGAGTTCAGTGTGTTTGGGTTAGTTGGTAATGTGCCGGAGTGGGATGAATCGATACTCTATGGCGAATTTCCCGGGAAACCGAATGCCATCCATCTCGGTTCGTTCACTGTGCCGCAGGGCGTTCAGAAGGGACGATTTCAAATTCGCTCGGAAGCGCTCGCGCAATTTCTACGTCAGCACTCCGGCTCAGAAATTTCCCTCAAGGTCGTTCGCGATACCCAATCCACCGAAGGCGGAGATTTGGTCCATGGATTCGCCAGCCGGCGACATCCCTTTTTGCCGGCGCCGACTTTGGCGATTCGGTTAGGTAAGGGAGTGGGCGCAGAGGAATCGAAATGAAAATGAGAAACATTCCTTTGCCGTCATTCCTGACTCACTGGCTCATCGTTTTTGCGGTCGTCGCGAATGTATCGCTATCGCAAGCGGCCGATGCCGACCGGCCCAGCGTCCTTTTTCTGAACATCGACGACTGGAATGATTGGAATGAAGTCCTTGAAGGACATCCGCAGGCAATCACTCCAAATCTCAAACGACTTGCCGAACGTGGCATGACCTTTTCCAATGCGATTTGTTCCTCACCGACTTGTTTCCCGTCGCGCAGTGCCATCTTTACCGGGATTCATCCGGCCCGTTCCGGCAACATCGTCAACGACAACGGAATTCACCCCTGGCGCTTCTACGCGGGCGACGCGGTCACCCTGCCGAAACATCTCTCCAATCACGGCTGGAAGAGCATCGGCATCGGGAAAAACTTTCACAAAGGAGATCGTGATGAGTTTGATGATTATATTGGCAGGAATAGGGAAATTCCGGCAATCAAGGGAAGCGGCATCAAATTGAACGCGTCCGGAGTTTGGGGAGTTTCGTCTGTGCCGACCGGGGAGATGCCCGATTCCATTGCGGTCAGTCAGGGAATCGAAAAACTCTCGACGATTGACGATCCGCTTTTCCTCTCGCTGGGAATTTATCGACCGCACGTTCCGTGGGTAGTTCCGCGGGAGTATTTCGATCTCTATCCGCTGGACGAAGTGCAGTTGCCGAAACATCGCACCGGCGATTTGGATGATCTTCCCGAGCGTTTTCATCTACTCGCTCATCTGGAAGCAAAGTTCGGAAAAGGGTATCACCAAATGCTGGAAGAAAAGGGCTACGACAAGCAGTTCGTGCGAGCGTATCTGGCGTGTGTCACCTTTGCGGACGAACAAGTGGGGCGGATTCTCGACGCGTGGGATGCTAGCCCACACGCCAATAACGGCTACATCGTTTTGTGGAGTGATCACGGTTACAACCTCGGTGAGAAAGAGGCCTGGTCGAAAATGAAGCCGTGGTATGACTCAGCCCACTGCAATCTGATCATTGCCGGCCCCGGTATCCCGGAAGGCATCACCTGCGACAAGGCAGTCTCCCTCCAGGATCTTTACCCGACACTCGTCGAGTTACTGCAGTTGACGCCCCCCTCCCCTTCCCTCGACGGAAACACTCTCGTCGCCCTTCTGAACGATCCACAGAGCGAATGGGATCACCCGGTGGTCATGTCCAGCGAAACCGACGGCATCCGCTACGATGTGGTGCTGGACAACGACTACCGCATGACCCGCTTGATCACCGGCGAAACTGAACTTTATAAGCTCACCAGCGATCCCCACGAATTCGACAATCTCGCAACGAATCCCGAGTATACGTCAGTCATCGAGCGCCTCTCAAAATACCTGACGTTCCGCTATCCCGGGATTCCCGAAGACGGCTGGATTGAAGCTGAGGACACGCCACGGCAGACGTCATCCGACTTCAAACTACGCGGCAATTGCCATTTCCCACAAACCCTTCCCAGTGCATCCGGAGGTCAGGTCATTGGCGCGAATCTTCATGCCGGAAAGGGCAGCTACCTTGAATTTGTGGTGGATATCGAAACGGCCGGGACTTACTCGCTGGGCGCGACGCTCTCAGTGGGAGCTTCCTGCATCGTACTTGTCGACGATGTGGTAGATGATGCCGCCCAGGCCGATTCCGGGTATGCGATGCAAACCGTCAGCACGGTCGAGCCAACGGGTGAGCTCAAAGACATTACTTTTGGCAGCGTTCCATTTGATCAGCCTGGCCTCAAACTCATCCGGCTGATGTCCAACGTCCGGAAACAACAGCTCAAGATTGATCGTCTGCGAATCCGCAAACTCTGACCTCCACCGCGCGATCAAAATGCGGCTGGTTCTGCTCAATCGCGCTCTGGAAGGAACTGACTGACTCTTGGCCCTCTCGACCCGCAATTGAGCCCCATTTTTTTTGTCCAAATCGCCTCCAAACCGCGGACCTGATATCAAGCCCCTTCTCGCGTGATGCGAGGGGCAGCCTTGATCATTTTCGAAAGCAGGAAATTGGAAAGAAAGAATTCGAATTTTGTTAACATTTCCCGAGCCTTATCGGCATACCTGTTATGAAAGACCGCCCCGCTACAGAATCGCTTGAGCGAATGACACGCTTCTGGCTTGAGGCGGAAGCAGTTGTGCGTACCCTTGTCGTCGCCTTGGCCAACTCATTTCCGCGTCCGAATTTGCAAACCTCAATCCTGATGTTCCGCTCTCACAAGCCATCCGCGATCTTTCTCTGTCTGGTTTCTACAGCGCTGGCAGGCTCTTTTTTGCAGAGTGCTGAGTTGCCGCAGTCGCTGAACGCCGTCATCGAAGCTCACTGTGTCGAATGCCACGATGACATTGAAGCCAAGGGCGGGCTGGATCTTTATTCATTGGAATGGAATTGGGCGGATCCTCACACGGCTGAGCTGTGGGTGAAAGTGCATGACCAGCTGGCTTCAGGCGAAATGCCCCCCAAAAAGAAAAGCAAGCTCGACGCCGAGTCGCGAAAATCGGCAGTGGCTGATTTAGCGGACCTCATTAGTCAGACTGAGGTAGAGGCTACCGCAGCGCATGGCAGAGCGGTTTCTCGTCGCCTGAACCGCTTTGAATACGAGAACGTTCTTCGCGATCTCCTCCACGATCCCTATCTCAAGATCGCTGATCAAATACCGCTGGATGGTGAAGTTCACGGTTTCGCCAAAGTAGGGACGGCGCTGGATGTGTCGCATGTTCAGGTCGAGGCCTACCTGAACGTTGCCGAGTTTGCCTTGCGTCGTGCCCTCAACTTTCCAGCCGAAAAACCGGTGTCAGGTACGAAGCGATATTACGCGCGGGAGCAGGGACGAATGTGGGCCGGAAGCGGTAACGGTGCTTGGACTCGCTTTTCGCTGGCGCTCGACGGATTGGAAATCAATGATGAGGCTTCCTTCAAAAAACGAGGCCTGGATCGCGGAGAGAAGAAATCCATTGGAATCGTCGTCGACAGTGAAAAAGCTGAGCTCACCGGACCGTGGAAAAAATCCACCAATCGCCCCAATCATGTCGGAGCGCATTACCTGGCCACGGCAAAGGGCAAGGGGCCGCACTCGATCAAATGGAAGGCCACGTTGCCAAAGCCCGGAACCTATGAAGTGCGTGTCAGTTTCTGCGGGGGAGACAACCTGGCCACGAATGCCCCCTACGTCATTCGTCATGCCAAGGGCGAAACTTCTGCTCTGATCGACCAGGGCACCAAGCCGACGATTGATAATCTATGGTTTCCCCTCGGACGTTTCAGCTTTGAGAAAAATGCCGAGATTTCTCTGAGCGATGAAGATGCCAACAACTGGGTGATTGCCGATGCCGTTCAGTTTGTGCATATCGACGATCTTGGTAAAAATCCAAACGCTCAGGCATCGGATTTCGAGGAAGCCTCCACCGCCATTTTTCGAGGAGCCTACACGCCGTTTTATTACGGGTTTGATCAATTCAAAGCTCCGGTTCGAGGCGACTATCGATTCCGCATGAAAGCCCGGTCTGTGATTCGGCACACTGATTATGTGGACTGGGAAGGCGACAAAAAGCCCCGCTTCTATCCCAACCTGGTTCTCGACGCGAAACGAAAATATCCCACACCCGTGAACGATCGGATTTCTCCGGGAAAACGAAGCGAACCGGTAAAAGTCTACTCATCGACTCTGGATGAGCCGAATACCCAGAGCATGTTGCCCATCGGGACTTTCGAAGCCTCACCGGAAGCACCGGAAGTCTACGAGCTGGAGGGCTTTCTCGAAAAAGGCGGCATGGTGAAACTCGACTGCATGCGTCTGCCTTCCCCCATGGTGCCGGCTATGCCGCATACCATTCAAAAGACGGATCCCGATGGTTATCCGGGCGTGGCGTTTCACTGGATGGAAGTCGAAGGACCCATCATCGAGGAATGGCCACCTGCCTCGTATCAGGCGCTTTTTGGTGACCTGCCTTTTGCGAAGGCGGGAGATCATGTCGTCGCCAAATCGGAGCAGCCTCATGAGGACGCGCGGAAGCTGCTTTCCCGCTTCATGGCGCAGGCGTATCGTCGGCCGGTGGCGCCAGCTGAGTTTGATCGATTTTACCAATATGCCGAAGTGCTTCTTCAAGAGACCACTTTCACGGAAGCGATGATCGCCACCTACTCCGCGGTGCTGGCGTCGCCGGAGTTTCTCTTTCAGTGCAGTCAACCGGGCGAGCTGGATGACTTCGCTTTGGCGGAACGGCTTTCCCTGTTCCTGGGCGAATCGATGCCGGACCAACCGCTGCGGGAATTGGCCCGGGCCGGGAAGTTGACCGACCCTGACATTCTTCGAAACGAAGTGGATCGCCTGCTCGCGAAACCCGATTCGGAGCGCTTCGTACGGGAGTTTCTCAACTCCTGGCTCAAGCTGGATGAGATCAACGACACCGACCCGGACCGCGAACTGTATCCGGAGTATGCCGGGGACTGGTGGCTGGTGAATTCGATGGTGAAAGAGTCCCAGCTCTTTTTCGCCGATCTCGTAGAGAACAATCGACCGGCACGAAACGTGATCGACTCCGATTATATCTTTGCTGATGAGCGCCTGGCTCGACACTACGGCATTCCGGCTAAGCAGGGGGCTTTGTTTGAAAGAGTTTCGCTTCCTGAGGAGAGCCCCTACGGAGGCATCCTGACCCAGGGCTCTGTGCTCAAGGTCACCGCCAATGGAACCGTCACCTCACCTGTCCTGCGTGGAGTCTATGTGATGGAACACTTGCTCGGTGACCCTCCGTCGCCGCCGCCGCCCTCCGTGCCCGCGGTCGAGCCCGATATTCGAGGCGCTGCGACCATTCGCGACCTGTTGGCGAAACACCGGGAGGATTCGGCCTGCTCCAGCTGTCATGAGAAGATTGATCCACCCGGTTTCGCGCTCGAGAGCTTTGATGTGATGGGGCGCTGGCGCGACAACTACCGCTCGCTCGGAGAAGGATCGGAACGCATCGAAGGCGTGGGACGGAGTGGCAACGAGTTCGTTCACTTCATCGGCCAGGGGGTCGATGCATCGGGCACGACGGCTGACGGGAGGGCGTTTGCAGATGTCATCGAATTCAAAAAACTTTTATTGGAAGATGAAGAAGCCATTGCCCGCAACCTGACCGAACAACTGCTTGTCTACGCGACCGGTGCGCCAGTAGGGTTTTCAGATCGTGATGAGGTGGCTGGCATTCTGGAAAAGAGCCGTGGATCCGAGTACGGTGTTCGCACGATCATTCACGAAATCGTCCAGAGTCCCCTGTTCCTCCGAAAGTAAGCATCATGAAAACTACCCGCCGAACTTTCCTCCGCGCCGCAGGCGTTACCATGGGGCTACCCGTGCTTGAGTCTTTCGGAGCCGCTACTGCAACGCCGGCTCCCAAGCGCATGATCGCGATCAACCAGGATCTCGGTTTCATTCCCAAGCTCTTCTTTCCAAAGACAGAGGGGCGCGATTACGAGCTGTCGCCTTACCTCGAAAAGATCGCAGCACATCGGAATCAGTTCACCATTTTCAGTGGGCTGTCCCACCCGGGCGTGGACGGCGGCCACCGTGCCGACAAGACGTTCCTGACGGCGGCACCCCATCCCGGTCGCGCAAGCTTTCGCAACACGATTTCCCTCGACCAGGTCATGGCCAATGAGGTCGGGCATGAAACCCGCTTCCGGTCGCTGTCTCTCGGCATCAACGATGTGAGAAGCTTGTCCTACACCCAGGCGGGAGTCGAGATTCCCACCATCAAGAGCGCGGCAGAGCTCTACAAACAGATGTTTCTCCAGGGCGACCGCAAGGCGATGGAAGCGCAACTGGCGCGGCTGCAACGCAAGGGGAGCATTCTCGATGTCGTGATGGGGCAGAGCTCGGATCTGAGCAAACGCGTGAGCGCTTCGGACCGCGAGCGGATCGATCAGTTTCAAACCGCGGTGCGCAGCCTCGAACAGCGACTCACCGAGGCGCAGGCCTGGGAAGCCCGGCCCCGGCCCAAGGTGGACGAGGCCATGCCGGAGTATCCGAAGGACAAGAAGGAGTTCTTTGAAATGGTGCGCATGATGAATGATATGTCCCGGCTCGCTTTTCAGACCGATTCGACACGAGTCATCACTCTCTTCCTCGGCAGTGTACGCACCCCAGGGATCAATTTTGAGGACGGCCGATCGGTCGGCGGTTACCACAACCTCTCCCATCACGGCAAGGACGAGGCCAAGTTGAAACAGTTGGCGGAAATCGAAGTCGGGCAGATGGAATTGTTTGGGGAGCTGCTGCGGGATCTCCAGGGAGTCGAGGAGACCGACGGCACACTGCTGGACCACACCATGGTGCTTTACGGCTGCCACATGGGCGATGCGAACATTCACAACAATTCGAACCTCCCCATCATCCTGGCGGGAGGTGGCTACCGCCATGGACAGCACCTGGCGTTTCACCAGGACCACAACAAGCCGCTCTGCAATGTCTATGTCAGCATGCTGCAAAAGATGGGAATCGAGTCCGATCGATTTGCCAGCAGCACGGGAACGTTGACCGGACTGGCATGAGACCAATCATTCACCCGATCCACCTGCCAAAGAAACCCAAGTAAGAAATAGATGAGTTCTCCCAAATCCTCCGAAACCGATCGTCGCGACTTCCTGCAACAATCCGTCATTGGAACAGCTGCCGCGGGTCTGACCATTGCCTCAACCTCCCACGTCAACGCCGAGACCGTTGCCGACGCGGCCAAAGTGGAGATTACCAACGACGTCGACGTTCTCGTGGTCGGGGGAGGCACGGCGGGCCATGTCGCAGCAATTCAAGCCGGTCGCGCCGGAGCGAAGACGATGATTGTCGAGCGCAACGCCCAGCTCGGCGGCACCACCACGACCGGCGGCGTTTCCTTTCCCGGACTCTTCGATGCCTGGGGCAAACAGGTGATCGCCGGCATCGGCTGGGAACTGGTGAAGGAGGCCGTCGAACTGGATGGCGGCACGCTGCCGAACTTCGCGAAGGTGCCACAGAAGCATTTTCACAATCAGGTTTTCACCAATCAGTTTCTCTACGCCTTGCTCGCCGAAGAGAAATGCGCGCAGGCCGGCGTGGAAATCGCCTACTACGAATTCCCTCAATCAGTCTCGAAGACCGAGCGTGGTTGGGCGGTGGATTGCGTCGGTTTCGGCACCCGGCGTCGGGTGAACTGCAAACAGATCATCGACTGCACCGGCGGCGCTGAAGTAGTGGGGATGTTGGGTTTTGCCCGCCTGCGTGAAGAAGAGCGGCAACCGGGCTCCTATCTCTTTCGAATGGGCCAAGGACACCAGCCTGGAAGAATCCGACTCCACCGGCTCTACGTGCACGGCGCGGATTCGACCAACTCACG
>Ga0181574_10002321_pt1 | contig 17463 bp, 16 predicted proteins | sample 101ome_24_FD_145600 | JGI IMG/M metagenome (GOLD analysis project Ga0181574, IMG submission 145600) | Coastal salt marsh microbial communities from the Groves Creek Marsh, Skidaway Island, Georgia - 101410AT metaG (spades assembly) | ecosystem: Environmental > Aquatic > Marine > Intertidal zone... | reverse complement strand
GGATAACACTACGAAGGCGCCTTGACGTGGGAGGACGACCCTGCCTCCACGGGCATTGACGTGAATTGGAACGGTGACACGGTGCTCGTGACCGCAACCGGCACGGCGGCCGCCAACTTCACCGTCTCCATCGACGGCGCTGACCTCGACCCTGTGGCCATCGACAGCACCTCTGGCATCGGCCAGGACCAAAACACCAGCCTCACGTTTAACCCCCGCTTGTTCGCCACGGTTGAGGTGACCGACGCCGACGGCACCCTGCTCCACACGTGGATGCACATACCCGGCATGGACCCCAACGGCAACATGTTCTCGTTCTCCTCAGCACTGGGCGAGGACATGATCATCCCCTGCGATGAAGACATCGTGTTCACGATGCACTCCCGCCCCTCCGACGACTCCAACCCCAACTACATCGGTGTTCAGCACTCGTTCTGGCTGCCCGAATGGGGCGTCAAGGAAGACCTGGTTCCCGGTATTGAAGGCGGTACGGTCATGACCGTGATGGCCGACGATGCCGGCACGTTCCCGATTCGATGCGCTGAGTACTGCGGTGCTCAACACTCGGTGATGTACGGTCAAGTCAAAGTGGTCGCAGCCGAGGGCACCACCTGTGCGGTCGACACCGGCGTGAAGAAGACGCCCGGTAACGCACCGCCCGCTGGAGGTGCGTACTGATGCGCTCCCGAACCATGCTGATGCTGGCACTTGTGGTGCTTGCCTTGGTGGCCACGCCCCAAATGACCGCCGCTCCCGGCGGCATCGGCGGTGCCGGTGACCAGGGTTGTTCCTGTCACGGTGGTGCCAGCCCCGACACGTCGGTCATCGTCGACGGGTTGCCCGAAACTTACAACGCCAGCGAGACCTACACGTTCACCGTCACCGTCGTCAACGATGTCATGACCCTTGAGGGCGACGGTGTCGTCACGGACGGCGCACGCACCGTACCCTACGGCGGTTTCCGCATTCTCGTCTCGGAAGGTGAAGTCAACACCGTGCCCGACAGCCTCAGCCACATCATGGACGCCGGCCTCACCCACACCGCAGAAGGCAACTCGGTTCGTTCGTGGACCGTGGAATGGACGGCACCAGCAGCCGACGACCTCAACGTCGAGATGACCGTTTACGGCAACGCCGTGAACGGCAACTCCGGTGGCGGCGGCGGCTCGAGCGGTGACCACTGGAACGTTGCCAACATCATGATCCCTGGCGTCAACGCAGGCGCTGTGGCGCCCAGCGCCAGCGCGCTGGTCATCTTCATCACCGCCATCGGTCTTGCCGTTGCGCTCATCTTCACGGGTGTCCTGTGGGTGTTCTACCGCTCTTCACCGGAGACGTTCACCATCGCACGGTTTTGGGGCTCGCTCAAGCCTTGGCTCACCACCACCGACCACAAGCAAGTGGGCATCATGTACTTCCTGTTCGGGTTCTTCTTCTTCCTTGTCGGTGGGTTGTTGGCTCTGCTGTTCCGCATCCAGCTCGCCATCCCCGAGAACGACTTCCTCACCTACGACGAGTACAATTCGTTCTTCACCCTGCACGGTACCACGATGATTTTCCTGGCCGCCATGCCCATGATCGCCGGCTTCATGAACTACGTGCTGCCTCTCCAAATCGGTGCGGCTGACCTGGCCTTCCCCCGCATCAACGCCATGGGCCTGTGGTTGCTCGTGTTCTCCGCACCCCTCATCTTCACCGGTATTTGGTCCGGCGAAGCCGCTGACATCTCTTGGGTGATGTATCCGCCGTACTCCAGTCTCACCGAATCCAACCTCGGGTCAACCTTAGCGGATTACGGTTCGAACCCAGGGACGACGGCGTTCATTTCCGGCATGGTCATGCTGGGTGCTTCGTCCACGCTCGGTGGTGTAAACTTCATCACGACGGTGTTCACCATGCGCGCACCGGGCGTGACCTGGATGAAGATGCCCTTGTTCTCATGGTCGGTCTTCATCAGCGTGTTCATGCTGTTCATGTCCCTGCCTGCCTTCGTCATCGGCGTGGCCCTCCTCCTGTTCGACCACACCATTGGGACCACGTTCTTCGTGGCCGGTGGCGATCCGCTGCTCTTCCAGCATTTGTTCTGGTTCTTCGGCCATCCTGAAGTGTACGTGGTCATCGTGCCCGCCTTTGGCATCGTGTCCGAAGTCCTCGCCACCTCCGCTCGACGTTCCATCTTTGGTTACAAGTCCATGGTCATCGCCATGGCCGGCATCGGCATTGTCGGTTTCATCGTGTGGGGTCACCACATGCTGACCTCCGGTATGGACCCGTTCTGGCGAGCGCTGTTCATGATCATGACCATGCTCGTCGCCATTCCCACCGGTGCGAAGATCTTCAACTGGTTGGCCACCCTTTGGGGCGGCTCCCTCGTCATGAAGACCCACACCCTGTGGTCGCTGGGCTTCCTTGTGACGTTCACCCTGGGTGGTATCTCGGGGATGTTCTTCCCCGTGGCGGGTCTTGACATCCACTTCCACGATTCGTACTTCGTGGTGGCCCACTTCCACTACGTGTTCATCGGCGGAACCGTCTTTGCCCTGTTCTCGGCGGTGTACTACTGGTTCCCCAAGGCCACCGGCCGCAAACTCAACGAAACCCTCGGTCTCTGGCATTTTCTCATCGGCTTTGCCTCGTACAACGCCGCCTTCTGGCCCATGCACGCCTTGGGCATCATGGGCATGCCCCGGCGAACCCACTCGTACACGATCGACTCGGGCTTTGCCGAGTACAACATGGCCGTGTCCACCTTTGCGTTCATCTTCGGTCTGAGCCAGCTGCTCCTCGTCTGGAACATCCTGTACTCGGCCCGCCGTGGTGAAAAGGTCGGCAAAGACCCCTGGGGCGGCTGGTCGCTCGAATGGTCCACCACCTCGCCACCGCCCACGCCTTCCTTCCACGCTCTGCCCGTGCAGCGGGACATGAACGAGCTCTACGGTCACCACCACGAAAAGAAGGGTGAACCGAGCCTCAAGGAACGGCTTTGGTCGGCCTCGCCTGCAGGGGGTGCAGAAGAATGAGCGGCGGAGAAGCGCATGTTGAGAACATCATCTGGATGCGCGCTGTCGTTTGGGGCGGTGTGTTCCTGGTCCTTGGTGTGTTGGCGTTCGCCACCATGGGTGTTGGCGTGGCCAACGTCAAGCACCACGACTACGAGGATGCCCTCCACGCATACGACGAAGCCAAGGAGGTCTACTACGACGCCAAGAACGCGTACGAACTGGCCGAGGGTGACAACAACACCACGGCCGCTGAATTGAGCGCACTCAAGACCGCCAAAGAGAATGCAGAAACCGCCTACAAGGATGCCCACGACGACGAAATCGAGGCGCACCTGTCCTACTTGACGTGGCGAACGGCCGGTGTGACCATCCTGTTGATGTGCATCACCTACGCCGCCTTCCTGGCCCTTGGTGGATTTGTGAATTCCATCCAGCCCAGCGACGACCACGGCCACGACGATCACCACTACGGCGGTGACGATCACGAGCACCACGGTTCAGGTTCACCCATCGTCTTCTCGTTGGGTATCATGCTGTTTCTCATGGGTTTCCCCAAGTTCCAAGCGGTCCTGGGGAACATGCTCAGCGGCGAGGAGTTCATGCTTGGCGATTTGGGCGTATCGATGATCGGTTTGACCGTCATCACCCTCGGCATCGCCAACTGGTGGCGAGAGGACTTGCCGTTCATCGGCAACGGCGAGCAGATCGCCACCTCCGCACCCTTTGAGGGCCAGCACATTCGCAAGGCCGGTTTGTGGGTGTTCATCATGTCTGAAATCATGGTGTTCGCCTCGTTCTTCTCGTCCTACCTCCGCATGCGCACCGGATGGTGCACCAAGTGGTCCTACGACGAAGGCACGTGCCGTGAATTCCCGAACATGGTGATCAACAGTCACGAAGAACACCCCGACTTTGTGATGACCGCCTCGGACTACCTCCGTCCCGACGGGGCTGCGGGTACCGGCGACTTTTGGACGTTGCTTCCCGGCGCCGTCAACACCTTTGCGCTCATCATCTCCTCCTACACCATCGTCCTCGCCCTCAAGACGGCCAAGGCCAAGAACTGGGAGGCACCCAAGGGCGCTCTGGGCAAGTTGATGCCCACGCAGAAAGCTGCCGTTCGCAACTACCTGCTCGCCACGTTCCTGCTCGGTTCGATGTTCATCGTGCTGAAGCTCATCGAGTGGAGCCACCTGGTGGCAGAAGGATTCACCATCGGCACGCAGGCCGGCTCCATCTTCTACATCTCCACCGGCGCTCACGGCCTGCACGTGTTCGTGGGGTTGTTGGTGATGCTGTACTTGGTGTTCAAGGCCGACACCGTGGGTTACGACGAGAACAACGGGCAAGGCATCGAGTACTTTGGCCTGTACTGGCACTTTGTTGACTTGGCTTGGGTGGTCATCTTCCCAGCCTTCTATCTGTATTGAGGTGAGATCATGGGAGAACACGAACCGTCTGGAATTTTTGAGAAAACCTTCGATGGCCTGCTTGGGCAGGACATTTACTTCTGGAACTTCATCATCTTGATGATCTTCACCCTTGCCGAGGTGGGCGCCGTCTTCTTTGTCGGCATTCCACTCAACGTGGTGTGGGCCATCTTGATCGGTGTCGGCATCGTCAAGGGCTACGGCATTGCTGCTTATTTCATGCACTTGAAGGGCGACCCGCGCATCTACACTCGCACCGCACTGTTCCCAGTGCTGTTTGTGCTGTTGATGCTCTGGGGAATCGGTCTGTCCAACCCTGATGGTGTCGACGCCCTCCCCGGATGGTGCAAGCCCAGTTGGGACTACGCCACCAACCGCTGAGTGATTCGATGAACCTCCGAGCTGCGCTGGCGGTGTTGATCGTTGCGTCCCTCTTGGCGACCCCGGTGTTGGGATACACTGGAAAGCAATTGAATCGAACGGCGGTGGAGCCGTTTGAGCTCACCACGCAGAACGGGTCCAGTTACGACCTGGCTTTCGAATCGCACCCAGTGGTGGTGGTGTCGTTCATGTTCACCCGATGCACGGATGTGTGTCCGGTGATCACGCAACTCCTGAAGAGTGTTGAACTGGAGCTGAACGAGGCAGAGGCTGCCGATGTGCAATTCCTTTCCATCACCGTCGACCCCACCCACGACACGCCGGACCAACTTGCGGCGTACACGGCCCTGCACGGCGTGGATTGGCCACATTTGACCGGCGATCGGGCGGCGCTGGAGCCAATTTGGGCAAACTTCGGTGTGGTGGTGCAGGAATCGGTGATTGAAGCCCACGTGCTGGGCTACCAGCCCGAGGCGTCCAGCGTGACCGTCGTTGATGCAGATGGCAACGCCAGCACGCACATGTTTGCCTACAACGGATGGACGGCCACTCGCTTGGCAGCTGACGAAGCGGGGTGGGATTTGAACGTCACCGATGGTGCATGGGGGAAGTTCCTTCACGGCATCAACGGCATGGAATCACCCTCGGATTGGTCATGGTATTGGGAATTGAACCTGTGGAATGCAAGTGCCATGGTATGGGAATCGGCTCCGGTGGGCATGGAAGAGGTGAACACACTCGTGGAAACCCACCTGGCTTGGCGACCCTCCACGACGAACCGGTCGCTGATTCCGGCGCCAAACACGGACCAAGCCTCATCGGTCACCGTCCAATGGAACAACTCCACGAGCGAAACCGTTGCGGTGGAAGCGTTCACCGGGTACCATCTGACGGAAGGGGCGATGGAGGGTGCCAACCGCTCCATCACCGTTGAATCGTCTTCCTTCGGCCACTACCTGACCACGATTGACAACGTCACTGCACCCGACGATGGGAGCTGGTGGTGGAACCTGCACCGTTGGAACGCTACCGACCAAGCATGGGTTTCGAGCGATGTGGGGATGGACGGGGTCGTGGAGCCAGACCACCTGGCGTGGGCACCATCCACGGTGAACGCCTCCGACCTACCTGCACCCACCCAACCCACCTCAGAAGGGGCGTGCAACGGGCACGGCTGGGAGATGGGCAGCGGCGCCTCCATGCACTGCATGTGCGACGATGGGTACGCCTGGGATGGCGATGACCGCCTGACCTGCATTCCTGAGGTCACGGAAGACTACACCGTTGGGCATTCCACCATCACCTACCTGCTGAACGCGCGCCTTCAACCCGTCGTGGCATGGACCGGTGACCGCTGGCTGGCCGAGGATTTCACCGAAGACGTTCGCGAACTGCTGCGCAAACAAGGAGCGGGTGGCTACGCCAACGACAACACACCTTGGGCATCGCTTGCGTTGAGCGTAGGCGTGGTGATGATGGCAGCGACCGTGTCGCGTAGCGGCGACCAAGTGGGCGAACGCCCCGGAAGGAAAGGAGAATAAGAAGAACCTCGCCCCACGAATCAAGCAGTCGTCGCATAGCCTGGTATTGCGCCGGATTTGAAATCCGGTGTCCCCGTGACTCGGGAGTTCAAATCTCTCCGACTGCGCCTTCTCCTCTGAACAACACCAAGGGAAGGGTTCTCAAACTCATCCCTCCATTCCCGTCCATGCGAGGCGGAGCGCTGGCCGTGTGCGTGTTCTTGACCATGGTCACGGCAGGATGCCTTGGGCCCGCCACAGCGTCATGGGGCTCCGGTTCCTCCTCGGTGGAGGTTGACTTCTCCATGGACGACACCACCGTTCAAAGCACCCTCACGGGTGCTTCCACCACCTCATCGGAACTTGTGCCCGTTGGTTGCACCCCCGACGGCGGAGGCCTTGCCCCTGGAAACGGCACAGAAGTGACGTTTGAAGGCTACCTCGCTGCGAGCCAAATGTACGATTCGCACAGCGAGGTCACCGGCGCCCGTGGCCTCGACTTCGGCGTGACGGCAGCGGTGGGGGTCGAAGAGATGTCCTTCGCTCAAGCCACTGCGATCGAAGACGGGGACGGTTCAAGGGTCGATGTGAAGGATTGGGGCAACCCACTCATGCCTCAAACGGGTGCCGGAACGGCGGACTTGGACGATCTTGATTCCGAATCCAGCACCAGTTGGTTCATCCTTGGCCTGATCCCTGCCTCCGAGAACGTGCTCAACGGTATGACGGCACTGAACGAGTGGCACCAGCCGGTGTCCATCAATGGCTACCTTGTTTCGGCCAACGCCACGAAAGAGGGCCTGTGGTCCAACCTCCGTTCGTACGAGGTGCGCAACGACTGCACCATGGAAGTGGGCTCGACGAACTACGAGAAATTCTATGTGCTCGTGACGGGGATTGAGCTCGAAGGCGGAAGGGTCAGCTTGGACGGTGACGCCGACGACGAATGGGTTCACGGTGATGTCCCGCTCGTCGGTCGCAACCTGTTCTTGCTGCTGTTCCTCGTTGGCGGCGTGGGTGGGTTCGTCGGCGCCTATGTGACTTCGTCACGGATGGTGATGAGCTCAGCCACGAAGACCATGGCCACCTTGGTGGGCAGTGAAGGCATGGAAAAGGCCGGGAAAGTGAGAAAAGACGCAGCCGCGGCGAAAGAAGCCGGCATGGAATCGCCCACTGAGCGCAAGGCCCGCATGGACCGTGAACGGCAGGAGCGTGCCAGCCAAGCCGAACCCTCCAAACCGCCGAAGAAGGCGAGGGAAGCGGAGGATTCAACGGACGCTGGCCTCGGCGATTTCGACCTTGACAGCGTGCTTGCCTCCGCTGGTGTGCCCTCCAAATCCAGTGGACCCGCTATCTCCTCGGGACGATCGTCCTCGGTGGTGGTGACGGACGCTGCTGCCAACATGGATCGGATGCAAGCGAGCGAAGCACCGGTGAGCAGCGCTCCACGAAGCAGCGGACCGCCGCAGCAACGGGGCGGCCCACCCCAGCGTTCGACTCCACCCGGCGCCGTTCGAAACGAGCCCGACACTGCGACCGCTTCGCCTCCAGTGCGCCGAAAGCGTGTGGCAAAAAAGGACAAAACCGTTGAATCCGAACCACCCGTTGATGAAACGCCCGCATACGCAGAAGAGGACGAATCCTTCTCAGATTTCTCGTTCTGAAGGCACCATCAGGCGAATCGCCTGCGGAAGCACAACGAGCTCGAGAGGGGTTGAGCCAAGGTTTTCCCCGTCCACGTTGATGGCGGAGGGCTTGGGCGTGGTGATGGTCAGCCGTTCAAATCGGTGGTAATCCACGCGGGAATGGTACACATGGCGCCCTTCAGCTTTCAGCATGCTGAACGCTCGGAACACTTGACGGCGCGACATGCTCTTCAAAATGCCAATGTCCATCCTGCTGTCATCAAGGCTTGCGCCTGGCGCCAGCGGCAAACGTGAACCACCGGTCTGACTGTTTTGAATCAACAGCAGGGTGAAATCATCTTCAAGCCGCACCCCGTCCATCTCCAGCACAGCCGTTCGTCGTTGATTGGCCAGGATGGCCATGACGATCCCAACATCGTAGCGGAGCGGACCCATCCAGCGCATGCGTTCAGCCTTGATCGTTGAATCAACGCCGAGCCCCCACGTCACCAAATTGTGACTGTAGCGAACGATTCGGCCTCGCTCATCCCCTGGGAGACCTTCCGTGAGGGTGACTTGACCGACATCAAGGGATTGAACCCTACCAGCCAGTACCGTGTTGACCGCATCATCGATGGTGTGAATGCCAAGATCGTGCGCTTGGGAGTTGCCTGTACCACCCGGTGCGATGGCGAACACATCTTCCTTGGCCGTGCCGCGTTCAAACCGTCCCGTGATGACCTCGGACAAACTCCCATCACCGCCAACCACGAGCAGCACTGCGCCCAATGGAGCATCCGCCTCTCGAGCGAGTTGGACCAAATGACCCGGCGATGTGGACCGGTGCACCGTGGTGGCCACGTTGGCTTGCTCAAACCGCTCACAAATCTGCTGGGCGATGCGATCGCCTTTCTTTCGCCCCGAATAGGGGTTCACGAACATGTGAACGGCAACAGGTCGCGGAATTGAAGCACTTGGCAGGGTCCAAACATCAGCAAATTGAGGGCGAAAGGCCCCTTTTCGGCGCTTTGAGCGCTCGTCTTCTGCAAACTCAAGGGCCTTTGGCCACGCATCGTCGGGTGGCCCGGTCATGGTTGACCATGGCCATCGCACCTTAGAAGGCTCCTCCTGACGGTCATTATGCAGTATGGGAATGGATTATGCTTTCTGCATGATTCGCGCGTTTCCAGTGCCGTACATGCAAGAAGTGATGAAGCGCAATCGGTTGGTACCACCATGGAGGAAGGGTGGGGGGACGACGATCGTCGCTTCATGGAACACGCCTTGCTGGTGGCCGAACGAGGCCGCGGTCGGGTGAGCCCCAACCCCCTGGTTGGTTGTGTGCTTGTCAAGGACGGCGAGATCATCGCCGAAGGTTGGCACGACCATCTGGGCGGTTTGCACGCCGAACAGATGGCCATTCACGATGCGGAAGCGAAAGGACGCTCGGCCAACGGTGCCACGGCGTACGTCACGCTTGAACCGTGCAACCATTTTGGCCGGACACCCCCGTGCACTGAAGCCCTGATGTGGGCCGGCGTTCGCAACGTCATCATCGCCCACGAAGACCCCAACCCCACCGTTCGTGGCAAAGGTGGTGATGTCCTGTTGGCCAACGGCATCCCGACCAAATTCGGGTTGATGAAATCCGAAGCTCATGAGCAAATGAAGGGGTTTCTTCATTGGTGCGAGCATCGCCGACCCATGGTAACCGTCAAGATGGCCGTGGACCGAAACGGGTCGGTGGACGATTTGGCCTCCAACGCCGCCCGGTTCACCTCCGAAGGCTGCCTCAAGAAGGTGCATGAACTTCGCAGGGATTGCGATGCGGTCCTGGTGGGCGTCAACACCGTCCTTCGCGACGACCCGGCCCTGACCGTACGTCGTGTGCCGCACACCCGTCAGCCACTTCGGCTGGTGCTGGACCCCAATGGACGAACGCCGTCCAATGCCGCATTGCTCAACGATGAGCACCCCACGCGCTTGCTCCAATCCGATTTTATCTCGATCGACCGTTTGTTGAACGAATTGGGCGACCAGGAGGTCCAGCGCCTGTTGGTGGAAGGTGGGCCCATAACGGTCCAACGTTGGTTGGATGTACGGGCGGTGGACGAGTTTCTTTTGGTGATGTCCGATGTTGAACACGCCGAGCCGGTGCCCTCTGGCATCACCGAAGATCGGCTGGAATCGGCCGGTCTCCGATTTGTTGAATCGTTGGTCTGGGGCGAAGAATCGGTGCGGCGTTACCTTCGCGTCACCGCACCTTGAGGACCGCATCCCATCGATGCGATGAACCGCGACGGAACAACCCCTCGTGAAACGCCCGCTGTTGAAGATGCGCACAGCGTGCCAGACGGCCGCGGTGGTTGTAACAGCCTTGCCGGGTGTGCACCAGGGCCATCACGGCCGAGAGGTCGACCATCGGACCGCTTGGCACCGGTGTGGGTCGCTCCACACGCTCCACCGTGCCGTCCCATGCGATGTCATCGGACGATGGTGGGTCGAGTGGGGCATCGCCCTCCAAGCGCACAACACCTTCCCCCAAACGAACAGGGCGCCATGAACCGGAAACGCCGTTCTCAATCCACGTTCGAATGCGCTTCAGTTGCTCCACCGTGGCCAAGCCGAGATGAACGGCCTCCCACCAACCGGGGGTCCGTGCCAAGGTCACGTGGTGGACACCGGGTTGCATGTCCCTCGAATCCAATCCGTCGGACCACGTGGTGCACACGCCCTCGAGGCGCACGCGGAGCACCGGCAAGGGCCCGATGTTGATGTCTTGAAGGCGGTAGGGGTTGGCCAATTCACCCAACAGAAGCACCGGTTTTCGCACGTCCAATCCAGGGGCTTGCGCTGCTTGGAGCAACGTTGGAAGGTCACCGGTTGAATGACTGTAACCGGCTGCCACCCCCCGAAGTCCATCGATGCTCAGCGATTCGTCGGCAACCGATTCAGCGGGCGGCGAAAGCACGAGCACGTTCGAAGGCGTGAACAAAAACGACCGGGGGGGGAGCGGTACTGGAGAGTTGTTGGGGCTGTAGGGCCACAACCGGGGCGCCGTGTCCTCCATGCGGTGGGGCCGATGTTCGCCCTCAAGAACGCACCGATTAGTGGGTGTAGGTCGTTTCAAACAAACAGGCCGGGCAGGTGACCTTGATCGGGCGAACATCGGGAATCCCGAGTGCGACACCGCATGCTGAGCAAAGGATGGCTTGGTTGATCGCTTGACGGCGTTCAGCGGCTTCTTGGCTTGGGTCGTACTCAAACCGAAGTTGGTCTTTGTTGATCACGTTCGCCTGCTTGGGAGCCGGTGGTGGTGAAGAAGGCGTCACCGGAGTTTGGGAAGACAACCCCCCTGAAGGGTCGTGCTGACCTGTCGAACCCATGGCCGGAGCGGCGGTCAGCATGGCCTGGACCGTTGCATCGTCGACGTTGTACATGCGTGTGATGCGATCGGTCTCCAGCATCAAATCGTAGCCTTGCAGTGAGCGGAGCTTGGCAAGTTCATGCTCTGGAACGGGAGACACACCACAACCATCCTGCGATGGGATTTAGCCGTTGAGGGGGTCTTCCCGCTCAGATGCCCCAATAGCGCTCACCCTGAGCTTGCTTGGCTTGGAGGGACCGGACCACCGTGGTCACCGTCCAAAGGACCACGATCCAGATGATGGGCGTGGCCAGGTCGTTGAGAATGGTTTGGACCCCGAAGGTGTACGCCTCGCCCTCAAGCACGCGAATGGCGATGTCAAGCGCCGTGTTGAGGAAGGAGTAGACCACCATGCCGAACACGCTGAGCACGATGAGGCTGCCCGAAAACGAACCGCGCTTCAAACGAAGGAGCATGAAGCCGGCCGTGGATGTCAGGAAGGCAATGATGGTCCATGCCAAGGACGAGTGAACGACGTTGAGCCATATCACCGATGAGGCCGACGTTGGGCCGATGCCGTAACTGCCGAATTCGCGCCAACCCTCGGCCACGGCAAAGATGGCACTGAACACCGTCGCCGTCCACAGCAACGAAGAAAACATGGCTGCATCGGCGTTTTCACGCATTTCTTGCACCACACGGGCCACCGTGGATTCCAAGCCAGCGCCCTTGCTGAGGAAGTACAGCCCAAGCACGAGGGGCAACGCCCCAATCACAACGCCACCGATCTCGTTGGGCAGCATGATACCAAGCCCGAAGATCGCCATCACCGCACCGAGGGGGACCATGATTTTTGAGCGCCATTTGGGATCTTCCAACGCCTTCACGATGTAATAGTAGGTGCCTTCGATGCCCTTGGATTGCTTGACAATGATTTTCCTCACGTGGTCGATGCGAACTTGGGACTGAATGATGGGCAGCACGCTTTCGTCTTCGGCCCCGTCGGTGATCAAAACGGCTTGGTCGGGTTGGAACGCTGAAACCACCTCTTCCAGTTGAGCAGCGATGGCTCGGTCCGAGCGAACACCGACCTTTTCATCGCCCGTGAGAATGGCAATCTCCACCTGATCGTCCTCACCTTTGGCTTCGGCCAACAAATCATATTGTTGAAGGGCGCCCAAAATGGCGTTGGTGTCGCTTTCTTCAGGGTCAGCTGTGCCCAATCGCAGGGCGGAGGTCAGGACCTGCCGCCGGCCCACCACGGGGCCGCGAATCGATGTTTTGATCCCGAGGTCGTCGTCTCGGTCAACCGTCAACACCAGCGTTCGTGTCATGCCGTCCTCGGTCCTCCCACGCAGGTCCTTTCATTCAAACCCTTGTGCGAAAGACCCGGGGGTGGACCGTCACAGCGCAGGGGTTGAGCGACGTTGGACAACATCGGCGTCGTCCCTGCCGGAAGGCGGGTCCTCCCAGTCAGGGTCGCCAGGCAGCACCAAACCGGCCCCCAAAGCCACCAACGCCTCGGCCAAGCCGCGCTGGGTGGTGACCAAACGGTCCCAATCGTTGCTCTCGTCACGCCAAACCAGCCAACGTCGGACAGACCGAGTGGCGCGCACCAACCGGGCATAGAGACCCATGTGCGCTCGGGCGCTCAACGGCCAGAACACCATCAACACCACCGCAACCCCAAGGGGTGGAAGCACGGTGAGGTACTGAAGCAGTTGGTGGGTGGAAAACGCCCTGTACACCGGGCTCGACGTGTCCAAGAGCACCCACGTGATGGCAAGCGAGAGACTCAGCCACCACAATGGAAACACCACGACTGAAGAAAGCACCTTGATGCTGCCCTGCAGGGTGTCGTCCACACCTGCCCGTCGGGTCAACCGCTCAAGGACGGACTGAAATTTGTACGGCATGTAGTTGCCGAGCATGGCCCCCCACGTCATGAGGCCAAACATCCACACCACGGCCCAGGCCCACGACGCCATCGCCCGTGCTGCACCTGCTGCTGTCATCGTTTCAGGACGAGCATCCACATCGTACGGGGTCAACGAACGAGCATCGAGGTCATCAAAATGCGAGCGGCAACGGGCCGCCAACGCATCGGCAACCGTTGGATCGTTGCGCCGCATGTATTCCCACCCTGCACGCAATCGGCGGGCAGCCAAGAGGGAGGTGGCATAGTCCCGCCGTTCCATCCGCTGCCCCTGCAGACGGCCCTTTTCAGCCTGAACCAAACTTCGTCCTTTCCAAATCAACGTCCGTTCTTCCCAGGTGGTTTTGGCGAGATTGGCCCGCTGAAGTTCAACACCGATGGCTTGGGTGACCTCGAGCACCCAACGCCGATCGTCGGCTTCGGAAGGTGAAGCCGGAAGCGATGGCAGGCTCATGGGCCGTTCAAACACGATGGCTGCTCGCTCACGAAAACGGCTGGCGTCGGAGTAATGCAACCCCACCGGCACCACATGCGGGCGAGGACGTCCCCTAGCCTCAGCCTCACGGCAAGCCGACAACAGCAACCGTGCGGCACCGGACCGAATGTTCTGAACCGATGCTCGGCCGTGGGTGGATGCCTCCGGGAACATCAGCACGTGCCCGCCGTTGGCGAGGTTGGTGGCCGTTGAAGCCAACACGACCGAGGTGGCCAAGTTGCCGCCGATGTTCGGTCTGTCGCCATCGGCCATCCCGAGCGGAATCACACCGGCGGCCCTGAACAACCACCCAACCGCAGGAAAGGCGAACAAACGGTGGTGCACCAGCGTGGTCAATCGACCCTCCAGGCTGGCGGTCATCAGCATCGGGTCGACCAAACCGTTGGGGTGCCATGTCACGAACAATACACCCGCGTCGTCCTTGGGATGTTCATCGTCAACGATGTTGACTTCCCGAAACCACACGTTCGTGAGAAAACGAAAGAACGACCGAAACAAGCGGTAGAGGATGGGATGGCGCGGGGTTGTCGTCCCACCCGCATGCGCCAGCGCCATGCGCCGACACCCATGTCATGACCTAAAGGCTCACGGCCGACCACCGCCGGCCTCGGGCGTATCATCGGTGGCCGAATCTTGAGCCGATGCGGTCGATTCAGCCGGTTTGGCCTCGATGGAGGGTTGCGGCTGCGTCAGTCGCTTCCACCGCTGCGTGGCTCGGATGTACTTGAGCGGGTGGTCCATCCAAGGCTGGTCGCACGTTCGGTTGTCGCCGGGCAGCACCGGACAGTTGTGGTTGATTTTCAATTTCCCACAACCCGAAGGCGTGTAGCCGTGCTGATACACGTGCTGGACTTGATAGGAGGTGGTGGCTTCGCTGAAATCAGGGGCGCCTCGGAAAAAATTCACACAGGATTCCTGTGGAAGGGCCAACGTCGACGCCATGGATGCAAGAAAGAGGCGCCCAAAGTGGTTGACGTTAACACCGGCTGACAGATCGGCAACGATGCGTTGCATGCACGGCGGCCAATCGTGTTCATCCGCGCCGACCAGAGCGATGGCTTCGCTGGCCTTGCTGGCCATCAGATTGCGGACCATCCCCACCGGTTCGGCCAACCGCACTGCCAAATCGGTGTTGATGTCGGCCATTTTTTCCAAGGCGTCGGCTTCGATGCTGGCCTTGATGCGTTCTCGCAGCAACCTTGCAACTTTGGCCGATGACGCGTATGAGCGTTCGTTGTGAAGGGTCACCCAGCCCCCGCTGACATCGGCATTGGGCAGACGCCATCGCTGACCGGTGATCTTTGGACAGATTTCGATGAAGTCGGACAGGCCGATTTGCCAAACATCCGATGTGCCTTGCCGTTGTTGACGAAGGGTCATGCCGGGTGCGCCCACAAGCGTTGGTGCCGCCACCTTTTGCGAACGGCGGATTTCGCTGATGTAGGTGTTGGCCAAGATCTCGAGATTGGAATCGTCGAGCATGAGCAATTGCTCGGCCCGTGCCGCCTCCGCTTGCGCCCAACGCGCAATCAAACGTTCGTCCTCGCTGGCGCAGACCACCAAACGTGCATAATAGAACGAAAACGCCTCAACCAGCCGCCCCTCCTCGGTGTGGATGTCGCCGCCGGCCACCTGCACGCCTTCCTTCGATTGCACGGTGTCCACGAGACGAAGGCGAGCTCGCTGTCGTGCTTTGTCCATCCACGACCCCTCCAACAGTTCGTCGAGGTCAATGGCGTGGCGATGTGCCAAGGAACGAATCCACGCAGAGGCTTGGGGCAAAAACGGGTAGCGTGCCAGCGTCACCTCGTCCTCGATGGAGGGGGAGGACGGGGGAACGGGCATGCAGTGGCCACCCGTTCCACCCGTTATCAAGGTCGGCTTCCATCGGTGAGATGATGAGCATCGGTCGCTTCGCCTCACTATGAACGATGACGTGCGTGCTCGATTGGTGAGCATCCAGCACGACGTTCGGGCGTTCTTTGGTTGGTCGTACGAGGACGATGTTCGAAGCGCTGCTCAACTCGCACGAACCATGGATGACGATGCGCCGTTCAGCACGCCGTCATGGTCACCGCGCGCCAGGAGGGTTTCGCTGGACGCGTTGAAGCGCATCGTCGGTTCGTCGGTGGTGCTTGTGGTGGGTGCAGCGGCTGAGCCGCAGGCTGTCCGTGCGGCGTTGGAAGAGGGAGCGTGCGTCGTCGCTGCCGATGGAGCCGCAGGCGCTTGTGAGGGCATCGTTCAGCCCACCGCTGTTGTCACGGACCTTGACGGAGCGGAGCATCTCGAACGTGCAGCACAGAACGGCTCAACCCTCGTGGTCCACGCCCACGGTGACAACATGGAGCGATGGCAGGCTTGCTTGGCACGCTGGTCGAGGCTTCCCCACCCGCCTGCGATGGTCTTGACCCATCAAACGGACGAAACCCTGCCCGGCATGCACAATCCAGGTGGGTTCACCGACGGCGACCGCGCAGTGTGCTGCCTGCTGAGTTGGGGCGTCCGTCCCGAGCGCATCCGCTGCATTGGGTTCGATGCCCATCGCTTGGGCCGGTGGTCGGGCGAAACCGACCCCGCACGGAAATTGGAAAAACTGGGTTGGATGGACACCATCCTTCGCATGGCGCTGCCCGGTCGCGAGTGAACCATGCGACCCCTCGATGTTGTTCCAAACAACGGCCTAAAAACGAACACCCCGACGCGGTCAACATGCAACGCACGTTGCTCAACGCTGCGTTGTGGGTGACCGCTGTGGTCGTTGTGAACCTCATGTGGGGCAACGTGGTCCAACAAGAAGCCCCCAAGGAGTTGAACAACCCCGAGCAAACCGAACCTTGGCGTTCCTTCACCATTGAAGGAGCGTTCGGCTCCAGTGCACCCCTCCCCGTCACGCTCGAGGTGAGCTTTGACGCTCGGACCGTGGACCAAGGCAACGCCTCGTATGTGCTCCGGCTCAACAACGAGAGCGAAGTTCACCGTTGGGTGGGGACGACGGAGAACCAACCGCCGGTGTGGGAAGGCGAGCTTCAACCCGGCACCTACGTGCTGGAAACGCAACTTGAGGAAGGCCTGGTGACCGAACAAACGCTGTACGTTGCGCCGTTTGAACCGTTGAGGGCCTGGGGGCACGTGGGGTTGAGCTTGGGGCTGGTCGTGGTGTCGCTGATCGACCAAGCGGTGCGGATTTTCGTGCGAAACCGCACCAGCCAAACACCCATTGAGGCACCTGAGCGAGCACCGTTCACACCCATTCGGCGCGGCATGCCCGACGCCGACACCGTTCACGACCACGATTCTCCGTGGCGGGACCCGTTGCAGTGATCACAAAAAATCGGCCAAGGAGAGTTGCTTGGCTCGGTCGTTGTTGAACAGAGAATCAGCGCTGTTGGCCAACCAATCTGCATTCTGCCGCGTGTACAGGTCAACGCCGTAATGATCCATCACGTAGCGCATGACATCGATGTATTTCCGCACCGCACCTTGGGACACGGTGAGGGCCAAGTTGCCTCCGCACTGTTCACCCTCGGATTTGGCCACACCCATCGAGGCCAATCCCCGACCCGTCGCTTTGCGCGGTTGGATGCACTTGCCGGACACCGGCATGCGGCGGTAGGAGTGCGCACACTTGAGGCAACGAACCTTCTGTCGCCCGTAGGCGTTGAGGTTGCCGCGAAGGTCGGGGAGGAAATGGGAGCGAACCACGCTG
>Ga0181574_10002314_pt1 | contig 17481 bp, 19 predicted proteins | sample 101ome_24_FD_145600 | JGI IMG/M metagenome (GOLD analysis project Ga0181574, IMG submission 145600) | Coastal salt marsh microbial communities from the Groves Creek Marsh, Skidaway Island, Georgia - 101410AT metaG (spades assembly) | ecosystem: Environmental > Aquatic > Marine > Intertidal zone... | reverse complement strand
CGCAAACCTTTTTTATGGAGCGCGATCGGGCAAGGTCTTTTGTCTGCTATCATCGGCATGGCACTGCTAATGGGGGTCTTTTATGGTTTGAATAAATATATTGAGGACATTACCTTGACGTATGATTTAAAGACATTTGGTCTTCTCTTGGGATCTCTTGTTGGAATAGGTATATTTATTAGCCTACTTTCAACTTGGTTTGCGCTTAACAAATATTTGCGTAAACGAGTGGATGATTTATATTAAATTTGCCCTATGGAAAATAAAGAAAATCACAAGTTCGTTTTTGATAAATCAAATTACCGGTTCCTATTCATCGGATTAGCGCTGAACATTATTGGATTTATCCTAATGGTTGGAGGTGCGGCAGAGAGCAACGATGTGTTTAATGCAGAAACACTCTTTTCACATACTCGGATTACCGTAGCGCCAATTCTTATTGTGACTGGTTATATCGTCATTATCTACGGAATCATCAAAAAAAATAAGTCTTCGCAAGAAGAGAAACTGGACTAAATGGGAATTCTTGATGCGATCATTCTCGGGATCATTCAAGGACTGACAGAATTCCTCCCCGTATCGAGTAGTGGTCATTTAGAGCTTGTAAAGGAACTTCAAGGGAGTAATGCTATTGCTAAAGAAAGCATGCTCACTACGGTTGTTTTACATTTTGCTACAGCATTAAGCACTGTGGTTGTATTCAGAAAAGATGTAGGAGAAATTTTTAAAGGGTTATTCCAATTCAAACTGAATGATTCCTTTTATTATTCATTGAAAATTGTCGTTTCTATGCTTCCTGCAGCAATTGTTGGTGTCGTATTTAGTGAAGAATTAGAAACCTTTTTCGATGGACAAATTCTCCTTGTAGGCGCTATGCTTTTAGTTACTGGTTTATTGTTGTTCCTTGCAGATAGAGCAAAAAACACCGTCAAAGAGGTAAGTTTTCTTCACGCTATAACTATCGGTATTTCGCAAGCCATCGCAATACTTCCAGGTATTTCTAGGTCAGGGGCAACGATTGGGACATCCGTAATTCTCGGGATTGATAAATCCAGAGCAGCGCGGTTTTCATTTTTGATGGTAGTCCCATTGATTCTTGGAAAAGTTGCGAAAGATTTACTATCCGACGATTTCGTAATTGAGGGAGCCAATTACACAGCACTAGGCGCCGGTTTTGTAACTGCTTTTATAACTGGTATTGTCGCCTGCACCTGGATGATCAGCCTGGTGAAAAAAAGTAAATTAACTTATTTCGCACTGTATTGTTTTACCGTTGGTGCAGTAGCGATTGTTTACGCATTCATGGCTTAAAACCTGCGACGTGTACGATTTTAAAGAAGGTGAAGTAATTCTAGTTGATAAACCATTGAAGTGGACATCCTTCGATGTTGTTAATCGCCTGCGCTGGAGATTGCGTAAATCATACGATGTGAAAAAATTCAAAGTAGGTCATGCGGGAACTCTCGACCCACTTGCAACAGGTTTGCTTATTATTTGTACTGGGAAGAAAACAAAAGAAAGTGAGCTCTACATGTCTCAGCAAAAAACATATACTGGAACATTTTTACTCGGAAAAACAACACCCAGCTATGATTTGGAAACGTTATACGATGCAGAATTCCCCACAGACCAAATCACGCTGGAGCAATTGGACACCGTTGCGACCTCATTTATTGGAGAACAACTTCAAACACCACCCATCTTTTCCGCTAAAAAAATAGATGGAAAACGAGCATACGAGTCAGCACGCGCAGGAAAAGAAATTGAAATGAAACAAAATTCCATTACTATTCATTCATTTGAAGTTGATGGAAGTCATTTTCCTGAGGTAGACTTTAAAATCACTTGTTCAAAAGGCACCTATATTCGTTCTATTGCGTTTGACTTTGGTCAGAAATTAGGCAGTGGTGCAACATTAATTGCGCTGAGGAGAACCCAGTCTGGCAATTTCTCTATTGACGATGCGAAATCCGTTGAAGAGTGGTTAGATATAATAGAAAATATATCTATCAACAAGTAATCCTATATTCTAGCTTTACTGCGACCGGAAAATTTAAGGTCATACACTCATTTCTCCTGCCATACTATGGGAGAGGTAGTACTCCATATCCTCTCTTGATTCGTAGTTAGATAGCACAAACATCAACTTGGTAATCGCCGCCTCAGTGGTTAAATCACGTCCACTCACTACACCAATCTCATTAAAGAAAGTACTATTCGCATACTTTCCTTGCACAACCTCTCCTGAAACGCATTGGGTAACATTAATGACGATTCCACCATCTTCAATATATTTCTTTAGTAATGCTATAAACTCTCCATTCTTCGGGGCATTTCCTGAACCAAACGTTTCTAAAACAATACCTTTTACTGCTGTTGTATCAAACATTCCTGTATACACATTTGGAGAAAACCCAGGAAATATTTTAATTAGTGCTACTTGCTCATTCATTCCATAGTATACACGCAATTGGTTACTTGTGGAAGTGAGATGGGCACCGTGATTATATTGAATTTGAACACCAGCAACTGCTAAATCCGGGTAATTGGGCGACTTAAATGCTTCAAAAGCATTGGCAGACACTTTGGTTGTGCGATTTCCACGGTAAAGTGAATACTCAAAATAAATAGCGACCTCTTGGATGATTGAGGCACCAGAGTCGTTCTTTTGCGCAGCAATCTCAATCGCTGTAATTAAGTTTTCTTTTCCATCTGTACGAATGGTTCCAATCGGCAACTGAGAACCTGTTAAAATCACTGGTTTTTTTAATCCTTGAAGCATAAAACTGAGCGCACTTGAGGTATAGGCCATGGTGTCTGATCCGTGTAATACTACAAATCCATCAAACGCTTCATAGTTTTCCTCAATAATTCGTGCAATTTCTTGCCACTTCTTTGGCGTCATATCCGAAGAGTCCACAGGGTCCATGGAAATCGCCTTTAACGTTGCCTCTATACGGGATAGCTCCGGAATTTGATCGTATAAATGGTCGAAATCGAACGCTTTCAAAACACCGGTTTCGGAGTCTTTAATCATTCCAATTGTACCTCCTGTGTAAATTAATAAAACGGTTGACTTTTTCATACTGATTTCAGGTTAAATAATTCCCTTGCCGAGTTTGTTGTTGCCTCTGCAACTTCTTTTAATGGTAAACCATAAAACTCAGCTATTCGCTCAGCAACGATTGGAACATAACTGCTCTCATTTCTCTTACCTCTATGGGGAACAGGAGCTAAATAGGGAGCGTCCGTTTCAAGAATAAGATGTCGCAAATCAATCTGAGGCAAAATTTTGTCTAAACCACCATTTTTGAACGTTGCCACACCACCAATTCCCAACTTAAATCCACCATAATCAATAATCTTCTTCGCTTGATAAAGATCACCCGTAAAACAATGAAATACTCCAGTTAGACAGTCATCATTGTGCTGATCCACCACTTCAAAAATCTCATCAAACGAATTTCTGGCATGTATCACAATTGGTAATCCCACCTCTTTTGCCCAAATTATTTGTTGCTCAAAGGCTAAAGTTTGTTCTTTTTGAAGTGATTTATCCCAATACAAATCGATTCCAATTTCACCAATTGCAATATGAATGGTTGGGTCGAAAAAAGATTTAATGAGCGTTAATTGCTCTTCCCAATCTTTCACTACCGAACTCGGATGAATGCCCATCATAGCAAAACACCGATTCGGGTAATCTTTTACCAACTGATGCATCCCTAGTATTGAATCTTCATCAATATTAGGCAATAGAAATTGTTCCACACCTAGATGAATTGCACGAGCTATTATTTCCTGACGATCTTCATCGAATTCTTTGGCGTATAGGTGAGCATGTGTATCAATAAAAAACATAAAGCTACCCTTTTCGAAGACGTTTGTACATCTTAATTCCAATCATTAGCCCAATAGCAACAGCAAAAAAGCCAATAGTTCCCTTGATCCAATTGAGTGAGTCCTGCATCACAACGAGAAACACCACTGCTACTAAAACTAAAGTAGCGCCTTCATTCCAAACCCTCAATCCTGTTGAAGACCAGTTGAACTTATTGTTTTTTAAATCAAAGAGGATTTTCTGGGAAATAAAATGATAGACTAACAACAATACAACGAAAGTCAACTTAATCTGCATCCAAGGCATTTGAAGATATGCAGGCACTTCCAACAACATCCAAATTCCAAACAAAAGCGTGAGTATCATAGCTGGAGTTGTGATGATCCACCACAGTTTCTTTTCCATGATTATGAATTGCTCCGTTAGTACTTGTCGAGCCGCGTTTTCACGTTGCTGAGCTTCAGTATGGTAGATAAATAATCGAACAATGTAAAACAGACCAGCAAACCAACTGACCATGAAAATAATATGTAAAGACTTAATTACTACAAAACTCATAATGAAGACAAATTTAATCGTATTATCAGATTCTTTCGTAATTATCCCCGCTGAATGTATTAGTTTTGTACAAAATTCGCCCAATGACTGCAAAAAAAGCATCTGAAACTGTTACCATCTCCACCAACGTAGTGTTACCAAACGATACCAATTCGCATGGAAACTTATTCGGGGGTCAGCTTTTAGCCTGGATGGATGTTACTGCTGCAGTTTCAGCACAACGCCACTGTAGAAGAGTGGTTGTTACCGCCTCGGTAAACAACGTATCCTTCGGTAAAACAATAAAAGAAGGGTCTATTGTCACATTAGAAGCAAAAGTATCACGGGCTTTTAATAGTTCAATGGAAGTGTTTATTGATGTTTATGTAGAGAATCAAGTATCCGGGAAACGCGTTAAGCGGAACGAGGCAATATATACCTTCGTGGCAGTTGACCAAAATGGTGGTCCAATAAAAGTTCCTGAACTTATTCCTGAAACTGAGCAAGAAAAAGAGCGTTTTAATGGAGCATTGCGCAGAAAACAATTAAGTCTAATCCTAGCAGGGAAAATGAAACCGCAGGATGCAACGGAGTTGAAGGCGCTATTTTTAGGGGAAGGTTAATGTTCCAAATCGATTTTACGTAAGGAGATTAGATTGATTTTCATAGACACAATAATTAAAACTTCGCCATATTATCCATATTATCCTTAGCGAACACGGCTAGCACCTGCTCTTCCTCAACGGAATTTGTGCCTTCCTCTGGAGCCTCTGATCCACAAGAAGTCAAAATGAAAAAGATAGAAACAATGTAGAGTAGCTTTCATAGATTGTATTTTTAGTCCTAATTTTAAAAAAATGTAACCGCTACCAAAACTGAAGTTTCAACTAATACTTTCGTATCATTTTAACCGTTCTCCCGTTAATAAGTTATGTGGGACAGCCAAATATCCAACTGTTTGTTTCCTAATTTTGTGTAAGTATGTGGATGAGAATCTTGAAAATTAGTGGTAAAGTGATTGGTGGTATAATCGTAATGATGTTACTCACCAGTGCACTTTTGTTAATTTTCAAAGACGATATAAAAGGTTACGCGCTAGAGGAAGCGAATAAACATCTAAACAAACGTGTGCATATAGGCTATATAGACGTGGGGATTTGGGGTACTTTCCCAGATATGTCAATGGATTTCGATGATGTTCTTGTACACAGTAAATTCGATACATTACAAACCGTTGACACAGCGTTTTATGCACAGAAATTGCGTTTAAGGTTCAACCCGTTCGATTTTTTTAGCGGGAGTTATGACGTCAAAAAAATTGAAGTCCTAGATGCACAACTAAATATGCAGATTCAAGAGGATGGAAAGGTAAACTATGATTTCTTAAAACCAGCTGAAGGAGAACCGAGCAATTTTTCATTTTCACTAGAACAAATTCAACTAGAACGCACACATTACACCTATTTGAATAAAGCTACTGGTCAGGATTATGCTGGTTTCATTGACGATCTGGAATTAACTGGGGATTTCAGCAATGAAGAATTTCTCATGGATGCTGGAATGACTTTAACGATTGAACACATCGCTAATAAGTCTCTGACGTTAATAACGGATAAAAAAGCGACGTGTGAAATTGCTATTCATATGGATCAAGTTAATTCTATATTTGAGATTAAATCTGCTCATCTCGCCATTAATGCTCTTCCCTTTTTTATACGAGGAAAAGTCACAAAAGACAGCTTAGACTTTTTCGTTTCTGGAGAGCAATTACAGCTCACTGATGTAGCAAAAAATTTCACAGTCAAAGAATTAGGAATTGTGGATGAATTGAATGGTTCTGGAATATTCAATATGGATGTAACCATTGCTGGACCATTAGAAAACACCTCTTCTCCTTCTATTGAAGCTAATTTTCACGTAGAGGATGGAAGTCTAAAAGACAATGAATTTTCATTAAACAACATCCATCTTGATGGCCACTATTCCAATGGAATTGCTTCTCCAGAAGAAGCCTTAATCCTCAAAACGCTTTCATTATCTACACTTGGGACTGAATTCAGCGGAAATGTAACTGTTACGGACTTTGAACAACCCAGACTCAAAGGAAACGCCAAAGGGCGAATCAATTTGAAAGCGGTACACCGATTATTAGGCCCGTTTGGAATGACACAATTAAATGGGGACATCGACCTCAATGGAAAATTTGATTTCCGTTTCAACAACCCTCAGTATGAGCCATTGAACCTTACCATATATGATGTGCGCAGCAATTTCAAGTTATCCAATATTTTAGCACAACAAGTTGGAGATAATCGTATATTCAAAGTATCTTCCGGAGAAATTGTTCTTCGCAACCAACAAGCCGGATTTAAGGCTGTTCATGTCAACATAGCGCAATCCGACATCGTGATTGACGGAACAATCAATCAAATCGCAAATTATTTTAAAAAATCTGGAAAACTTTGGGTCGACGCATCAATAGAAAGTACAACAATGTATTTGGAAGACCTTTCAACAACCGACGAATCAGAAAAAACAAAAACTTGGCTGTTACCAGATGACATTGAGGGTCAATTAACACTGGACTTGAAAAATGTTTATTATGGCGGCCATGTTTACAGCGCGATTCAGACACGTATGAAATTCGATGAGAAAGCACTGCGTTTTCCTGCGTTGCGCGCAAAGAATGCTGGTGCTGACATTACAGGAAGCTTACTCATTGAAGAAACACTTCCTATGCTACTTACAGTAAACACAAAGCTCAATTCTCAAAATGTTTACTTCGAGAAGGTCTTCAAAGAGTGGAATAATTTTGACCAAAATGCCATCACCTCAGAAAACATAAAAGGTATGGCAGTCATTGGATTAGATTTTACGGGACCCTTCAACTTATATACAGGTGAAGATTTAAAAGACCAATTTAAGGCGCAGGTAGCTATTCGGATTAATGATGGTGCTCTTGTCAATGTCGATACCTTTAAAGAAATTACTGAAAGCATTAAAGCATCTAGTGCTAAGCTTGTTATTTCAAAAAGTAACATGAACGCCTTTGAAAAAGAGTTATTAAACCTCCGATTTGAAACATTTGAAAACAATATCACTATTTCAAATGGGGTGCTTTTTATTCCTAAAATGGAAATAAAATCAAATGCATTAGATGTTCGATTATCAGGGAATCATAGCTTTACGAATCAAGTCGATTACTCATTTGACTTTAGATTTAGAGAGCTAAAAAGCAATCGAACGCCTTCTGAATTTGGAGACATACTGGATGATGGTTCTGGCTTTAGGGTATACCTGCGTATGTATGGCGATCTGTTTGATCCAAATTTCGAATGGGATCGAGAATCCAAAAAAGCAGATAAGCAGCAGGAAATAGAGGAGGCCAAAGAAGAGTTCAAGAGTGTTTTGAAGGAAGGATTCGGTATTAATAAAAAAGACAGTACCATCCAATCACTTCCTGAAGAGAATAAAAGACAAGAACAATTGATTATGGATTTTAAACGCGAAAAAGACAGTTTAAATTTGGAGTTCGATCCTGATAAAAAGACAAAAAAGAAATCTAAATGGGGAAGTGTGATCGACACTTGGAAAAAAGAAAATGAACAAGAGAAAGAAAAAGAATCCATTGAAATAGATGACAATTAAATACACACTTATCAGCACAAAGTAGAAATGAGTAACCCACTAAAAAAGCTCGCGGGACAAACAGCCGTGTATGGATTATCGAGTATTCTTGGTAGGTTCTTAAATTATTTACTAGTACCTCTCTATACCAGTTCTCTGGTATTCAAGGACCCAGCTGATTACGGAGTTATATCCGAACTTTATGCTTGGGTGGCCTTTTTAATGGTGCTACTCACTTTTGGAATGGAAACGGCCTTTTTTAAGTTCCGAAATGAACGAGAAGATAAAGAACATGTGTTCAATTCATCATTACTCAGCGTACTGATTATAAATGGTGGTTTTCTAACATTCATAATGTTATTTCATCGATCCATCGCAGATCGCATGTTATTCGCAAACAATCCTGAATACATCATATTATTGGGGGTTATTGTTGTTATTGATGCTGTTAGTGCATTACCCCTAGCTAAATTGCGTGCAGAGGAACGCGCCAAACGCTTTGCTGTTATCCAATTATCAAGCATAGCCATTAACATCGGATTGAACCTCATCTTGTTGTTACTCTTCTTTGATAAAGAAAATCCAGAACAAGGTGTTCGTTTTATTCTAATTGCCAACATCATTGCTTCATTGGCAAAACCTGTATTCGTTTACAAGGACTTTCTAAATCTGAAATTTAAATTAGACTTTACACTCATCAAGCTCATGTTCCGATATAGTTTTCCGTTAGCACTTGCAGGTTTTGCGTTTATCATTAACGAAACCATCGACCGAATACTTTTAAAACACCTAATCTATTCCGCTAACCTTAAAGAACTCGGCGAAATTGTATCACTAAAAGCTGCCGAGGCACAAGTGGGAATTTACAGTGCAAGTTACAAACTCGCCATGCTCGTGTCTATATTCTTACAGGCATATCGGTATGCTGCCGAACCTTTTTTCTTCGCTGAAGCGAAAAGCAAAGACCGCAACAAAACCTATGTAAAGGTTATGAACTACTTTATAGGAGCGGTTTTCCTATGCTTTCTTGCTGTGAGTTTAAACATTGATATCATCAAGCACTTTATACCGAACTCCAATTATTGGGAAGGATTGAAAATTGTTCCTATACTTTTATTGGCCAATGTATTCCTAGGAATCTACATCAATCAAAGTATCTGGTATAAGTTAAGTGGTCAGACGAAATATGGTGCTTATATAGCAATAGGAGGAGCTATTTTTACAGTTGGATTGAATATAGTTTTTATACCGACATTAGGTTACATCGCTTGTGCTTGGGTTACACTAGCAGTTTACGGTGGACAAATGGTGGCTTCGTACCTTTTGGGTCAAAAACACTATCCGATCCCCTACAGTTTAAGGAAATTTGGTTTGTATAGTAGTGCGGCATTACTCATTTTCGTAGCCTTTCAATCGATCGACATCGAATTTGGGATAGTACAACTAATAGTACATAACTTCTTTATTGTTGGATTTGTAGGGTTGGTTTGGTTTATGGAGAAATCAAAAAACTAAAAAGTCATCCGAACCTTAACTTATTTAAACTCCACGCTGACAGGACAATGATCTGAACCATATATCTCATTGTGTATATCTGCGGAATTCACACGTGGAAGTAGTACTTCACTAACCAAGAAATAATCAATTCTCCAGCCTACATTTCGTTCTCTTGCACCGCCACGGTAACTGAACCAAGAATATTTAATTCCATCCGGATGTAATACCCTAAAAGTATCTACAAAACCGTTACTGGTATAAGCATCCATCCCATCGATTTCCTCTTGCATGAATCCTGCCGCTTTGTTATAGTTTTCTTTGGGACGTGCTAAGTCAATATCTTTATGCGCCACATTCAAATCACCGCATACAACTACCGGTTTTTTCTTTTCTAATTCTTTCAAATAGGTTAAAAAATGTTTATCCCAATCCTGTCTGTAGGATAGGCGGAGTAATTCACTACCTGAATTCGGCGTATATACAGTCACCAAAAAGAAATCGTTATACTCCGCCGCTATCACACGTCCTTCTTTATCGTGCTCCTCGATTCCCATATCGTAGGATATTGAAAGAGGTTTTTCTTTGGTCAGAATTGCAGTGCCTGAGTACCCTTTTCGTTCAGCAGAGTTAGAATAGATATGATATCCTTCCAATACAGCCAGCGCCTCAGCGACTTGATCATCTTGAGCTTTCGTTTCTTGCAAACAAATCACATCCGCATTTAGACGATGAACATCCGCTAAAAAATCCTTTTTCAAGATTGCCCGAATACCATTCACATTGAAAGAAACTATCTTCATATTATCACTAGTTGTAAAAAGGTGAAATCATAGAATAGACAACAACACCTGTAATTGCCACATACAACCAAATCGGAAAAGCAAATCGCGTCCATTTTTTGTGACGTTCAAAATTACCTTGCCATGCGAATAAGTAGGTAAATAGCACAATTGGAATCACTACAACACTCAATACGATGTGTGAAATTAGAATGAAATAGTATAAGCGTGGGAATTCTCCACCGTAACTTGTAGAGTCCGAAGTGATATGATACGCTACATAAGCCACTAAAAACAACAGCGATAGCACTAAAGCCGTTTGAATTAACCGTTGATGCAGTTTTATATTCTTTGATTTAATCGCAACTAATGCGCTCACAAGAACAACAGCAGTTAATCCGTTAATCCCAGCATAAATTGGAGGTAGAAAAGAAAAATCCACACTAGGTATTTTAATTCCAAACAATGCAGCCACTGCCAGGGGAATAACAATAGAAAGGGCTATAATAAGTTTTCTAAACTTCGCGAGTTGAGCATCTGTGTGATTTGACTCCATCATTTCTTCAGTAATTTTTTAATGTCTTCTTTTAGTTGATTTACGTCATCTGGTTCTAATCCATCATATAAACCTCTAATGTGCCTGTTTTGATCAACTAGAATGAAATTGGGACTGTGTGCATATCCACCAGGCGCATTATCATCAAACATCGCATGAATTTTAAACCCTTCTGTCCCCAAAAAATGTGTCTCCTCTTCATCCACTCCAGTTAAAAAGTACCAATTCTCCGTATTATCAATTTCGTGTTCGGCGATATATTCACGCAGACGTTCGGGAGCATCTTTTTCAGGATTGATAGAAAAAGCCAAGTAAACCAAATCATCGTTGAAGTCCATCATGTCATTGCGTAATTGCTTCATGGAAGAAGTCATTGGCGGGCAAATTGTAGGACAAGTTGAAAAGAAGAACTTCGCCACCCATACCTTGCCATCAATATCCGCTGAACTTAACTCTGTTGAGTCTTGTGTGAGGTATGCAAACTCCGGAACTTTATGGTATATGGTATCTCCAATTGAATAACCATCACCTTCTTCAAAGGCGATATCATAATGACCAATGTATGGCAATCCTTCCTGCGTTGAATCGTTTAATTGCTCGCATGAAACAACTATTCCTGCAAGAATGAAAAGTAAACTGACTAATTTCATGCTATTCTGCTTCCTTACGCGCTTTGTATGCTGCTTTGTCATACTGTTTTTGAAGTAATGCAATGTGTTCCTTAAAGTCTCGAATAAGTCCTTCTTGGTTTCCTTTTCGCACCAACCTGAGATTATTTTCTTTATCTACAATGAGCAACATTTCAAGGTAAGGTTTTGTTGCGAATGAGGTATCACTTTTCATCGTAACCAAGTTAATACCATTGTTTTCAATGTCATAAATTTGCTTAGGATCACCCGTTACTAGTGTCCAAATAGAAGGGTCATAGCCCTGAACAATATCATTCATTAAAAATTCAACTTCCGATAAGTCATCCACTGGATTTCCGTCTTGATCTGTAACGATAGAAACAAATTTAATGTGCCCCATCTTCTTTTGATACTTGCGGTAATGCTGATAGACCATCATATTATATTTCAACAGGTCAATAGCACAATTCTCAGGACAACCCGATTGAACGGTAGAATACAAGGTTACCTTACCTAGTTGGGTTTCGGGAGTAATTTCATCACCGGATGCGGAAACAAATTTGAAATTCTCCAACTTACCATAAACGGGTAATTGCTCAAACTTATGCTCGCACTTATTTAATGAAACGAATATTAATAAAAGAGCCGGCCCGAAAACCAAGAACAACATGAGTATTGGTTTTAAACGGCCGGCTTTAGATCCTTGTATAGCCACTTTATAGTCAATTTACATCGCCGAAGCTACAGCACTTCCCTCTGTAAATGCAATGAACATTAAATAAATTATAAATATTGCGTAGGGCAGCAAAACCATCCACTTCAGCACCTTGCGCTCATCACCCAAGTGCATAAATGTTAGTACAATATAACCCGCTTTCAATAAAGTCAATAAAATGAATAAGATTTTAACAGTGAACCAAGCATCACTACCTTGTTTTACCATGGCACCTAGAGCAACTTCTAAAGCTGTCACAATTGTCAGCAATAACGTCACCATCCAAATTTTCTTACGAATCTTCTTTCCCTGCTCTTCCGAGTGATGGGTGTCTAAAGAATATTCTATTACGTCGTCTCTTTCCATAATTTAAAATTTCAATTTAATCAATCCAAACTATCAGATAAGATAGAAAAATGTAAATACAAATACCCATACTAAATCGACAAAGTGCCAATACAGTCCAGTTTTCTCTACCATTTCGTAGTGCCCTCTTTTGTGGTAAATACCTTTAAGTACACCAACGAAAATTAGGATATTGATAATTACACCTGAAAACACGTGAAAACCATGGAATCCAGTAATAAAGAAGAAAAACTGTCCATATTGCTTAGGTCCATATTCATTTTGTTCTAAGTTAGCTCCATAAATCACGTTACCATGAGATAATGCTTCGTAATATTCGGAGATTGCTTCTTCACCTGATACACGCGTTGAAACATCTGAAGGGAGCGACACTGAATATTTAGAACCTGCTTCTTTTATCAATAATTCCAAATTCTTGTCTGCTTCTTTATTAACCTTAGCTTTCGTACCGTCATGCAACGTGATTGTTAAACCATCAGCTGTAGCATGTAAATGACCAGCGGAAGCAGCATGTTGAAAAGCATGCATCAAATCTACTTCTGAAGCATCGATATTCTCATTTGTGATTTCATCACCCGCAACCATACCATGTGCATGATGACCCGCTTCAATCACCGTGAAGCTTTTGATTTTTCCGAATTCACCTTTTACAACAGCAGAAGAACCATCACTTAGAGCAACACGACCAAATTCAGTTCCATGAATAAAGTGACTCCATTCCCAAGCTTGAGAACCCAAGAAGAAAAAACCACCAATAATCGTCGCTAACATCCACTTCACAACACCTTTTTTATCCATACGGTGACCAGCCTCAACAGCTAATACCATAGTCACTGAGCTTACAATCAAAATGAAAGTCATTAAAGCAACATAAGCTAGAGGAAATCCGTTCCCTAAGAATGGAAGTGCTTCAAAAGTTTCTTCTCCGATTGGCCACATCCCATCAAACGCATATCTTGAGAATCCATAAGCCACCAAGAGACCTCCAAATGTCAAGGCATCCGAAACAAGGAAAAACCACATCATTAATTTACCGTAACTCGCGCTGAACGGGGATACTTTTCCTCCCCACAGTATTGCGCCATCAATTTCGTTAGTAGCGTGTCCTGCCATTTTCTAAATAATTTGTTGCAAGTTTAATGAATAAAAACTAAAAATAGCAACAAATATATCCATAAACCGCCTAAAAAATGCCAAAAAATACTTCCAGCCTTAATTGACAAGGCATTTCGCTGTAGAATTTCACCATTTATACTCTTTCTAAATAAGGTAAGTAGCATAATAACCCCGGCTATCACATGAAGCAAATGAAGAAATGTGATAATGTAAAAGTAGGCCGTACTCGTATCTTTATTGCCTCTTAAAAGCTTGTTGTTAAGGTTATTACTCAACTCTTGTCCGTTGTAATATAATTTACGATCAAAATAATCCAAAGGTTTTCCTTTGTAGTATAACGTAAAGTCCTTCCCCATTTCCCCTTTGATGAAAAAATCAGCACGATTATCAATAATGTTTTGCGCCAGATAGGTCAAACGCTCAAACTCTAATGGTTTCAGCGCCTCCCCATTTACCCTTGTAAGTTTTCCTTGCAACATAGAAAGTGGCTCTCCTTTATAGTATAACTGATAGGGAGCGCCATAATTCAGAGTTGTTAAGTCTGATGCATGTGTTTCATTTACCACCTTTTCGGCAAAACCTTTTAGGTCCTCCAACTCCTCCTTGGTCATCACTTTACCTCCGAGTGCATATTGGTTATTTACAATATCAACGAATTGATCATTCTTTTTGATTTCAAAATAATCGCCATAACGACCATCATTAACGATAATCCAGGTATTCATCATTGCGCCTTTATCAACCAATTGTCCATAACCTCTGAATTGAAAATAGCCAAAACCAATACCTAAAATTAGTGTAATTCCAACCAGCAGTTTTACCTTTGACAATTCCTGCTGGCCCACAGCTTTAGTAGCCAGCCACAAGGTTACACTACTCGCCAGAATTAAGGCAGTGCTGTAGTAGAAAGCAATCGGCAAATCAATCTTCACCCAAAAACTATCTCCCATAGACACAATATAAGCAGATGTAAACCCTGCAAACATCATAGTGATGCTGAAAACGATTACCCAAACAAGGTTTTTCTTAGCTTTTTGTTCAGCAACCTGATTATCGTCATTTTGAAAGTCATTTTTCATATGTTCTAAATTGTTGTGTTTCTTATTTCTTCTTGAGTACGCTCGAAATAATTTCTGCGTTAAATTAACTACTATAACAATCTTTGCAAAGTTCGGTTTTACATAAAGAAGTATTTGTCAACTACGTAAACAAATTGAATTATCGGTAAGTAAATAAACGAAGTAAACATCAATTTTCGAGCATCTTTATCATCGAGTGTTAGGTAAAGTCTGTAAGCATACAAAAAGAAAACAAGTCCAATTACCGAGGCTACCACAACGCTAAAATTACCTACCAAGTCAAGTAACCATGGAAAAAGACTAAACGGAATTAGCATGAGTGCTGAGAACATAATTCGGAATGCAGTTAACTTGGTTTTTCCTGATCGCGAGGGCAAAAGATAAAAACCACCTTTGGAGTAATCTTCATGACACACCCAAGCAATAGCCCAAAAGTGTGGAAGTTGCCATACAAATTGAACAAAAAACAACGCCCCTGGCAATGCGCCAAACTCTCCTGTATGAGCAATAGCACCCAACATAGGGGGAATCGCTCCAGGAAATGCACCTACAATTACCGCCCATGGGGTCAATTGTTTCATCGGTGTGTAAATAAATACATATGAAACAAATGCCATCAATCCTAAAAGCGCAGAGAAGAAATTGAGCTGATATAATAAATAAGTACCGCCTAATAGACAAATCAAAACAACAATAACTGCCTCCACAACAGACATTTGTCCTTGAGGTAGAGGTCTGTTCTGAGTGCGATTCATTAATATGTCCAACTTACGCTCCCAAATCTGATTAGACCCATTACTTGCAGCAGTAACAAGAATCCCACCTAGCATCAAGAGCGCAATTTCCCCACCTGCTTTACCTCCTGCAAAAAGGTAACCCGAAAGTGCCGAAACTATGACAAGTGCAGATAAACGAAACTTCGTAAAGAGAATGTAATTTTTTATTTTTTGACCTATATTCATCAGGTTCTGAATTCCTTTTAATTACTCGGTCGAAAACCAAGAAAAACACTGCAACAAAAGTAAGGATAATTTAGTTTTGGAGGCTTTATTCACGTAGAAAATAGTTTCAATGTAACCTACCTTTCAGAATAACCTCCGCGAAAACCGCATTTCTATCGATTCGAGGGCAACTAACTAAATCATGGCGCACGTACACCAATTTATTTTAACTTTGCACCTATGATTGATTCAATAATCCAATTCGCCTTGAAAGAGGACATCGGAGAAGGTGACCACACTTCACTCTCTTGTGTGCCTGAAGCGGCCACGGGTAAGGCTAAGCTCTTCATTAAAGATTCTGGAATACTGGCTGGTGTTGAGCTAGCACAGCGCATTTTCAACCACTATGACCCTTCTTTGCAGATGACTACTCACCTATTGGACGGGACATCCGTAAAACATGGAGATATCGCATTTGAAGTTTCTGGAAAATCTCGTTCTATTCTCGCTACAGAACGTTTGGTCTTGAATTTCATGCAACGTATGAGCGGGATCGCTACAGAAACTCGCTCCATCGTAAATCTGATAGAGGGAACGTCTACGCAACTTTTAGATACTCGAAAAACCACTCCTGGAATACGCGCATTAGAAAAATGGGCTGTGACTATAGGGGGTGGAGTGAATCACCGCTTTGGCTTGTACGACATGGTGATGATCAAAGATAATCACATCGATTATGCTGGTGGGATAACAAATGCAATCTTGCGCACTTTAGAATACCTGAAAGAAAAAAACCTCAAACTAAATATTGAAATTGAAGTGAGGAATGAAAAAGAGCTGGATGAAGTACTTGCAATTGGTCACGTAGATCGCATCATGTTGGACAATTTTACACCACAAGAAATTGTACGCGTATTACCAAAAATACCCTCACATTTCGAAACCGAAGCCTCTGGAGGCATCACAAAGGAAAATATCCGCGGATATGCAGAAACGGGGGTTGATTTCATCTCCTCTGGAGCCTTAACGCATTCTGTTAAATCTCTCGATATGAGTTTGAAAGCAGAATTTAACTAATAACAAATGAAACCAGTATCAATTAAGAGTATTGAAAACGCAGTCAGCAAGATTGACGCATTGGACGAAGATGCATTAGAGCGCTATTCGGAAACGATTGTATTAGGACAAGAAGAGTTTATGGGCTACACAATGTCAGCAGCCCTTGAATTTGACAATGAAGAATTGTTGAATTACTTGATGTATTATTACACCATTTTCCACGAAGCATTTGTTCAAGAAGGATTAACGATTGCTAAGATTGATGAAGCGATGATTAATACTTTTCAAGAAGAGTATTTTGCCATTTTAGATGAGTATCAAGAAAGTGAAGATTTCGATGTGATACTCGCATTTAGCAACGAAAAGTTTTTAATGGAGTTTTTACTGATGGAAATTCAACCTGACGAAGAAAACCCGGAAGAATCATTGGATGAAGACACGGCCGATCAACTTTTCTTGGTAGGCACTGCCATCATCAGTATGTTTTCGCGCGCAGCCAATTAATTCATGAAAACACCTAGTCAGATTGTTCATAAAATGATGGAAGGTGACCATTTTTCGCAATGGCTAGGTATTGTTGTACAAGATATTTCTAAGGGAAATTGTTCCTTAAAAATGACAGTGACAGCTGAAATGGTGAATGGCTTTGCAATCGCGCATGGAGGAATTACCTACAGCCTAGCGGATTCCGCATTAGCTTTCGCTGCAAATGCACATGGTTTGAAATGTGTAAGTATTG
>Ga0181574_10002308_pt1 | contig 17524 bp, 13 predicted proteins | sample 101ome_24_FD_145600 | JGI IMG/M metagenome (GOLD analysis project Ga0181574, IMG submission 145600) | Coastal salt marsh microbial communities from the Groves Creek Marsh, Skidaway Island, Georgia - 101410AT metaG (spades assembly) | ecosystem: Environmental > Aquatic > Marine > Intertidal zone... | reverse complement strand
GGGGGGGGTCGGCCGGCCTCCCGACGACAACGCATCGTGACCCCCCCTTCCCCGGTATTCCGGCCGCCGGCCCCGCAGCTCGAGCTCTTGCGCTCGTTGAGGCTCCTCGCCGACGTCGAGTCGGACCCGGAGGCGACGCTCGACCGGTGGATGTGGGCCACCGTGTCGGCCGTCGGGTCACGCTACTGGGATAGTGTTTGGCCCCGGTTCGACACAGACAACGATTCCGACGACACCGCCCCCGTTGTCGACGGGCCTCTGATGATCCCCGTACTGGAGCTCGTTAACTACGCGACCTTGGAGCAGAGCAATGCGGGCGTGGGCCTCGCCGTCAACTGCCTGGAACTTCAGCTCTTTTCCCCGCACGTCCCCCCCTCGGAGAAGGGACCGCTCTGAGGTCAAGGTGGGCTCCTGGGAGCACCCGCAGGGCGCTACGATGGGGCCCAAGGCTTTGGGGAGGCGTTGAATGGTGGGTTACCGCGTGCCATCCCAGACCCCACCCCGCTCGCAAGTCGCGAGCCGCAGCCTCCCTGCGGGGCCGCCACGCTGTCCCACGAATGTCTCCTCGTAATGAGCAGTAGTTCCGCTGCCGCCACCGCCGTGAGGATGGTCGAGCCGGAGAACCTCGAGCGACGCGGGCCCGTAGACCTCGGAGGTTAGGTCGCGCAGTGCTCGTGTGCCGGCGCAAGTCCGCACCAGGTAGAGTTCGCGCAGCCGCGGCCACCACCCCTCCTCGCCTGCGGCGAAGCGCGCTGCCGCGACACCGTCGTCGCTCACCGCGGGGCACATGCTCGCACTCAACCATGTCAGCCCCGCCAGGGCCTGCGAGGGACGGATCGGGGAAAAGATGGAGGGGGAAGGGAGGGGGCGACGGGCATCGGCTGCGGCGGGGCAGGGCGTGAGGGCGGAAGCAATGTCAGCGGGGGCTGCGGTACGGGCTTGCTCGCCCCGAGAGCCGCAAACCCTGTCGGCGGTAGACTTGATGCGTCCTCAGACGCCGACGGGGGACACCCGTCGGTGAGGCGCCAGCAGTGGGCGAAGTCGAGGTGCTCGAGCTGGGCCGTGTCCTCGTCGTCTTTCCTCCTCGCTCGCGCGTCTTTTTCACGGACGGCGAGGGCGGAGGCGACAGCGTCGCCCAGCCGCTCGCACTCGCGAACGTCGAGGCTGCGCAGCCGCGGCGCAAGAAAGCGGCCGGTTGACTCGTCACGCGCCAGCAAGACGTTCGATAAACCTGCGTCCGAAACCTCGCGGCACCCGCGCAGCTTGAGACGTCGCAGTCGGACGAACGCCCCCGCCCGTACGGCGCGCTCCAGCGAGTCGTCCGCGGCGCCCGGTGAGCCTGACAAGTCGAGGGAACAGAGGCAACAAGCTGTGGAATCGAGGGCAAGGGCGGCAAGGGCGGCCCGCGCTGGTCCCGCCATCGCAAGGCGCAGCGTCAAAGACCGCAGCTTGGCCGGCCAGGCGGCATCCTCGGGCCCGACGGCGGTGCGGAGGGACGACAGATTGAGGTGCCGGAGCCACGGGCACCCCGCCGCCGCCGCGTCGGCGAGGGAGGCGGCAGGCCCAGCCCCTGCCCCGCCGCCGGCGACGTCGAGCGAGACTAGCGCAGGCAGCCGGCCTGAGGGGTGGGGCGGTGAGAGGAGGCGGTGGATTGAAGAAGAGGCCGAGCGTTCACCTCGACAACTCCGCTCAACCCGCACCACTTACCGGTCGCGAGGGCACTGCCAAGCGCTGCACCGAGGGGCGCCCAAATGGGCATCTGGCATTGGGCGGGGGCGGAGGAGGCAGGAGAGTTGTGGGGACGTTGAATCCCCCTCCGCGCCCACCCGCGCATCCGAGAGATAAGATTGTGCCCCCAAGGGAGGTGGCGTGGACGTCGCACCCTCGGGGGCTGAGCGGCGACGTCGGTTGCCAAGGCCATTCGCTGTCGATGCGGCCAGCGCTGCAACCATGTTTTCACCACCCCCCATAGTCACTGTTCCGCTCGAATTCGTGAGTTTCGAGTCTCAGGGCGGTAAAATAATGGAATACACTATCAAGTTGGAGGGATGGATCGCGAAACCGCGCCCGGAAGCGTCCTGCCCCGCCCTCATCGTCGTCGGGCGGGCTGCGCCGCCTGAAGTGCCCGACGACCGAGGCCGCCCTCCTCCCCGCCCGCTTCCTCTCCCTTCCCTCCCCGGGCTCGAGGGTCCCTTCGTGGTTGGCGAGCTGGTGACATCTCTGCGAGCAACGGGCGACCGGCAAACTCTTCCCCTGCGGCTGGCGCAGGCGGGCGGCAGCAAGGACGACGGCGGGGGCGTCCTGCGTGCCTCGGTGCGCGGGTGGGACGGCGTGGCGGCACCAACGCTGCTCTGGGTCGACTATCAATCGGTCATGCGATGCACTGACGAGGTTCCCGGACCGCGAGAGGACGGCATCGACCCGGTCCCCGCGGGTTCGCCCCTAGCAGCCGCCGTGCGCGCCGCCAGGGCAGCTTCGACCGTCGCAACGGGGGGGGCAGCTGCCGCCCGAGCGCGCTGGTCGCCCGCTGGCCTCGCCTCCGCCGTTATCGTTGCCTTACAGGACGTTGCGAGGCGAATCGTCGGTCCGTTCCTCGCTGCGGTCCTGCTGACGGCCGCCGCGCAGTGGCTTGGTGGCCTTTCGACGTCCTCCTTGCCCATGCCCCTCCGCCTCTTCGTGAGAGCCGGTCCCGCAGCTGCCGATGCCGTCGGCACCGTCGTCCGCCTCGTCGTCTCTCTCTCGCTCGCGCCCTACGCGGCACTGAGACTCCTCCGGGGCGTCAAGGATGCGTGGCCCTGGCATTCTGGCACCACAGCGTTTGCCATGCATGCTCGTGGCGATCACCTGACCCTCATCTGCGCCGTGGCTGAGGGAGTGCTCAGTCCAACTGGGACTGGTGGGGGAGAGCGAGGAGGGACCCTGGACGACGCCCTCGCCTGGCTCGGTGACTCGCCGGGCGGAGCCAAGCTCCACGCTGAGACGACGGCTCTGCTGGTTGACTGGGCCCTTTGGGTGGGTCGGGCGGCACGCGTGGCCGTCGGCCTCGGAGTTCCCGGCAGCAGTGGCCTTGCCACCTGCGCCTCCGCCGTCGGCCCCAGGCTCGCCGTCGTATCGGCTTCGGCTGCCGCCCTCGCCGCCGCTGGCCGTCTGCCATGGGTCCTCAGGGCCCTACTTGTGCCAGCGGCTGTCGTCGCGTCGCCCTGGCTGGCACTGCTCGGTGGGCTCCGCCTCGTTCTGCCCCTCCATCTCGCCACGTCGCGAGGCGCCCTTTCCCTCCTCCGGGGGCGGTCCCCAGCCCTCGTCCGCCGCGCACGCGGGTGGACCCGCCGAGTCGGGCTCCTCCCTCGGGTGCTCGCGGGCGAGTCTGCTAGGGCGGTCGGCGGTGTCCTAGTCGTCGTCTAGTTGCGCCACTCCTCTGACACGACGAAAGCCCCCCCTGTTCTCGACAAGCCGCTCTTCCCCCGTCCGCAGCCCGGCCCGACGACCCCCCCACGCTCGAGAATGTCATCCTTGGGGCTCTGCTCTTCTACCCCTGCGTGTTCCTTGCTCCCGCCCTCTACGCCGTTGCACTCGCATCCCTCTGGTTCTCCCTGCCGCTGCTCGGCCTATGGTGGGGGGTGGGATTGACGATGGGCGGTGCTGCGGGACGAGTTGGGGGGGAGTTTGGGGGAGGGGGAGGGGAGCCGCTAGTTTCCCGGCCGCGTCTCCGGCTGACAACGCGCGGAGAGAAATGGGAGGGGTTCGTGCTGAGGGGGGGTGCGTAACGAAGTAACGAAGGCTGCACATAATTGTCAACACCACACCAGATGCGCCGTCCCTCATGCTCCCCCTGCTGCCTCGCAACTGCTCCCAAAGACCTCGACAGTGGGTGGCGACGCGGGACCAAAGGGGGACGCCGAAGAGGCCGGCCCGCGGGATGCCGGCCTGGGCGCCGGCGACGCAACACGACTCGGGGCCCGCGACGGCGCAGCGCTCGTGGCGACACTTGCAGCCGTCCGGGCGGCATCAGGCTTGAGCTCCTCAAAGACCATCGGGGCGCCGCACACTGGGCACGTCGCATGGCCCCGCTCTAGCCACTCGTAGATGCAGGGGAGATGGAAGGCGTGTCCGCACCGCGCCACGAGGGCTGGGTTGTCTCCATCGTAGCGATCGAGGCAAGTGGGGCATAAAACCTCAAGGTCATCAGCGAGCTTGGTGTCAAGGGCGAGAAGTTCCCGCATCCGGGCTTGCTGGGCGTCAACATCGACGCTGGCTGACCACAGCATCTCTCGGGACGCCGGAGGATCATTTAGAGGCCGCAGGGGCGCAGGCCACTCGCCGGCTCGATCGCGGTCACAGCGGGAGGGAGGCTCTTCCGGACGGGGCGCTGGGTAGGTCCGGCCCGAGGACGAGGGAGGGTGGCCGAGGCGGCCACCGTCGGTGCTGGGGCCCGGCGGGCTGTCGGAGATGCTGCGAGCTCGGCGCCACGCGTCGGGCCGGTCCTCGCGCCGCTCTGAGAAGCAGCATGCGAACAGAGGCATCGTTAGACGCCAAAGCGACGTGGGAAAGATCAGACAACGCGAGCGATTAGGGTCGTCCACGTCGTCGTCTATCCTATCGAACATAGCCTCGCCAGCGGCGCTGCGAGCACGATCGGTTGGGGGGGCTGGGGGATCGGACCACGTGCGGGTGGGCGAGGCCAGGAGTCTCGTGGAGGCTTGGGCGAACGGCTCGTCGAAGAGGCCCGGCCTTCTGGTCTCTGCGGGTCTCGGGTCTGGGCCTTGCGATTCGACACGACCTAATAAATTATTGTATACGCCGCAAACGAGCTCGAACACCGAGAAAATGTGAATGCGTGTCGAGGAGGAGAAGTCCCGCACGCGCCCCCGCTTCGCCAGCCTCGCCAGGCGCTTCCGAGGGTCAGACGCTGCCCTGTCGGGGCTAAGAGTGTGGCTGATAGTGGTGACCGCTAGATTTGTCCACGCGAGACTGAAAGGCTCGCGTAGAGCGCTGTGCGCCAGTCCTTTTCCAGTCAGACGAGGACGAGGAGCTTCGAGCCGACGAGCCGACAAGAAAGAGAACGCCGAACAACGCCAGAGCGTACAGTCTCTAAAGTTACGCCGAACGCTCGTGGATCCATCACAGGTGGCGCTGTCGAGCCACGGAGAAGCCGCTGTCACCGGCAGCGGCAGCCGGCTTGAGGCCGTCGCCGCCGCCGCTGTGCCGTCACCCAACCTCCCACGCCTCGCCGCCATCGGCGGGTTCGGCCAGGTCGTCGTTGGCCCACCCGGCTCAGGAAAGAGCACGTGGGTCGCCGCCGCGCAGCGGGCGAGTCCGTCGTGGGGGAGGGCCACAAGGGCATGATGCGACGTGGCACAGGGCAGCTACGCCCCCGAACAACCTTAAGCCTACATGTGCGCTCCCCCCCTCCCCCTCAGGTGCTCGAGGCCCACGGCGTCTCCACCGCCGCCGTCAATCTAGATCCCGCGAATGACGCGGCGCCCTACAAGGCTGCGATCGATCTCTCAGACCTAGTGTCCCTATCTGAGGTGCAAGAGCGACTCGGCCTAGGCCCCAACGGCGGACTCGTTTACTGCCTTGAGTACCTGGAGGCCAATGTCGACTGGCTCGAGGAGCGTCTGTCGGCGCTGCGGGAGGAGGGTCGCTATGTCATCCTCGACCTGCCCGGCCAGGCCGAGCTGTGGAGCGGTCACCCAAGCCTGCCACGCATTCTCGACCGGCTGACAAGCCACCGGGGCGAGCTCCGCCTGCGCCTCGTCACCGTCCACCTTGTTGATGCTCTCTTGTGCCGCGACGCGCCGCGGCTCGTGGGGTCATTGCTCCTTTGTCTCTCGGCCATGGTGCATGTCGAGCTGCCCCACGTCAACGTGCTCAGTAAGACGGACCTCCTCGATGCTGCCGAGGACGACGTCGCCACGGGGGTCAGGGGCGGCGGGGGCGTCCTGACCAGGCGGGACTTTCGGGATATCCTCGCGTGCCGCAGTGGACTTCCGGCCCTTGCGAGGCGCCTCGGGGTCGACCAGGGGGCCATGGGAGAGCGATACGCGCTGCTGACGGACGCCCTTCTCGAGGCGGTCGAGGAACACGGCCTTGTCGACCTCATTCCCCTGTCGGTGGATGACCCGAGGAGCGTCCTCGCCGTGCTCTCTCAGTGCCACCGGGCCGTCGGCTTCGACCCCTCAAAGGCGCCGCTGGCGGACGGATAGGTGCGGTGGCCAGAGTGGAGGGGGGAGAGGGGATGGTGAGCCCCAGTTGAAAGTTGCATTTCTCCCCACACGTTGCCATGGTCACCCCTCGTCCGCACCTAGAAGCCCCGCTTCCGCCAGTCGGCGGCGGTAGCCTTCGGCCTGGGCGTCGATGGCGCCGAGCTCTCGTTCGAAGCGAGCCTGGAGTGCTTCGACGTCAGCTTCAAGCCTCTTGCGGTCGTCGAGCAGCTGCCACACCATGCTGTCCTTGACCTCGACCAGGCGTCTCCACGCGGCCATGCGGTCATCTACGTCAGTGCGTCGCGCGGCAAAGTCCCGTAGCGCCTCGGTGGGGCCCTCGGCCGAGGGCGCCCGTGGCGCCTCCTCCTCGACGATGGCCTGGACTTCGTCGCAAAGGGAGGGATAGTCCCGGAGAAAGCGGAGGACGTCACCTGAGGCCGCGGGCCCTGTGGCCTCAAGGACAAACGACTGGATGCGCTCGAGCTGCGCCGTTACGCCGGCGAGGTGACGGTCAACCTCGCCACGCGTCTGGGCCGTGAGGGTGTTCAGCTCGCCGACAGCACGGTCGGCTTCGGCGCGGACGCTCGCCTCAGCCGCTGCCGCCGCGTCGTCGACATCGCGCACGGTGCGCCGCGACGCTGCCACGTTGTGTATGAGGGCGTCCCGCTTGGCTAGCACAGGACCGTTGATGGCGTTCTGGAGAGACCCGAGCTTGGTGCGATAGGCGTCCATGAGATTTAGCACGACATGGCCCCGCTCCCGTAGCCGGGCCACGACGCGTGCTTCGGCGAGAATCGGCTGGCCGGCCGTGTCGTCATACAGCATGTCCACGTAGTCGGGCAGCACCACGCCTGGCACGTGAAGCTCCGGTGGGGGAGGCGGTCCAGCACGGGCGCGCTCCCGGGCCTGTTCGCTCGGGCGGGCCTGTCCCTTCTCGCCAAAGGCACTGGCAGGCCACGCGGCACCGAACTGGGGATGCGCCGCGACGAATGTTCCCTCTTGGGCGGTCCCGTCGCTCGTCGCGGGGTTCAGACGGATAGAGCCGTACATTGCAGCGGGTGGAGGAGCCTGCGGACGACGCAAGCGGGAAAACAAGGTCGACGCGAAGGTCCACGAGCGCCGGAGGGGGGGCAGTGGCGTCGCCTGGCCGGGCCGAAGGTGACAGTCGCCGTAGCGTCTCGCCTGGAGCCCAGCGGGGCCGAGACCGACTAATGCGGGGTAGAAGCCGTGAATCATGGGATCCTTCGAGTCTCTAGAGCTGGCCGGAGGTTCCGAGTCCGCGGGGGGGGCGGGGGGACGCTCGGAGTCCCCGGGCATTTTCAAAGAGACTGAGAGAAGAAGACCTTCGTCGCGGGTTCGTTCGCGGTCTGGCCAACAAGTCCGGCGATCGTTGGCGTGACTTTCTCTCTCGAGGTCGAGCAGGCGCTCGGGGAAGTCGGAGCGCGGGGCCTCGCTCAGCCCACGACGGAGGGGGACGTCGAGGCGGTCACTCCTCGGAATTCCCGGGCTCTCCGCCCCCCGCGATAACCAAGAACGAACCAACGAGCTCAGTTTACCTGTGCGGCAAGGGAAGAGCCCTCGCCGGGATGGCTTCACGCGTCCCCGCGCCACCCAAAGCGTCAGCCGACCACGCCAACGCCTTCAGCCAGGACTTTCTGAAGCAGTCGCAGAATGATGCGAAGGCGAGTGGCGCGTGTTTATCGGTTTGAGATGGCGGCGGGTGGGTCTGATGCTCGAACGCGAAGCGAGGGAGGGGGCGAAAACACGTGGGCGAGGCCTAAACTGCGCGTCCGTCGCGTAATGCCTGTTCCAGACCCTGACGACCCATCCTCACCCTGCCCCCCCGTACAGTTCCGCGCCGTAGCTCAGCGGTCCGACTATGACACTTTCAAGCAGATGGTTGCCGCGAGCCATCTGCAGCCGATAAACGCGCCGAAGGCTGGCGGCCCCGTGCCCCGCAGCTGGGCCATTGGTCCAGATGGCCGCCGAGTCGAGCTGGAAGAGGATGCCACGGCCCGCCTCGCCCCCGTCGTCGACAACGACGATGATTGCGGCGAGATGGGCCCAAGCTCCGCGACCGAGTTTGCGCGCGACTGGAAGCGCCGTGTGACGTCGGCGTCCGGTCGGAGGGCATATCTCGGGCGGTGCGGCCCAGCGGCACTCGCGTCCCTCTTTTCAGTCGAGGTGCCCCCGCCTCTCCTCGCCGACGTCGCCGCGGCCCTGGACGACGATGCGGGCGGGGACGAGGGTGCGAATTTCGCGCTCGACTGCTTCGATGCCCTCTCGAAGGTGGGACGGATCCAGCTGTCGGCCAAGCTGATGGGGAGGCCGGGGCGCGACGCCGCGACGCGGGCGCTTGGGCGCGCGACAGACCGTGCGCGCGCCGCCGCCGTGGCTGCGCGCTTGGGCCTTGGGCCTCTGCCGGGCTAGAGGGCGGGGGGGCTAGTCGAGGGTGGGTGGAGGCCAACATGGGCACATGACCCTATATCACAGTCGTCTCGCCCCAACCGTCCCACGCGCCCCTCCCATCCGGCTTGCCCCTCCCGTCACGCGAAGCCCTTGCCCGAGGGGTTGACGAGGCGTACGCGCCGCTTGCGCCGGACCAAGCCCGGCCGAACGGGCCGGGGCCCCGAGTCGGCTAAGGCGCTCTGGATGAGCTCCTCGTCGTCCATGACGCCCTCGGGCATTGTCCCGCCGGCAGCCATCATGCGCGCCACGCTGCGCATCTGGACCCGCAGCTTGGTGAAGGTTCCAATAAGGGATGCGATCTCCTTGTCCGTGCGGCCCGATCCCCGGGCGACCCTGCGTCGCCGGCTCGGGCTGGCGGCCAACAGCTCGGGTCGCTCCCGCTCGGCTGGCGTCATCGACTGGATCATCGATTCATACTGCTTGAAGGCCTTTTCGGCGGCGCTGAGCTGTTTCTCGGTGAGGCTGCCCATGCCCGGCATCATCTTCATGACCTCGCCCATGGATCCCATCCCAGTCACCTGCTTGTACTGGGAGAGAAAGTCGTTGAAGTCGAACTTGGCGCTCATGATGCGCTTGAGCTGGTACTCAGCGTCTTCCTCTTTGATTGCCTCCTCGGCTTTTTCGACGAGGGTAAGCACATCCCCCATGCCGAGGATGCGCTGGGCCATGCGGTCAGGGTAGAAGACCTCAAGCGCCTCCATCTTCTCGCCCACCCCAGTGAACTTGATGGGTTTGCCCGACGTCGCGCGCACCGACAGGGCCGCGCCACCACGTGAGTCGCCATCGAGCTTCGTCAGCACGGCGCCTGTCAGGTTGACCTGCTCGGCAAAGGATCGGACCAGGTTGGCGGCCTCCTGCCCCGTCATGGCGTCTACCACCAGGAGCGTGTCCGTCGCATTGACCTCCTTGGCCGTCGCCCTCAGCTCCTCCATCATCGCCTGGTCGACCTGGAGCCGCCCGGCCGTGTCCACGATGACGGCGTCATAGCCCTCCGCTCGGGCCTTTTCGACGCCGCGGCGCGCGATTTCGGGGGGGGGAACGTCGGTGCCGAGCTCGAAGACGTCAGTGCCCGTCTGTTCGCCCAGCTTCACGAGCTGGTCCACCGCAGCTGGCCTGTACACGTCCGTAGCGACCAGCAGAACTCGCTTGTCCTGCTTCTTCAGGTACATCGCGAGCTTGCCGCACGCCGTTGTCTTGCCAACGCCCTGAAGGCCGGCCATCAGCACCACCTGGGGGGCGCCCTCCTCCGGCTCGACGAGGCCCTCGGTGGTCCCGCCCATCAGATCCTTGAGCTCTCCGTACACTGACTTGACCAACTGCTGCCCAGGGGTCACCCCTGCCACTACCTGGGCGCCGGCGGCCGACTCCTCGACCCGTTTGATGAAGGCGCGGACGACGGGCAGCGACACGTCAGCCTCGAGCAGGGCGCGGCGGATGTCGCGTAAGGGCTCTTTCATGTTCTCTGGAGTCAGCCTGGCGTCGGGGGCAAGCTGGGAAACGGCCTTGCTGATGTTGCGGGTCAGATCGCCGAAGGCGTCGGCCCGCACAACGACCGTCGCGCGACGGTCCACGGGGCGGGTCCGGGGAGGGGCCGATGACGCGGCGATGAGCGCGCCCCTGGCGTACGACGACGAGGTCGACGCGGTTGGACCGCGAAGCCCTGTACATGAAAAGATGAGAATGGGGGGATTGGGGGTCGACTCGTCACGATTCGGCCCCAAAAAGGGGGCCAGACTGTCGGCGGCCGACCTTGGCCTCGGCCGCTCTGCCCCGCCACGCCAAAGATTGCGCACCAGCTTGCCTGCAGAGCAAATGCGAGGAACGATCCCCATGGTGCCGTAGAGTCCCATTGCGAGTCAAATAACACTCTGATTCTGTCGAGAAAGCCATTGCCGGCGAGGCGAGCCCCTCCCGCCCCGCCACACCGGTCGTTTCCTGAGTCGGGGAGAGTTCGCCGTCATACTTCGTTGCCACTCTCCTCCTCCGCCGCATCAGCGAGAAAGAGTGAGAGAAAGAGTGGACGCCATGGACTCGGCAGAAACTCTGGCGGAGCGAGGGCGCCACTCCGAGCGGGCAACGCCGAGGCGCGGCCGGCGCCGAGGCGCAGGTGGCGGGAAACCAAGAAAGACCAGGCGGAGGAGGCGCAGCCAGCAGCCTCCACTCCTGTCGGCGAGAGAAGAGAAGGACGATGCCGTCTTGTCACCGTCACGACCTGGATGCACCCGCGCCATTGCGCGCCTCTAGCCGCCACGCCACGTCGTCGTTGTCGGCGTGTTTGCCGGGTTCTCAACGCAGGGCGTTGGCTGTGCTTCCGGTCTGACAGACGTGTCCGACCTCCATTTCCAATTTCTTCGATGGCTCGACCTCCTTTCCTCTCTCCCTCCCCTCCACAGCTCCACAACCCCTGGACGTCTCGCTTCTTGCCTGGTCTTGTCCTCGGCTTTGCTGTGAGGGCATGGATCGGATGGATGGCCCGTCATGGCCGGCAGGACGGGGCCACAGACGCTGGCTCCGAGGCGGCGGCGGGCGACGTCGAGAGCGGCTCCGACGACGACGACGGGGTCGGCGCGGCCGCGCCCGGCGCCGTGCCCGTGGAGGAAGTCAAGATGGTGTTGTGCGTCAATGGAGAGCTGTCGATGACCAAGGGCAAGATTGCGGCGCAGGCGGCGCATGGGGCCGTTGGGGCGCTTCAGCAGCTCCAGCGGGCGGGATTCACGACACTACTCAGGGCGTACGAGCGCGGGGGGCAGCCCAAGATTGCGCTTCGGGTGCCGACGACGGAGGAGCTCGTCAGCCTCGCAAGGGCGGCACGGGCAGCGGGCCTGCCTACTTACGTTGTGCAAGATGCAGGGCGGACCCAGATCGCCGCTGGCAGTCGGACGGTTCTCGCCATCGGACCTGCTCCGCGCAGCGCGGTGGACGCCATCACGGGGGGACTGAAGCTGCTGTAGGCGTCTGCGTTGGCGGAGATGACGAGGCATGGCAGGGGACGGAGCGTGAGGTCGCTGGGGGCACTTGAAAAATTGCGGTATTCATCGCAATCTTCGGCTCCAACGCCAAATCAACGCCAAATCAACGCCAAATCAGCACCACACCATCCTCGTTCGTGCTTTCATCGGCCGGGCTGGCGCGCGGCTCGCCGTCCGGAGCGCGGGCGGCGGGAACGTATTGCGGGCCCAGAGACACACTTGTGCGATGTCCTCCGCTCGATTCGTCGACATCGGGGTCAACCTGACTGACGGGATGTTTCAGGGCCGCTACCATGGCAGTGAAACGCCCTACCACTCTCCCGACCTCGACGAGGTGCTGTCGCGCGCGTGGTCGGCGGGGGTCGAGGCGAGTGCGCTGATGCAGCGGCGGGTGCTGACGCCAGCGTTTTTTTCGAGCCGAGCGACGACCTCCGGGCGACGTCTCCGACGAAGATCGGCGACCAACGAGCCATCGACCAACCCTCCACCACGCCGCAGCGGATGGTCGTGACAGCGGGCACGCTTGCCGACGCCAAGGAAGCCATCGCCCTGTGCTCCAAGGACGAGCGTCTCTTCTGCACTGTCGGATGCCACCCCACGCGAGGGACAGAGGCCGTGGAGTATCCTGGTGGCCTGTCGGCCTACATGGCCGAGCTCGAGATGGTCGCCCGGGAGGGTGGGGACCGGGTCGTCGCCGTTGGCGAGTGCGGCCTTGACTATGCCCGCCTCCAGTTCTGCCCTGCCGAGACACAGCTCGAGGTCTTCGAAGCGCATTTTGGCCTGGCGGAGCGCCTGGGCAAGCCTCTTTTTCTGCACCTTCGCGACGCTGCCGACGCGTTCGTGCCCCTCGTGCGGCGCCACAAGGCCGCTGTTGCGGCGGGTGGCGGCGGAGTTGTCCACTCATTCGATGGAACCGCTGCCACTCTGGACGATCTCCTCGAGCTCGGCCTGCACATCGGACTCAACGGATGCAGTCTGCGTACCGAAGAGAATCTCGCCGTCGCCGCGCGCGTCCCGGCGGGCCGCCTTCTGATCGAGACGGACAGCCCCTGGTGCGACGTGCGGCCGACCCACGCGTCGGCCCGCCTCGCGGGCGATCTCCCGCGTGGCATCGACAAGAAGAAAAAGGGCACTCAGGGGGTCGGCATGGTCAAGGGACGCAACGAGCCGGCCAATGTCTGCACGGTGTTTCGCGTCGTCGCAGGCCTCCTTGCCTCTGAGCGGGGGGGAGAAGACGGGCTTGCCAACGAGATCCGTGCCGCGTCGTGGCAACTCTTCTGGCCACACGAGGCGTTGCCAGAGTAGTAGGAGGTCAGAGAGGGTTTCGAATGCACTGCCTTCCTTCGAGGCGCTGGCAGACGCCCAACGCGCGGCGCCGGAGCGGCACCCCGGCGGGCGTCAGGGTGGCAAAGAGGCGTGAGTCATCGAGGCCGTCTTGAAGAAGGGAACCCCGCTCCCCCCCTTTTCGCACTCCGCGACAGACGGTCCGGAATTTCGTGTGAATAGAGTTCCTAGGAAGTCCCGTCGGCCCTCGAGAGCGCGCGTAACTACTGAACGAGCTGCTCATTTGCCGTCAGCCGTCTTCGTGGCATCTCTGGGGTGGTGGTACGTCCTCTTTGAGCGATTGAATGCTAAGTGGAGCCCTGTCACGGACAGTTCTTATTGTCCGCTCTGCTCTCCTTGCTAACTCTCCTTCTCCCAGCTCCCGCCGCGGCGGTCTTGGCCTCTCTACCAGCCCCCCTCCCCCCCTCCGCCGCCGGGGAGCGGGTCGACTTGGACCAATGTCAACGTCGGTCGCCGTCCGCGATACCGTCGAGCTTGAGGACAGCGAACGCGCCCTCTTCGACACGCTCCTGGCGGCGAGCCGCCATCACGGTTTACCCACAGTGCTGCGGTGCGCCGGCGGATGGGTCCGCGACAAGCTCCTCGGCACGACGTCGCCCGACATCGACGTCGCCCTCGACGACATGCTCGGGCGCGAGTTCGCTGAAAAAGTCAACGCGTACCTCGAGCACCGTGGCGAGGACCCGTCAGGCGTGGGCGTCATCCGCGTGAATCCCGACCAGTCCAAGCACCTTGAGACGGCAACGATGAAGGTGGAGGGGAGGTCCATCGACCTTGTCAATCTCCGGTCTGAGACGTACGCCAAGGGCAGTCGCATTCCGCAGGTGCGCTTCGGGACGCCCGAGGAGGACGCCCTTCGGAGAGACCTCACCATCAACGCCCTCTTCTACAACCTCAACACGGCAAGAATCGGACAGCGGCGGGAGGGCGAAGCTGCCGCTGCTCACTCGACGACCCTGGGCCTGAGCATTGTGCGGCGGGATGTCCAGGTTGCGGCGTGTTGACCTCTACCTACCATAATACCCCCCTCCACCACGACGATGCGCAGGGCGAGGTCGAGGATTGGACGGGCCGGGGTCTCGCGGACCTTCGCGCGGGAATCTGCCGCACGCCACTCCCACCACGAGAGACCTTTCTCGATGACCCCTTGCGTGTCCTCCGGGCTGTGCGCTTCGCCTCGCGGTTCGACTTCCGCCTGGACGACGACCTGTCGGCGGCAGCGGCATCGCGCGAGGTCGTCGAGGCCCTTTCGACCAAGGTGTCTCGGGAGCGCTTTGGCGTCGAGGTCGGGAGTATGATTTCAGGGCCGAGGCCAGCCAGTGCGCTCGACTGGCTCAACCAGTTGGGCCTGCTTCCGACGTTGCTGGCTCCTCCCATTGGCGTCACCTTACCGGCAGAGGAGAAGTGGGAGGGGCGCGGAGTCGCGTGCGCCGACGCTGCGCTCCGGACGCTGGCTCTAGTGGGGAGTGGCGACGACGGTGCCTGGGCGTCGGGCTTGGACGCCGACAGCCGCCGTGTCTTTGCCCTGGCCGCCCTCGGCCTACCCCTCCGCCACGTACAGGGAACGGCGGGCGGCAAAAAGGGCAAGTCCCAGCCGCTGTGGTCGCGCGTCGTCCAGGACTCGCTCAAGATGCGGGGCAAGGACGCGACTGACGCACACGTTGTGGGCGTCCAAGCCGAGGCGCTGGCGCGCATAGGGCTTGTGGGGCGGGGTGCGGACGGTGTCGTCGGCGAGGATCTCCGTGAAGCAGCAGGTGTCGCGCTTAAGGCGGCGGGTGCCCACTGGAAGCTGGCACTTGTCCTCGCCCCCGTTACGGAGATGGTGGACGCGCGGCCGGTGGGGTCGGAACCCACCAGCGACGCGGGACCCACAATGACGTGGGCCGATCTCGACGAGCAGGCGCGAGACGCTGCCGCCGCCACTGCTGCCGACACCGCCCGCGCCTTAATCGCTGCCGTGGAGGGACTTGGGCTCGCAGGGTGCCACGAGTGGACTCCACTCCTGGGCGGGAAGGAGGTTGCCGAGGCACTCGGGGTCGAGGGGCCCGCCCTGGGGGAGGCAATGAACCGTGTTACGCGGTATCGGTTCCGGAATGCCACTGCAACACCCTCCGAGGCTCTCGCGTTCCTTAAAGGGAGCCGGTAAAAGAGACTGACACCGACCACCGGCTGAACATTTGTTGTCACATGAGCGAGCGTTTAATCGTCCCCAAGACCGTTCCCTCCCAATTCCCACGTCCCCGTGCCGCGCGGCTCTGCGTGTGTTTTCCAGCAGTCTCCGTGGACGATGCGCTTCCCATCGGGCAGTGACAAAATCCCACCGCTCCGTGATAGGTCCGCGACAACCAGCCCCCCGCCGCAGATGTAACAGAGGGTCCCAGGCCCGAGCGTCACGCCCGAGGCTTCAGCGGTGGCAAGGCTCTCGCGTGCGCCCAGGTCAGCGGCGCGGGCCAGGGCCAGGTCGAGGCCTAGCTCGCGAACACCCGCGGTGACTCCCTCTGCCAAATGCGACAGGGCGTTTGCGAGCGGCTGGAGGGGAGCATCCCCCGGGATGACCGTCATAATCAGTTCAGGATCCAGAGCAAGGCCTCGTCGGAACAAAAACGTGGAGGCCCTTGCGAGTGCCTCGGCTCGAGCTTGGGGTCCGCGCGGGGACGTGGTGAGGTCAGCACCGTCCGCGCCAACAATGTGACAGCGGAGCGACTCATCGATCATCAGGGCTGATACGGTTGGGACCGGGCGAAGGGGCTCAATTAGGACACGAAGCAGGGCTGTGTGGGCGCAGTCGGCATCGGACATCGAGGTGTGGGCAGAGCGCTCAGCCCATGCCAAAGGCGGAGGGGGTGCAGGTAGCGGCACAGGCGTCCAGCTGTTGTCATCGTTTGTGGTGATGCCTGAGAGACCAAACTCATCGTCCCAGCCGCGGCTCCAGTCGGCTGAGCCGGGCTCTCCGCGCAGCGCGGCAGCTCGCTCGTCACACATGCCAAGGGCGGCGTCTGGCCGGTTCAGACCGTGGACAACTAGGGCGAGTGCGGCGCACGACTCCCCAAGCCCAAGGAGCGCAGCGCCTCGCTCAGGCAAAACGGTTCCACAAGGGAGGTCGGCGAGGAGTCCAGCAACATTGGCGATGGGTCGTTTGCGCAGGAGTAGGGCAATTACACGGCGTCGGGCCGCGGCAGGCCTTCCTGACAAGGTCCCCGGTGAGCGTTTAGCCGGCGCTGTCTGTGCCTCGGCAACAACCAGCCACCGAAGGTAGCGCCGAAGCATCTCGGAGCCCCACTCATCTGGGTCAGCTTGATCGGCGGCAATTGCCAGATCTAAATACAGCGCTGTGCAGTCGAGACCGCGTCCGATACGGTCCAGCAAGGCAACAGTGTCATGGGGCGGCAGCAGAGACGAAGGGAGCTCAACGTTGGCATGGTCGAACCAGCCTGTGCCCCAGCCGACGAGGGCTTTCATCGCAAGAGGCAGGGAGGCGTCCAGGAGCCACGCCATGGTCGATTCGATGAGGTCGAGACATGGTGTAGGGTGGGCACGAAGGGATATCGCAGCAGCCTCTGTGGCCCCGGCTCCCCACAGGCGCTCGGACCCAGGTGCAGGAGATGGCAGAGAGAAGGAGGCAGCATCGCATGCCCCTGCTATAGACAGCTTCCGTAATAAATCAAGCTCAAGAGCGCGAAGTCCGAGGCCCCTGTACAGAGCCGCCAGAGAGCAGTACTCCCCCCGACTTACGAGTACCTCTGCAGCCTCACCCAGGTGGGCACGCGTCCGTGGGTTGCGGCATATGTCAAGCAATGCACCGGCTGGGCCAGCCTCCGCTAGGGCAAGAACAATGGCAGTATCAACGAGAACGGCCCAGCCCTCCGGATTCGACACAAGCCAAGCGGCATCAGTGTCATCAGCGTCGACTGCCGAGCCGCCCGCTCCAGAGGCCTCACCATCGGAAATATCCCCAGAGGAGCAGGGTGTCAGGAGGTGAGAGTCATTAGGCAAGCTATCGTGGTACGGGGTGATCGAGGCCAAGCCAACAAGGCGCTCGCGTGACGGGACATCGACCTCACCGCCACTGCGTGCTGCTGAGAGCCGGCTCTGAGCCGCAATAAGGTGAGAGAGAGCAGCCGTGAGGAGAGAGTCGCGGCCATCAGTGGAAAGGGCCACCTCACTTGACAAAAGTGCGCCCTCGAGGTCAGATTGCCTGCCAGGATGACCCGGGCTGCGTCCGTGAAGAGTCCAGTGTAGCTGGACAGGCTCCCCTGAGGGGAAGCGGGCCGAGACCATCATCTCATCAACTGACGCGCAGAGCAGCGAGTGTATGGATGGATGGCAGCGCCGGGGAAGCAACAAAAGGAGTGGGACCAGCAGCGGTCTGGGATCATCTGGGAATGACTCTGCAAGGCGCGAGAGGCCAGAGGGGGCGTCACCATCTAGGAAGGCGGCAACTCCGCCAACTATGCTAAGGGCGCGTGACACTCGATGGAGTGTGGCAGCCCCCCCCCCCCCAACTGCCGCCCCGTCGGCGGCGGCCCCGTTCAAAAG
>Ga0181574_10002306_pt1 | contig 17543 bp, 9 predicted proteins | sample 101ome_24_FD_145600 | JGI IMG/M metagenome (GOLD analysis project Ga0181574, IMG submission 145600) | Coastal salt marsh microbial communities from the Groves Creek Marsh, Skidaway Island, Georgia - 101410AT metaG (spades assembly) | ecosystem: Environmental > Aquatic > Marine > Intertidal zone... | reverse complement strand
CATTCTTATTACTTCTCAGCGTGATCTCATGAAACATACCGCATGAACTGCAAGGATGGTATGTTATTGATTCAAACACTAGTAAGTAATCATCTCCAACATCATAGCCACATGTGCATTTAGAATAATACATACTAGCGGGAGCTGTGAACAGTATCTGCTCCAGTCTTTCGTCTTCTCCGTTTAAATTACTAATGATGAATCCAAATTCATATTCCTCAGTATAATGCTCCCAACCATCCGACTCTCTAATTTTCGGACCTCTGAATTGTTCAACCTTGAAACCAAAAAGTTCGTTCTTTTTCTTCATCAAAATCCCCCCTCAAGCTCCTTTGGCTAACCACAAACCTTGTTTTATCTCCCATGCAAAAGTAGTGAGATTTGGTTCTCCGGCATACTTAGGGAATAAACCGCACTTACTTTTTGCTGGATTGTCATCCTCGGTTGTATCGAAGTGGAGTGTATCCTCTACTGCTTTCAATACCAATTCGGTAACTGCCTTCGAAAAATCTTCCTTTCGACTAAGTATATTCTCTAGAGATTTATCTGTAATTACATCACCAGTTGAGAAAACTCTCACCATCAAATCTAGATCACACATAAAGTCAGTCACGTTGTCTATCTTCCTTGCAAAAATAAAATTATCAGCTAAATTAATGTCTTTTTTTCGTTCGCCGTCGGTCATTTTTTCATCTCCTTTATCTATCCCTTTGGGACGAATTATAGTTATTTTTTGAGGAAATAAATGTTGTCCCTTGTTGTGCAATTGACGTAATTTTTCGCCTCACATTCCCTATTATTGTTTCCTTTAAGTACCCCAATATTATGAACTGATATATCTAGAAATGGTTCTGAAAACATTTTCAATTTCTTTGTAACAAGGTCACTTTTTTCATCCTTCGGCCAATAATTGGCCTAATCACTTCCCGAAGTTATGGAAATCATTCACCCACCCCCGCAAGCATCGAGAGCAGTTGCTTAGCATTTGCAGTTCTGCCCTTGCGAATATCTTCTAGACACTGAAGAGATAATTCCCTAAGAAGCGAAAATGGCTCTTCACCACCGGACTTCGGTTCAAGTCCGGGAGCGCGGACCAACGTTAACTAAAACAATCTAAATTGGAGATAATAGAATCCTATATCTCCGCCACCCGTAAGACTATATGCTCCACAAATTTGTTGGGAAAACATGTCATTAGCACCAACCGACTACGACTATGGAATTGAATCAAACTACTCCTTTGCGGCCTCAGTGACCTGCAAAGATGAAGAAACACAGAAGATGTTTGTAGAAGGATACGGCCACATGCTGAACTACAATCATGAACAAGCAATTGCTTGCTTTACCCAATGCACAGAATTAGACCCCAACTGCGCTATGGCTTGGTGGGGTATCGCTTATTGTGTATCTTCGAATTACAATTGGGCCCCGGGACTGGGTTCCGGTCATGACGCAATCCAACAAGCATTGTCAGTAATGGGGCACTGCACCGAGTTGGAACAAGATTTGATTCAAGCCCTTTCAACAAGGCATTCTGCGGAAGCAAGAGATGCTGCAGATCCTTCAGTCCTAAACATGGGAAATAGCCCTGAATTGAATGTTGCCTTTGCAGAAGCAATGGCTCCTTTGTACGAAAAATACGATGGAAATTTGGATGTAACTGCAATTTATGTCGAGGCTCTGATGAATCTGAAAGCCTGGCAACTTTGGGATAAGGACGCTTCAACTGGAGAGATAACACCTGCCGATGACAACACTCTCCTATTGGTTGAGGTTATGGAAAAAGCGTTCGAAAGCAGCGAAGAAGCGAAAGTGCACCCTGCACTTTGCCACTTGTACTGTCACGCCCTGGAACTTTCACCATTCCCTGAAAGAGCGCTACCTGCTGCTGATGTGCTTCGAACTAGAATGCCAGGCCTTGGACATCTAGTTCACATGCCTTCTCACATTGATGCTTGGGTTGGGCAATGGAAAGAAGCTATTGACTGTAATATTGCTGCAGTTGAAGCCGATGATAGATACGTAGAGATTACCGGTAATGAATCTCAATTCTACAAATTCTACCGAATGCACAACCATCACTTCGTTGTCTGGTGTGCTATGTTTGATGGACAGTATGAAACCGCTCTAAAATACGCTAGAAAGGCAGTCGAAACATTGCCGGCAGGAGATGAAAATGGTGGAGTACAATTCATGCTAGCAGGAATCATCCCGATGGGTGCAATATTCCTAGAATCTTATGTCACAATGCCATGGCATGTTATGATTAGATTTGGAAAGTGGGATGAAATACTGGCAGAACCAATGTATACCGATGGAGATGTATTCCCAGCAACAATCGCTACACAACACTATGCGCGTGGAGTAGCATATGCTTCCAAGGGAATGGTGCCTGAGGCAGAAGCAGAACAAGCACTGTTCAAGCAAGCTCTGGAAAATCCAGCTCTAGCAGGAAGAATGATGCATAACAATTTCATGTATCAGGATCCAGAAGAAGGCCCATCTATACTCAATGTTAATGCTTCAATTCTAGAAGCCGAAATTGAGTACAGAAGACAGTACCTTGCGAAAGAAAATGGCGATGATTTTGATTTCACAGCAGCATTTGACGAACTTCGCCGTGGTGTAGATTTGTCATTGAATCTAGCTTACAACGAGCCTTGGGGACAAATGCAACCAGTTCGTCACATATTGGGTGCTCTACTCCTTGAACAGGGACACGTTGAGGAAGCCGAAGAGGTATATCGTGCGGATATCGATCTTTGGAAAGACAACATGTGGGGCTTACTAGGTCTCAAGCTATGTTTGGAAGCAAAGGGCGACTCCGGTGAAGAACTTGCAGAGGTAACTGCATTGTTCAATGAACGAAGCTCGCGCGCGGACATAGTACCTGCTAAGACGTGTTTCTGCGCACAAAATGCGTTGAAAGAGAGTTGTTGTTAGGTACTCAGGACACATTGAAATTAGAATCTAATTTCTTTGTTATTGCCTCACAATCTTCGACAACTACGAACATTGTATTGTCAGAAGTGTAAATCAATAATTTGTCTTCTGAGTCTATCTCTTGATAGGCACAGATTGCATCCATTCTAATTCTCGTCATTCCCATTTCGGTCAGGGCCTTGATCCAGTTGGTCTTCATGGCCGCCGCCGACAACCGACCCTATTTGATTCAAACGGTTGGTTGGTAGAATATCTACGCAGAGAATTGTTTTTCGCAGATAATGGAAAAATGTCAGAATTTTTTCTGTAGATTAGGCTCATAAAGGGGAGTCAGGTCGGCGGGATGCTTGGAGGGACAGTGATGGGAGTCATGAAGCACCTAGGTTCAGTTTGGAAGCAGCCTAAGCAAAACATCCCAGCAGCGGCTCGCCGAGAGAGAATGGCCGGCTGGAGGCGCGAGCCTGTTTTCCAGCGAATTGAGCGCCCAACCCGCTTAGACGCGGCTCGCCGTGTCGGTTACAGAGCCAAGCAAGGAATCACCGTAGTGCGCACACGCGTAAGGCGTGGTGGACTGCGAAAGGGTAAGATTCACATGAAGAGAAAGCCATCCAAGGCCGGTCTCAAGAAAATCACCATGGCTAAGTCCATCCAGAGAATCGCTGAAGAGCGAACAAGCAAGCGTTATCCTAACCTTGAGGTTCTAAACTCATACTGGGTTGGAGAAGATGGAAAGAATAAATTCTTCGAAGTAATCATGGTTGATCCTCATCACCCAGCAATCAAGGCAGACAAGCAGTTAGGTTGGATTGCTGAAGGAAATAGCCACCGTGGCCGAGCCTTCAGAGGAAAAACCAGTGCTGGTAAGCGTGGCCGTGGATTGTACAACAAGGGTAAGGGTGCTGAGAAACTCCGCCCTTCCTTGAAGGCCCACAAGAACCTAGGAAAGTAATCCTTCTTGGGAGTAACTTGATTTCTTGCTTCATAGCGGATGCCCTCGATGGCGGAGAGCGAAGTCAGTCGAATTCGGGATTTACCGGTCATCCTTCCAGATGGTCGGCTTCTCGGAACAGTCCACGATACTGTGGTCGAGACAGATTCTTGGAGTTGTACGCATATCTTTGTTGCCGACCCACCTGCCGATTTAGTTGAGGGTCGAATCCACGTTGCAGTTCCCTGGAATTGGGTACGTTCGGTAGGGGATGTCGTGGTTCTACGCTGGTTCCCACCTACTCCAATCCCTAGGGATGAATAATCACCGAAAATCATTTGATTTGAATGATATTTCTCCGAACGGAAATGCGATACGATTCAAAAGGCAAGGGTGAACGCCTCCGTGATGCAACGTAGTTCCGTAGTGCTGATGGTCTTGCTCTTACTGACCTCATCAGCCCCTGCCATTGACGCTGCTGGAAAGGGAGTAATTTCGTGTACTCCGGCTGATTTAGACATGCTTCCAGCCAGTTGGGATATTGATGATGGGACTTGTGTACGAATTGATCTTGGAGTCCTTTCTCCCGGTGATACATTGTCTTTCGACGTATCCGCTGATAGTAACATCGATATTTTGCTATTTTCCGCGAGTTCAATTTCAGTCTATCAGAATGAGCAAAATTACCGTTTAGATTCGGTTTGGCATTCCGATTCAGTATTCGAATCATTTCAAGGAGATGGTACCTGGCATTGGATGGCTCCTGATGATAGGGGAGATACTCGATGGTACCTTGTTCTCGATAACATGGCTCATCCACAAGATCAAGGCGAGGGTGCTCAAGGTGGTAGTCTTGCTACCGTAGTCCTAGACGTTGAGGAAGTCGATAGTCCAGTATTCGGAATAGTCGATACAATTGTTCGTCTAGATGGTGGAGAACATTCAGTCCTCGCTGGTCCTTTAGTTCTCGATGAAGGAACTCAAGTCAATATTTTCGCAACAACCATGCAAGGTGCTCCGGATATTTTCCTGGTCACCGATACTCAATTGGAATTTTACGAACAAGGAACTACTGCTAATGGTATGGATGACAATAATGCAGACATGTTATTGGTGTTGGAAGAAAGAAGTATTTCATGGTCAGTAAATTCCGACTACGCAGGTAAGGAACTGTATCTGATTGTGGATAACAGACCAGGCCCTCCTAGTGGTGGAGCAGGAACCGGATTCGTAGCAACAACCGTAGTAATGGATCTGAATCCAATCTTACAGCCAACAATTACCAATTCATCTGACTTAGCAATAATTGATGTTGGGGCCGAGGTAATCCTCGACGCTTCGAACACTCCAAACCTCTCAGACCAGATAGATAGCGAAACTGGCTTCCAGTGGGATACCAATGGTGACGGTTTCTATGACGCCTCAGGCTCTTCAATCACAATGAGTTGGGACGAACCAGCGGAGTTTACCATCGGCCTTAGAGCGGTTTCACTGGATGGTCGAAGCGCTACAGTGTATCTCAATACAACAATTCAGGACATAAGTCCCCCCGAAGTTAGTCTTTCGGCTAGTGACACCATCCGCAAAGACTTCGACGACGAACTCCTGTTAACGGCAAATATTGATGATAACTGGGGAATATTCACTGTCGAGTGGTTGGTTGATGAAACAGTTATTCAGAACTACAGTAGTTGGAATTGGGAAGATGGCAAAACATTCACCTTCCGATTTGATTCAAGTTATTCAGCGGGTGATCGTGAGGTTACGATTCGAGTAACTGACAAACAAGGACAGGTAAGCGAACGCACAGCAATCATCGATTTGTATGATTCTACTCCACCTTTGGTGCCACAACAAACAGTGGAGATGTCAGCGATTCTCGGCCAGCCTCTTCCTTTAACGGCTGAGGCTATTGATGCCGAATCTCCTAGCCTAATTTATCACTGGGACTTAGATCCTCAAACAGATTCAGATTCAGATGGAGTAATGGATAACGACATCGATGCTAGTGGCTCCACAATAACTCAGAATTTCCAAAAGAAAGGGACCTACGAAATTGTTTGTACCATCGTAAACGAAGCAGGAGCTTCAACAAAGGTGACCTACTTAATTTCGGTTCGCTCATCTTCCGATGATGGTTCTGGACTGAGTCCAATGATGATTGGAGTCGCTGTTTTCGTACTACTTATCATCATCATAGCTGGAATCGGTACGATTACTTGGCGCAGAATGTCGAATGCAAGGCTTGAGGCATTGCTTGAGGAACAAGCTGCTGCCGAAGAAGAGAAGCCTAGAGAACTCAGTGTTGAGGAACAGAAGGCAATGTATGGTGCAGGTTCTGCTACTCTTGACCAGCCAACTTCAATGTCAACCACCTCACAATTTGGCCAATATGCAACTGGTATGTCTGGTGCTAGTGATCCACAGGCCACAATTAGTGAGGATGCGGCGATGGGAGATTCTGACCTGGAAGCCCTAATGAGTACGCCAGAACCAATTACTGCATCTAATCAATCAAGTCCTGCTTCGGAACTTCTTGCCGAATTTTCAGATGAAGAATCTGATGTTGAGGATGATTCAGTAGAATTTTCTCATAACGAATTAGAGGGCATTTCAGAAGAAGTTTGGTCACCAAATGAGCCCGAATCATCCGATGAAGAGGATATGCTACCATCCCCTCCTCCTCCTCCTGAACCAGAGCCCGAAGCAGACACGCTTCTTGATGAGGAAGAACTTCCTGGGCCACCAGCGCCAGAAAGCGAAGAATCTTCTTCTCAGGCTGAACCAGAAGAAGAATCTGAGCCAAAACCAGATGATGAATCAGAAACTCCAGACAATGATTCCGAACCACAATCTAGACTTGTTCAGCAGGATTGCAGCCAGTGTCAACAACGCTTTGAGGTGACATTACCAGAAGGTCATGATATTGCTCGAACTGCCTGTCCGTCTTGTGGTGCTATTGAGACAGTTCGTTTATCGTGAATTGCGAGTTTCTCTGCAACGATTTCTCTCAATATAATCCCCTTTTGATGCTCTTGTAGCCCAAGACCCTAAATCGCACCTCATAGAGGTGCGCCTATGGAGAATGGTTCAGTGCGCTTGATTCGTACTGCTCCAAGGTCGAAAATTTCTCTACCAGTTTTACTTGTAATCGTCTTTTTCCTGCCTACACTTGCTCCGTTTGCAAGTGTTAGCGGTGAGGCCCGCATAGAATCACAGGACTTTCAAATCCTAGACGAATTGGGCACAGTTCTGAACCAAAGGGAACAAGTTGTCCAAGGAGATTCTGTGAGCAATATTGCAGGTCCGTTATTGGACCAGGTCCGTGTTGGAGTTCAGGATACTTCGGTTGCTGATCCTCTCCATGATATCGATGAGGCTTTGGATGATGTCATCATCGTAGAAACCGCAGTCCCCGCTGTCGTTCATCCTGAACCTTACATCATTCTCACCGACGAGAATAGCCGCCCGCCTGGGGAGGTTCGGACAATTTGGTCAACTCTGTTCAATTTGACAGATTATGTCATTTTGACTCGATATGTTGACACAGATGGCAATGTTGTAGAACAATTTGAGACGATAACATTCCTCACCAGTTTACTTTCTCTTTTGGATCCAGAGACTGATTTCTTACTACACCAAATGGATATAGATGGCGATGGTGATGATGATATTCAAGTGGGTCTCACTGTTAATCTGAACAACATTGATTTGTCAGGTACAACTCTTTCTGCATATGTCCAATTAGATTACCAAGTTAGCGTTCTGTCATCAAGTACCACCGATTCTGATTGGGATAATTTGCAGACTCTTGAGGTTAGTATCCTGAAAGCATTTGCATATTCTGACGGAGTTCTAAACGAAGGAGAATCATATGTCTGGGTTATTGATTCAAAGTTCACTCACACCCCTTATGACTTCACATTGGGAGTAGGTTTGGAGAGATTCTCCTTCGACCTATCAGGAGCTGGTGCAGACCTTATTTTGTCCCTTGTCAATGCACTTACCTTCGGAGTTTTCAGCGGTGGAGATGAATCAGGAGTTAGCATCGCATCTCTAGCCGCGCCATATCAAATTTCAATTGATAACTCTGGGCAAACTGAATGTCCAGACCGTTACTCACCAATCGAACTGACGACTTTACCTTCGAGTGAGATATCTTGTGGAGTGACTGCTGGATTTGGATATGTTCACTTTTCTCCACCTGATTCTCAGGAAAATAGAGAAGTTTGGGAAGTAGCATATATCGAGGCCGCAATACATCCAAACAGGCTTTCGACCATTCTCCCAGAGCAATTAGAAGTAACAATTAGAACCGATAGTACTCTTGCTGACGGAACTGGTAGTTTGGGAGAAAATGGCCTGACTACGCTTGAGTATTGGGCCGATGAACGAGCCGATTTACACATTCATTTCCATGAAGATCGGTCCGAGGCACCAGAAGAAAACTCCGATGGTAATTATGGCAATGTAACAGACTCACGTGGTTGGTTCAGAGGTATGCCTGAAGGAAGTCTAACCACAGAGGAGATAGATCGTACATTCACGATGTTGGGTTCCAAGTCAGAACCAGAATTACCCGGAAGTCAACCAGACCGTCTAGGTTTGATCATTGCAGTGAAGAACTTCACAAGAGATACTTCTCAAAATGTCGATGATCCTACTCTTCCTGTTAACCCTGCATATCCTCCAAAGACACTGGTTCTGGTTCGTTCGATACAATCTCTGGAGTCAGTCGAATACCATTCTTGGATGAAACGCGGAGGGGTGGACACAGATCATAGACGAATCCAGATAACCGCCGAAGAGATCCCTACGGCCATAGTCTTCTTTGGCTCATTTGAATTAGGAGGGGCCGATAGTGCTGATACCAGTCTCGATACAGGTCAGAACCTAGATTTCCTTTCTCGAATATTAGATGTCGTTCTGATAAATATAGTAGATTTATTCCTAGATATTGGCACTATATTGAATGATATCCCTTCTGCTACAGTAGATGTAATCAGTGGAGGTATAGGTGGTTCTGGAGGCATTTCGGGCGAGACTCTTCACCTATTGATGCATGATAATTGGAGGCCAGAGAGAGAATCTCGGTCAATCTCCGAAATAGGCCTTCAAATCGGTTCAAGTCCTCATCCTACAATTTCTGGTGACCACCTTATCCTATCCAAGGACAGAGAATTAGATACGGTACAGGGCCGGAATGGCCCCCAGACTCCTCTGGTACAGGTTGCCGCAAGTTTACGATTCAGCGGACTAAGTTCGTTTACTCTGATAGATAGCATCGAAACTGACTCTCAGTCAGTCTCTCTTCAAACATCATCTGAAAATCCATTCACATTCCTTTACATCGATCATCAGCCCTCCACTCTTGACGGTGCAGCCCATCAAGGTACATGGATTTCGGATATCCCAGACAACGTAAGCGCAGAACTAACTCCAGAATTTGCTACGTATTCTGCTAGCTCAACAATCGCCAGAATTAGCTATACTGGAATTGAAGGAACTCAAAGGCAAGCAGCTCATATTATCGATGTTCCTGCCGAATTTTCTGTTGAATTTGGAGATACTACAAAGTGGACAGCATCTACTCCAATTTCTACAATCCATGCACAGTTAACGGATGCTGAAAATCCAGTTACAATGAGTGGAGATCACTTCCTCTTCCATCACCATCCGGAAGATGGGACATCAACAATTTCTACCAGAATTTCTGGCTTACAGGAGGTTGGTTGGAAAGCTCCTGCTATAGCAGGCGCAACAGGTGCAATGGGACAAGGCACTGCCTTCATGTCTCTAGCAGGTGATCGATCTATGAGTATCAATGTCGACCATGCGCCTACTCAAAATGAAGGTGGGCTTTCGGCGTTGGTGCTTATCGACCCGCTTCCGTCTAATGTTTCAGTAGATATCCCAACCGGTGCGGATGCAGGAAATAATTTGCTAATCCCAGAATTGAATACGTCTCAAGGTGTTTCTGGAGTCGCATTTTTCCTCGGAGGGTTTGCTGATTTGGGTCGCTCTGTAAATACCGTACTTTCCGGAGTTACAAGCGAAATCTCCACCGGTACAGCTGGCGGAAATGGGTCCTTTTCTTATGGCTTAGAGTTAGATGCTGATAGCGAATTCGACCTAATATTTGAGGCCAGTCAAGGTAATGGGACAGCAGAAGAACCGTCGTGGGTTCATGGAATATCTATGAATGCAGCAAGTACTGGAATTTCCGATGGATTTCACATCAAAGGTTGGATTCCAAATCTACCACCATTAATCGATATCTCAGTAAGTCGCGTACCAAAATCAAATGGTGATAATTGGACAATTATGTTGGGTATGGACGGATGGCTTCCTGCTAGAAGTGAATTCATGCTCAATGCAAAAGGAGTCAATGGTCAAGATCTGATGCTGACCCTACAAGGTTTGACTGTAGGCGAGGCCACTACCTTGGGCATAGATTCACAATTTACTATCAAAGAGACTAGTGGTGGAATTAATGAGGTAACTACATCCACTCGCTTCGTAATTTCAAACAGACTGGATTGGATTCATGCTGAACTCATTAACAGGGAAGCCGGTGCAAGAACGGAGATGCTAATCAACGACATTCCCGAATCAATTGACTTAGTTGCCAGCCTAGGTACGTCAATTTCCATCGATATGATTGTACCAGAAAAATATCGTCGAGATGGACCAACGGTGGATTCCATTATGTTACAACAGATGCAGTGGATGGAAGGTGCATGGTGGCCTGCTACTGTTTTCTTAACAGATGTCCCAGATTCGATTAATCTGACCACACAAGCAGATATGGATTATGACATTACGAAAACCATAGCATTCCAGGGCACTCCTGTACTGGATTTCTCTGCATCAGATAGTGGTATGTCGCTGTATATCGAGGCTAATGGTAGAGCGATAAATAATCGCGGCGACATCATATTGCTCGCTGAAGGATTGACAGATCGAATGGTCATCAAGCCAACTTCTGATTATGGCTTAGCGATTCGAAGCGGAGGTGAAGGTGTTGAGAGAATCTATCTCAGAGCCTCCAATATGCCAACTACACCTCCTGTTGTAATTGAGGAAGTGGAGGCTCTTGGTGAAAATTTGCGAAGTGCAACAATTCATGTTGTCGAGATAGCGGGGCCATACAGTATTATTGAACTGGAAGATGTTCAAGGAGGCAGAATAATTGCCTCAGCCCGTGCTACAGCGGAAGTTGATGCACTGGGCACAACCTTCGATCTTAGAGGGGTGCTACTTGATGCTCAAACTACAGGAGGAGTCCCTACTGGAACTAGTATTGGAGTCAATGGATTAGCATCTGATTTATCTCTCTTGAATTTGATTCCGGGATTCGAAGGGTCAACTCACCACATTATCGTAGCAGAACCGTTTAGTTCTGGAATATTGACCTTAGGTGCAACTTTCTTCGGAGATGATTAATTTGGGTTTAATGGATAAAATTCGCTCTAAAAATGAGGAATTCGATGACCCGGATGCTGCGACCGAACGAGCCCATGAGATTTTGCAAATCGTTGGTGAACGAGTTGAGAAAGTTCGACCAAGTCGGGTTATTTTTGCATCTGTAGCTGTATTGCTGATACTCAGTGGAATTATGATTATTGGAACTTGGATAGTCCCATATGATAGAACCTCTGTAGACGTTGTATATCTCCAGGGAGTAGGAGGACATGTTGTTTTAGTTGAATTAGACAACAAAGGCTCCCGCACAATTACAGATGTCCAATTAGATATCAGATTCCTAGATGACGAGAGTAACGAGATTGCTAGATCTTCGTTTGAAACTGATGCAATTGCCGCCCATACTTCAATTGCGGGAGACGATCTAGAGTTGATTGCTTCAGGTGCATCAGTTTGGGAGAATTATACCATTGAAATTATACTCGATTATACCTATGGTGGTGCAGAATACAGTGAAAGATGGACGTACAACGTTGGTGGGTGGACTATGGAGATGTTTACTTATGATGCACCAATGCACTTCTTTTGACACGACCTATGGTCGTGAAATAATGCAATACATTCTACCCGAATACTGAAAGGTGAGCCAATCGAGGGATGATTCATGGGGCGGAGGATTGCGATTGCGCTAATCGGGTTATTCCTAATTTCGTTGATTCCAGCCGGTGATTTCGATATAAACCAAGTTGATGATTCAACGGAGGCTCTAGATCGGTCTGTCAAGCGTGTGGAAATTGCTGCAGACCCTAATTCAATACAAGATCTTCAATCTCCTACAGTGTCACAGGGATTTGAAAGAGTCAGGGACAATACCGCTGACTCAATTATTGGATTATACACAGAATCAGGGTTGATCCCATCCGTCCATTTACCAAATTCCCTTACACAGCCTCGCTCAGATCTCGCGATGGTGATTGTAGATGGAGATGTGGGAATTTGGGACGCTCGTTTAGAGGTGGAATCATCAGCGGAAGTCGAAATAAGAACGACCATACCTCCATCTGGCTTCTTAGTTCAAGGAACAACCGAAGAACTGGATAAATTAGAGTTCAACTCGGTAGTTATTGCAGTCCATCCAGTACCAACTGGATTACTTGTTCACCCATTGCTAACAGTTGTCGAAGAAGGCTCGATTATGGTAGAGATTCTCGGATGGAAGGATGATAATCTCCAGCGACATATGGAGCCCGGACTTGGTTTGTCTAGTTCTCTTCCCGATGTCGCAAGCAAGTGGCTTATTGATGAGTGGAGTCCTGAAGATGGTAGATTTTGGGGCGAAATTGATCTCTCTAATCTAGCGGCTATGATTGAAGATCCTGCAGTAGCCTATGTTGCGCCCTTGCCGTTATTAGAATTGAAGAATGATAATGCCCGGAATCATATGGGGATTGATTCAGTTGAATCCTTCTTCATCACAAACATAGATGGCACCGGTCAAACAGTAGCGGTTGGAGATTCGGGAATAGATCATGACCATGGAGATTTCAACAACCGTATTGTCGGTAGAACCTCAGTTACTCCAGGAGATTCTTCAACTGCTGATTTGTCTGATGGTCACGGAACTCATGTTGCCTGTACAGTGCTAGGTTCAGGAATGAGAAGTAGTGGTTCGTATGAAGGGGTAGCACCGGGTGCTGACCTATATTTCCAAGCAATGGAAGACGATGATACCGGAGCCTTGTACAGTTACGGAATCAACAGCATGTTGAATTCTGCTTACAATGCAGGCGCCCGCTTACACACAAATAGTTGGGGCGCTGGTAGCGGCTTCGGCTCTTACTCAACTCAATCAGAGGACGCAGATGACAGAACCTCCACTTGGGACCAATACTGGAATTATGATGGAATGACGGTACTGTTCGCAGCAGGTAACGAAAGAAACGATGGTGTCTCTCCCCCTGGTACAGCGAAGAATGTAATCACCGTTGGTGGGCACAAAAATCGATACAGTGGATCACCAGATGAGATGTACTATTGGAGTAGTAGAGGGCCTACGGATGATGGCCGTCTGAAGCCTGATTTAGTTGGTCCGGGAGATGGAGTTCGCTCATGTCTTTCACAAGAAGCCGAGGACGCCTCTTCCGGTTGGTCAAATAATTGGTATATCGAATACAGCGGTACTTCGATGGCAACGCCAGCTGCTGCGGGTGCTGCAACCCTAGTACGACAGTATCTCATGGATGTTGCAAATAGACCAGCACCCCAAGGAGCGCTGGTAAAGGCACTGCTAATCCTAGGTGCTGAGGATATGGGCGCTAGGAATATTCCAAACAACGACGAAGGATGGGGCAGAGTTAATCTTGTAAATTCACTAATTCCAGATAGTGATGAAGGTATTTTCGTAGATGATCGAAGCCGTATATCTTCTGGCCAAACGAAAGAATATACATTCGATATAACAAGAGGTGCAGAACCACTCAAGGTAGTTCTGGCTTGGTCGGACTACCCTGGCTCCTCCCAAAGCACCAATCAGTTGCGCAATGATCTCAACTTAGAAGTGATTCATCCCAACGGAGGGACTTCCTTCAAAGGCAATGTTTTCAGTGGTGGGAAATCAATTGCCGGTGGGGATTTTGATGATAAAAACAACGTCGAAGTTGTACTGATTGATAATGCCGGAGTTGGTACATGGACAGTCCGTGTTACAGATGACTATCATGGTGGAAGTAGAACTTGGCAACCTTATGCTTTAGCAGTTCGAGGAGTCAATGTAAACGACCTATCGCCGGACCCATCTTTTGCTCCTGAGGTAAATATCAATCCTCCAATTCCACAAATTGGAGATCCCGTAGAGATTGGTGTGACTGTAGAGAACCTCGGAGCTGGATCGGTATCAGATCTCGAAGTGATGGCAAGGGCCGATGGCAGCCTAATTTCTACTCAGACAATTTCACTAACTCCTGGAGAATCAGTCGATGTTCAATGGACTTGGACTCCATCTACTGAGGGGCTGGTTGATTTATCCTTCCACATAGATCCAAATGATTTGGTGGAGGAATCAAGTGAAGGAAACAATCTCCTTACCCACACGATGATTATCAGCGCACCTGGAGTCAGGGTGACCTCAAATGAACCATTCATGACATTGGGTGATGCGGATGACAGCTCCACCTCATGGGACCTCGTTCTAACAAATACTGCGTTATTCGAGACTAATGCAACAATCGTAACAAGCTCACCCGTAAGGTTGAGCGATGGTGTTGAATTCGACTGGTTTTCTTCACTCACTTCGAACACTTTCAATCTGCAAGAAGCAGAATCGGTAGATGTTGGACTTACACTTATTCATCCCGCTCCCCCTGAACCCGGGACATATGTCATGACTGTAACCGGAACGGATATCGAGAATGATATAGAGTCAGAATTGGATTTGTATTTCGATGTACCAATACTTGCATCGGCAGATGTGCTGATTACATCAGGACAAATGCCAGTAAATCCAATTTCGCAGACTCAATTGCAAGTGTTCGTCACCAATGAGGGTAATGGACCTCAAACCTATGATGTGGAATTAAGTTCGCCAGCAGGTTGGCATTTGGGACTAGATACCCTAGGTGCATTTGAGGGGTCATCTCATGGTTCGACCGGGACTCTTGCGGTGGGACAGAGTCGAGAGATTGACATTACCGTAAATCCACCTGGTGCAATGATTCCAGCAGGCTCTATTTTCGATGCCGGCTTGACAATTCACTCTAGAGTTAGTAGTGATTCTTGGTCGATTCCAATCACTCTCGAGGTGATGGCAATCGACCAACTATCAACAACCCCGATAAGTGATGGAATTCAGTATGAGGTTGCCCCCGATGAAACATTAAATCTTGAAATTGATTTCTTGAATACAGGAAATCGACATCTAACCATGACTCCGTATCAAAGAGCGGTACCATCCGGTTGGTCGATTGTTGGTGGCCTCAACACATTGGAAGCCCCAGCGGGTGAATCTACAACTTGGTCGGTTACTTTGCAAGGAAATGGACGAGCTACAACTGGCGATTTCAAGCTACGTTTTGCTACTGACGATGGTTTTTCTGTGGATTGGAATAGAACCATCGACGTTCTATCTGCTGCAATCCCAAGCCTAGCATTCCACGAAGTTGTCCTAGCGGATGGAACCATGTCCGAAACTCCCTTGGGAATAGGCGCTCATCCGGTTGGAGTTGGCTTTGATTTGGCATGGGAGGTCGAGAATGAAGGCACTTCGACTTGGCGTCCTACGACTTCAATCATAGTCCCAAGTGATGGCGATTGGGAAGCAAACTGTCCTTCCACCCCATCAACATTGGCTGCTGGAGCGAGCAGTGTAATCTGGTGTACAATTACAATTCCTCTTTCGGAAGAAGCTGGTTCTGAACCAGTAGTTACTCTGAGGATGGAAGGAGAAGGAGTTGTGGTAGAAAACTCAATTTCTCTACTTGTAGATTCCGTTTCGGCTTTAGATTGGAATCTACGCACCAATGATCCGATTGCCCATCAAAATTATCCTGCTCAATTGACAATAGACGTTCAGAATGTAGGAAATTCAGAAATTAATCATCGACTTGATGTGAAGAGTGATTGGAATGTCATAATCCAAGATGAATTATTACTCATTTTGAGCCCCGGAGAGTCCAGATCGATAACAATCGAATTTACTCCTGATAGCGGTAGTGATGGTGATATAGAGATATTCTTACGAGATGCAGAAACAATTCAAGATTCTTCTTTCATTTTCGAGGTTGATGTACTACCTGCAAGAGGAGAAAGTAACAGCATGTCATCTACTCTGATTCCTATTCTTGTTATCTTCCTAATTGCTATTCTCGCAGGAGGCGGATTCTTTGTATTCCAACGAAAGGGTGGTAGCTTAGAATCAATAATGTCCAATGAAGCCGTAAGTAAAATCACTGAGTCACTAAATATCGCTGAAAAAGAAAGTAGTTCAGGTATTGAATGCTGGGTTTGTAGCGGCGATATCACAGTTGGTGATGCTTTGGCCTGCGGCAGTTGTGGTGCTCGTTATCATCGCCCGGGCCAAGTAGGAGGTTGTGATATCCTATCACTCGGAAAATGCCTACACTGCAACGCAGATTGGGATGAATTAGTGGACGCATGAAGCGCGACCCCAAGGGGTCGCGTAGCCCGAAGCACTTAGAGGGGCACGTTTGTCGGAGTTCTGATGAATCGCGTTGCTTCGGCCCGTCTTCTGACGGTTTTGTTGGTAATCACGATGTTTTCTCCATTCGTTCAGGCTGAGATAGACCCACGTCTGACTGCAAGTCCAACTACTCAAGAGGCAGATGCTGATAACCCAGCAGAATACACAATCACAGTCCACAACGATGGAGACGATGATATGGCCGTTAGTTTGAGCACTCAGCAGGACTCTTCAGGTTGCAATGGCTTCAGTTCAAACATAGAACAGGTTTCTGGAACGATAGGTGGTGGCGAGTCTGAACAAGTTACACTAACTGTCACTGTAAATGAACAAGCGAATGGAGATTGTGAGACCACTGTTCAGGCTACTGCGACTGTAGCAGGCGGAGCCCCAGGTACTCCAAAGAACGCCGATATAACTGTCACAACAACAGCAGGTGATGGTGGAGGTCTTTACGCAATCAAATTAACCACTGATGAGACACATGTCGAATTTGATGGTAGTGACTCAGTGGTATGGGAAGTTGAGGTTGAGAATACTGGTGAACAGCAGGCAAACGTGCAACTAGAGATCAACAGCGATAACGACTGTGAATCAGATGACTTGAGCGCTGAAGTAGACCCTGCTATAGTTCAGTTAGACTCAGGAGATACTGAGACCGTAGAGGTGACAGTAGATGTTCCTGATGGCAGTTCTACTGAAGCAGGACAGCATTGTTTCCTTCTCTTGGCTACAGTAACCAATGATCCAAACGCTGTGGATAGAGCCGAGGATAATCTCAGCCTCAGATTAAGTGTCCCAGAAGTCAAAGAATGTGACGGCTCTTTGCAGACCTCTTCTCACAATCTCGATCCTGGTCAAACTGCGACAAATAGTTTCGAAGTAGAAAATATTGGAAATACTGAATGGACAGTTCAAACTCAAGCCCAATCTCCTGGAACAGACATAAGTGGATGGGTCGAATTTGATAGCCCAAGGTCTGCGTTATTGGCAAAACCAGGAAATTCTGATGATAGCCATACGTTCACTTTTTCAGTAACTCCAGACGATTCA
>Ga0181574_10002300_pt1 | contig 17557 bp, 14 predicted proteins | sample 101ome_24_FD_145600 | JGI IMG/M metagenome (GOLD analysis project Ga0181574, IMG submission 145600) | Coastal salt marsh microbial communities from the Groves Creek Marsh, Skidaway Island, Georgia - 101410AT metaG (spades assembly) | ecosystem: Environmental > Aquatic > Marine > Intertidal zone... | reverse complement strand
GTTGGTCTATTGCCCAGGTACCATTCGATTGAAGCCATTCAAAGGGCTGAAGCGTGAGCATTTCATGGAAGAGCTGGAGGTCAATGCCTTAGGCGCGGTTCAAACCCTTCAGGCCAACCTCAAACTTCTTCAGCAAGCCCCATCCGCTTCGGTGGTGCTATTCAGCACGGTCGCTGTGCAGTCTGGAATGCCCTACCATGCAAGTATCGCCATGGCCAAGGGAGCCGTAGAAGGCCTCACGCGCACATTAGCCGCTGAATGGTCCCCGCAGATACGAGTGAATGCCATTGCTCCATCACTGACCGATACGTCGCTTGCGGAGTCCATGTTATCGAACGAAGCGAAGCGAACGGCTGCCGCAGAACGCCATCCGTTGCAGCGGGTCGGAACGGCTGAAGGTGTAGGTTCGCTCGCGACTTGGTTGCTTGGAGATTCATCGGCCTTCGTAACGGGCCAGGTCTATGCGGCAGATGGCGGCATGGGGAGCATTCGAAAATGAGTGCAATCAAAACCTTGAACGACCTCGACCTCGAGTTGATGCCGCAGCGGCGACGGGGTCGCCTCGTCAACAGCCTGAGCGGTTTCAAAAGCGCCAATTTAATCGGAACGGCGAGTGACTCCGGCCGGCTCAACCTTTGCATCGTGAGTTCGGTGGTGCACCTCGGTTCGGACCCGGCCTTGTTGGGGGTGGTCTTCCGACCTCCCGTTGATCGGGAGCGTGGAAGCCACACGTACTGGAACATCCGTGAAACCGGCTGTTTCACCATCAACCATGTGGTGGCTGAACAAACGCTCAAGGCCCACCAAGCAAGTGCCCGGTACCCGCATGAGACGAGTGAATTCGACGAGTTGGGCTTCACTCCAGTGTTTCGATGCGGGTTTGAAGCCCCTGCCGTGGAGGAAAGTCCAGTGCGCATTGGCTTGGAGCGGGTAGACGAGTGGGAAATCCCGCAAAACCGTTGCCGATTTGTGGTGGGCCAAATCCGTTGGGTGGAATTTCCCGAAAAAGCTTGGTGCACTGACGGCTACCTCGATTTGGAATCGCTCGATGTGGCCGCCCTGAGTTCACTCGATGGTTATCACAGAACCCGTAAGATGCACCGACTCGCTTATGCCAAGCCGGATGTTGAGCACCCTGAGGCGATGGAGGATTTTATGAAGGGCTGGCCAGATGCTTGAATTGTCAGAAATTCACCGAAATTTGCAACATGGCTGAAGCCGCTACCATCATTGACCGCCAGGGGCGAACGCTCTTACACCACGAGGTCATTTCGGAAAATCCGGAAGCGCCTTGGTTGGTATTTGTCCACGGCGCAGGCGGCAGCATCCGTACGTGGAAATTTCAAATCGAAGCCTTTGCGCCCCACTTCCGGTTGTTGCTCATCGATTTGCGCGATCATGGCAACAGCAAAGACATCCTTCCAGCATTTCCCAGTTACGACTTCGATATTGTAGCGGAAGACATCCTACTCGTTATCGATCATTTGGGCATTGAAAAGGCGCATTTCATGAGTTTGAGCATTGGCAGCGTCATTCTTCAGAAAATTGACATCATGCGGCCGGAGTTGGTGGACCGCATGATCATGGCGGGGGCCATATTCGACGGAAGCCGGATGATGCATTGGTTTGTGCATTCGGGTAAATTGTTGTCGTTCATTTTGCCGTATCGCGCGCTTTATTGGCTGTTTAGTTTCATTGTGCTGCCGCGGAGAAATCACAGGCTGAGCCGCTACATCTTCCGTCGTCAAAGTCGCCGGTTGTCCACGCGCGAGTACCTGAAATGGATTGAGCTGTACAAGCCTTTTTTCCACTTGATCAAGGATTATGTCAATCGACCGGTTTTGAAGAAGGGCTTGGTCGTGATGGGCAGTCAGGATCACATCTTTTTCAGAGCGGCCAAGCGCTACACAGAGCTTCAAAAGAACATGCGACTCGCGGTGATTGAAAATTGTGGTCACGTCTGCAGCATCGAGGCTCCTGATTTATTCAACGATTTGGTGCTGCGGTTTTTGCAAGATCAAGATGTTCCCGATGCGGTGACTGCGACGCCAGTGCCCATGAGCTGGTCGGAATTGAAGGCCATGCAAAAGGCTTGATCCAGCGGCTGAATTCAAAACTTTTTGCCTTCGGCATCGGTTAAGATGCCATGCGCCGTTCGCACTTTCCACCGGATAAAACGTGTCCCGCCTGTGAGCGTCCATTTTCATGGAGGAAGAAATGGGAAAACTGTTGGGAAGAGGTGCGCTATTGTTCGGAGCGCTGTCGTAAATCCAAGGGCAAATGAAGGAGTTTGAAGTGACCAATTTGCAGGACTTGGGTTCGGCGAAAAAAGTGTGCTTGGTGTGCGGGGATCAATTGAACGTGCAGCATTCGTGGTTTTCGAACGAGGATAAATCGACCACCGTTTTCGTCCTGATGGAAGTGCGTTCGGAAACGGATTATGTGCGCCATCATCTGCAAAAAGTGGTGGCTTTTTTCGGAGCCATGCGCCTGTTTGCGTTGCAATTGCATGCCGCTGGGTTTCGTGTGCACTACATCGCGCTGGATGATGCCTCGAATGCGCAGTCTTTTCCAGGTAACCTGCGTGAGGTGTTGAACGCAACAGGGGCGAAACATTTTGCTTGGCAAATGCCGGATGAATACCGATTGGATGAGGTGTTGAGCCAATTTGCCCGAGCATGGAACGCGGAAGGTGGATTATCCGAACGATGCGACACCGAGCATTTCTATACCACGCGGTCGGATTTGGCCGAATTTTTTCGCGGTAAGAAGACGTATCGACTCGAAAATTTTTACCGAGCAAAGCGCGCCCAGCATGGCATCCTCATGGACGACAAGGGAGAGCCCGAAGGGGGACAGTGGAATTTTGATGCGAACAACCGACAGCGCCTTCCTCAAAATCACGTCATTCCGCCTCCTAAATTGTTCCCGCGCGATGTTTCTGGTCTTGTGCGTCTGTTGAAAGAAGAAGGAGTGGAGACCCTGGGACGGTTAGAGCCAGAACAGTGGGGTTGGCCGCTTACACGGGAAGAGGGCCTGCAAACCTTGGCTTACTTCGTGGATGTGCTTTTGCCACATTTTGGGGATTTTCAAGATGCCTTGACGCGGGATAGTTGGAGCGTGTACCATTCACGATTGAGTTTTGTGATGAACGCCAAATTGCTCTCGCCAAACGAGGTCGTACGTGCAGTGGAATCTGCATGGCGAGCGAATCCTGAGCGGGTAAGCATTTCCCAAGCGGAAGGATTCATTCGACAAATCCTCGGGTGGCGCGAGTACATGCGGGGTGTTTATTGGGCCCACATGCCTGAATATGCCGAGCTCAATTTCTTCTCCCACGACCGGGCGCTGCCGGATTGGTTTTGGACAGGTAAAACGAAGATGGCTTGTTTGGCCCATGCCGTGGATCAAACGTTGGAGCACGCGTATGCTCACCACATCCAGCGTCTGATGATTACCGGCAATTTTGCCCTTTTGGCAGGCATCCATCCCGATGAGGTGGATGCGTGGTATCTGGGCGTGTACATCGATGCGTTGGAGTGGGTGGAAATCACCAACACCCGGGGCATGAGTCAATTTGCAGACGGAGGCATCGTGGGTTCAAAACCGTATGTCAGCAGTGCGCAATACATCAAAAAGATGGGGCCGTATTGCAAGGGATGTCATTACAAGGCAGCGGAAAAAACCGGTGAAGACGCCTGCCCTTTCAACAGCTTGTATTGGGATTTTCACGTGCGAAACCGAGACCTGCTCGCCCGCAATCCCCGCATCGGTATGGCTTATCGAACTTGGGACAAGATGGACCCGACCAAACAACAAGCTTTGCTTGAGACGGCCGAGATGAATTTGAATCGAATCAACGAATTGTGATGCGCGCTCTGTATTGGTTTCGGGAAGATCTCAGGTTGGAAGACAATCCAGCCCTTGTCACAATGGCTGAAGAGGCGGACGAAGCCTTGTTTGTTTTTGTCATCCCGACAAACGACCGCTGGAGTTTGGGTCCCAAACGTATGGGCCCGCATCGCCGGAAGTTCATGATGGAGAGTCTGATTGAATTGGATGCCAGCCTTAGAGCGCATGGCAACAGGCTCATGGTGCTGGAAGGGAATCCCGATGAGGTGGTGAAGGAATGGGCACGGCAATACGAGTGCGCAGCCGTGTATGCCCAAAAAACGCACACAACTGAAGAAATTCATGCGACCCGTGAGGTCGCGAAGCATTGTGAGGTCCGAGAGGTAGAAGGAGCAACCTTGATTCATCCCGAAGATTTGCCGTTTGAGATTGCGGATTTACCCGAAATCTTCACGCCATTTCGGAAAAAAGTTGAGAAGGGCGGATTGACCATTCGGGATGCCTACGCCTTGCCTAAAATTCCACCGCCACCGAGCGATCTTCCCGATTCGAGCGGTCCAAATATGGAGGCTTATGAAGCTCACAGCCTGCTCGAAAAGGCCATGACTTTTCAAGGGGGAGCGAAAGCTGGATGGCAGCGATTGCAGCATTATTTCTGGGAAACAGGAGCGTTGAGCGAATACAAGCAAACCCGCAATGGCATGCTCGGATACGATTACTCCAGCAAGTTCAGTCCGTGGCTGGCGTGGGGGTGCTTAAGTCCACGATCCATATACGAGGCCATCCGCGAATATGAATTGGATCGAGGAGCCAACGAAAGCACGTATTGGTTGATTTTTGAGTTGCTTTGGCGCGATTATTTTCGCTTTATAGCGATGCAACACGGGGATCGTATTTGGTTCGAAACCGGTCTAAAATCCGAGCCGAGAAATCCAGTGACCCACCATCCGTTGCAATGGAAATCGTGGTGCACGGGTACGACACGCAGCCCATTTGTCAACGCCAACATGCACGAACTCCGATTGACGGGATTCATGTCCAACCGGGGCCGCCAAAACGTCGCCTCCTACGCCATTCACGATATGGGTTTGGATTGGCGGGCATGTGCGGCCTGGTTTGAGCATTGGCTCATCGATTTTGACCCGTGCAGCAATACAGGGAATTGGTTGTACGTGGCGGGCATTGGGAATGACCCGAGGCCACAGCGGAAATTTGATGTGGATTGGCAAGCAGAACGCTACGATGCTGATGGCGCATTTCAAGCCTATTGGAATCCCATAGGCAGTGCGATGCCATGCGATCCGGAGAGTATTCATTTGCCATGAACAATCGGTTTTGGAATGTGACCTACAACGATCCGGGCCGATGGCGGGACGTTTATGCGATCTCTGGGCCGCGGCTAAGTTGGGGTGAGGGATTTGCTGCCACGCTCAAAGGGCATCCACTGGGGTCACCTAAACTTGAACTCGCGGGCATTGATGGGCTGACAGAACTCCAAAATCTGCGGGCGGAATTGAATGACCGCACCCACGTCAATTTTTTGCGGACAAAAGGCGGATTGATTGCGTTTACGAAGGTGCGGTTGGAGGTTTATGCCATCCCCATTCGAAATTCAGAATGGCGGATTGAAAGGATAACCGACACCAACTACGGTGAACAGTTGGTCATGCACATTCAACGGGATGGTGTGACGATGCGGCTGATGATGGCCGGCACCACTTCAACCCTGTCGCGTATGCAAATCTGGCTGGAACGCGCGGACCGCTAGTCTTTTTTCCAATTGGCCATGCAGACCTGGCCATTTTCTTGCACGTTGCGCAAAGCATCGACCATGCGAATCGCTTCGTCCACATTTCGACCCATGGTGAAAAAGTTTACCAATTGATGCTGCACCATGCCGGATTTGTCAATCAGGAAGCTGGCACGTAGCGCGATCATTTCATTTGAAGCGGTCAAGAGACCATCCTCTGAATACTCGTACTCACCGCTGATGACCTCGTAATTCGTGGTGATCGACTTATTCGCGTCTCCGACGATGGGGAAGGTAATGCCTTGTAAACCTCCTTGCGCTTGTGGCACCTTCGCCGCGCCCGCGTGCACGTCTGCGGTGTCGGTTGAGCAGGCTACAACGACTGTGTCTCGTGACTCGAAATCAGCCAATCGCTCTTGGAACGCCACCAATTCAGATTGGCAAATGGCGGTAAAATCCTTCGGATAGAAGACCAACAACACATATTTGTTTCCGATGAATTGCTGAAGTGAAAAGTCGGAAACGATTTTTCCGTTTACGAATGCAGGTGCATTAAATGCAGGTGCTTGGCGTCCTACGAGCATGGTGAAGTTTTCAATGATAAAGAGGTACAAATTTATGTTGCGATTCACCGACAAAGGCACGATGCGGATAACTTTGGTATTGCAATAGGCACTATGAACACGAATCGTTACCTGAACCGGGAGCTGAGTTGGTTGTCATTCAATCACCGGGTGCTGCAGGAGGCAGCTCGCGAAGACAATCCGTTGATTGAGCGCGTTCGTTTTTTGGGCATTTTTTCCAATAACCTGGATGAGTTTTTCCGAGTGCGCGTGGCGAATTTGCAGCGAGCGATGGCGGTGGATCCGGCGTCTAAAACGACGCTTGGGTTTGGTGTAAAAGAAACCATCAAAGCGGTGTCAAAACGGGTGCTAGAGCTGCAAGACGAATACAACCGGACGTTCCAAACCGTTGAACAAGCCTTGGATGAGGCGCAAATTCGCATCCTCAACGAATCCGATTTTTCGGAAGAGCACCGCACCTTCGTCTCCAATTATTTCAAAACCCAGATTCGAACGCACCTCGTTCCCATCATGATCGATGACCACCGTCCCTTTCCAGATTTGAAGGACGGTGTATTGTATTTCGTGGTGGGCATGGAAGTGGAGCGCGCTCAGGGCATGGTGACCGAATATGCTTTGATCCAAATTCCGCCTCACCTGCCCCGGTTTGTCATTTTGCCTGCCAACCAAGGTGAGCGCAATGTGGCGTTTATTGACGATGTGATTCGAAACGACTTGCACCGCATTTTCCGGTTATTCCAACCGGAAAAGGTTTACGCGCACACCATCAAAGTCACTCGGGATGCTGAAATCGACATGGATGATGACTTGTCACGTTCATTGATGGAAAAAATGTCCGATGGACTTGATCAGCGCAAGCACGGCGATTTTGTTCGGTTGATTTACGATCGAGAAATGCCTGGTGATATGCTGGATTTGGTCAAAAAGAAACTGGGCCTGGAAGGATCGAAAAATGTCATCTCGGGAAGCCGCTACCACAACCGGAAAGACCTGATGAAATTTCCTGGTTTCGGCCGTGAAGACCTGGTGTTTCCACGTCAAGAACCCTTGCAGCATCCTAAATTACGGGGCAAGAGCAGTTTGATACAGCAGGTGCTGAAGAGTGAATTGCTACTTCATTTTCCCTATCACACATTCGGTCACGTAGTCGATCTGTTGAGGGAGGCTGCGATTGATCCGTGTGTGGAAACCATCCAAATCAATCTATACCGTGTGGCGGCGCACTCAAAAATCATCAACGCCTTGATTAACGCTGCTCACAATGGCAAACGGGTGGACGTGGTGATGGAACTGGCCGCCCGCTTTGATGAACGGCAAAATATCAAGGTGTCGAACATGCTGCAAGAGGCGGGAATTACGGTTGGTTTCGGGGTGTCAGGGTTAAAGGTTCACTCGAAACTTTGCTTGATCACCCGTAAGGAGGGCAATGTGAGCCAGCGCATCGCTTACATCGGCACGGGAAATTTTCACGAGAAAACAGCGGAGGTGTTTAGCGATTTTGGTTTCTTGACTGCGAAACCGGTCATGGCCCAAGAAGTGGCCCAACTGTTTAGTTTTTTCGCGAACAATTACGAGCGCCCACAATTCAAGCATTTGGTCGTCAGTCCCTACGCGACGCGCAAAAAATTCACGCAGTGGGTAAGAGAGGAAATGCGGCACGCGGAAGAGGGAAAGGGTGGACGTATGATTTTGAAGTTGAATAACCTCGTGGATGCGGCCATGATTGAGGTGCTTTATGCAGCGAGCAACGCAGGGGTCAAGATTGAGTTGATCGTACGGGGCATTTGTTCATTGATACCTGGCGTACCTGGAATGAGTGAAAACATTCGGGTCCGCAGCGTTGTCGGGAGGTACCTTGAGCATGCGCGGGTGTTGTATTTTGAGAATGCTGGCAAACCCCGATTCTACATCAGTTCGGCCGATTGGATGACTCGGAACTTGGATCGCCGGGTGGAAGTGAGTGTTCCGATTCACGATCCGCTGTTACAGTCTCAATTGGTGGAATTCCTCGCGTCTCAACTCAAGGATTCTGTGCGGGCGCGAAAGCTGGAGGTAAATTTGGGAAATGCGTGGATCAAGCCCCGCAAAGACCAGCAACCCTGCGACAGCCAGCAGGCGACTTATACGCGGTATCAAGACGAGGTCCAACGAACATGAATACCGCCATGATCGAGGGTCACTTCAATTTGTTTCTGCTGTAATTTCGGTTCATGCGTTTTGCTGCCATTGACATCGGCTCGAATGCCATTCGATTGTTGGTCCAAGACATCGACTACCACCCAGACGGTTCACTGCAAGAAGACCGGATCGCATATTATCGGGTGCCCCTGCGTCTGGGTGAATCGGTCTTCGATCAAGGACGGATTGGGTCATCAAAGGCAGCTGCACTTTCGAAAACGATGCAGGCCTTTCGATTGTTGATGGACGTTCAAGAAGTTCAGCATTTCCGCGCCTGCGCTACGAGTGCATTGCGCAATGCTGAAAACCGTTGGGAGGTGATTCAAGAAGTCGAATCCCACTCCGGCATTTCCATCGAGTGCATTTCAGGAGAAGAAGAGGCGGAACTGATCTTTGAGAATTTCAAACTCTTGGGTCGGGACATTGAAGGTGATTTACTTTGTGTGGACGTGGGCGGGGGATCCACTGAGCTGTCATTGTTGTGTGGGGAACAGCGCATCACTTGGCAAAGCTTCAAAATCGGTACCGTGCGCATGTTGAACGAAGCGGATGACCCCAAGGAATGGAAGCGGATGGCGGAGTTTTTGAAAAAGTACGTGCGGTCAAAAAATGTGACCGTAGCCGGTACAGGAGGAAACATCAATAGATACCACAAATTGGCCCGCTTGAAGCGAGATCAGCATTTGGAGCAGGCGAAATTGGCAAAATGGGTGAGCAAAATCGAACAAGTTCCATTGAATCAACGCTCCACGCGATTTGGATTGAAATCAAATCGTGCTGATGTGATTGTGCCTGCTGGCAAGATTTACCTCGAAGTGCTGAAGCGTTCAGGGTTGGACGAATTGTGGGTGCCGAAAGTTGGCTTGTCAGATGGCATCATCCTGCGATTAGCAGCAGAACACCATCCGGACGCCAACTTCTAAGCGAATTATTTCAAATTCTCTGAGAGGAATTTGTCCACTTCGAAGTATCGCTTCGGCTTCAGTACGATTTTCGCTTCCTTGTCTAGCAAGAAATAAGTCGGTGTAGCGGTGACTTTGTAATCGGCAATCACGGGGCTGTTCCACGCCTGCAACTGGCTGACATTCGGCCACGTCATGCCGTTGTCGCTGATGGCCTTTTCCCATGTCGCCTTCACTTGGTCGAGGCTCACGCCCACCACTTCAAATCCTTTGTAACCGTATTTCGCGTACATCGGGCCGATGTTGGGCATTTCTTGTTCGCACTTGTGACACCATGAAGCCCAAAACATGACCAAGGTGTATTCGTTGGCTTTGCATGTTTCGTGCAAATCCAACACACCGCCATCCCATTTGTCGATTTGAAAATTGGGAGGGGTTTTGCCGACCTGCAAGTTGATGATGCCTTGGGCCCGCAGGCGAATGGCATCACTGAGGTCTGCGCCGCAATCTTCGTCGAAGATGTAATTGTCCAAAATGTATTGGCAGATGGTTTCCTTCCCGGTGTTGTAAAAGCCATCGAGCATGGTGTAAAGTACGCTTTCCAACGCGATGGGGTTGGGTTCAAAATGCGCTTTGACCAAATCGATGCAAGCCAAGAATCCGCTGTCGGTACCGCCGCTGAAAGTGCGCATCATGTTTTGGATGCGATCACTGATGGCCAACGAGCGAACGGCGCTGTTGTCCAACGGATCCATGTCCTCAAAAAAGCGTCCTTGATTGCCTGGATATTTCGCGTTTTTCCAACCCAAGTATTTGGCCAAATAAGTGCCAGGATACTCATCCATCAACGCGTGTTGCTGTGCAACCAACTCTTCCTCCTTCTGTTTGATTTGTTCTTCAATGCGCGCTCGGAATGCACCAGCATCTTTCATGCTTCCACGCAATTTCCGAATTTCCGAATTGTTTGCCGTCTCGATGCCCTGATAACGAAACCAACCGGTGTTTTCAGCCGATCCTTCCGCCTTTTTATTCGAAGTCAAACGCGATGAGTTGAAGGTGAGTGTCAAATCCGGTTCATCGGGATTCAAAATGATGTCCGTAGCATTGGTCTCGCTGTTCAAGCTGATCTTGTAAAATCCCCTGCCTACTTCCAATTCTCCAAAGTCAAAGGCGCGGTTCGCAAGACGCGTTCGTGCAATTTCTGATGAATTGCGTCCTTCGCTCTCGTACAGAACGACTTCTCCACCGCCGTTTGCATTGATTGTGCCGTGAATGCGCACTTTTCCGAGTTTGTCGCCGCGATTGGCATCGGTAATTCCATCCTTGTATAGCGGGGAAATCGCATCCGATTGCACAGCGGTTTCATTGCTTGCAGCAGGTTGAGTAGACGCTCGAGAGGCACGCTCATTTGTCGTGGAAGGGGCGTCTCCGCATGAAACCAAAGTGGCGAAAGTCATCAAAATCGTTGCGATCGAAGTCATCTTCATCGTGTGTGTGGTTTTGCCTCAAATTTAACAATGGAATGGCAAGGATTCGAGGGATATCTTGTTTGTTGACGTATCTTCACTTTTTGGAGTGCTCAATAAATGAATAAAGGAACAGCATTGACTTTGCTCGGTTTGACTGAGCCTGTGGAGCAGGAAGACGTCATGGAACGTCTGGATGCAGAAACCTTTGCGGTGCGCGATCACTTCATGCGCCAACCCGTCATCCCCACCTTGTTCAGGTCCCGAGTAAACCGTTTGGTGGAACTTAGCGACATTGCGGGGGTGCTTGGTGTTCAGCCGTTGGGTGCTCCAGTTGATTTGCCAGCTTTGCTGCCGGCAGGTTCCAATTTCGTTCTGCTGGTGCGGAATCACGTCGAAAACATTCGACGCCTACGAACCGCCATGGCCGGCACGCTAGATCCCGATGTTCTCGTTCGGTTTGGCAACACCATGTGCAATCTGCAATTGCGTTACATGGAGGAGTTTCTGGTCCTTTCATTGGACATTTCGCTTCAAGCCCACAACCAAGCCATTCCAGCGAGGGAGGAGGCGGACTGGCAGCGATTGTTGGAATCCATCGAAAGTACCGAACCTTGGGCACATGAGTTGATTGCCAAGGAGCGCGCACGGATGGCTCAGATTTTGGAAAGGGAAGTCAGCAAATAAAACGCTGCGGATTCACTCTCGTCCCAATGCGATGATGGGATCGAGTAAGGATGCTTTACGAGCGGGATAGTAACCGCTGAACAGGCTGGTCAATAAGCTAAGCATGACGCCAGTCAACATCCATCCCCACGGTAAGACGAAAGGCGTGTCCATCGCGTAGGCGATGGCATTTCCAGCCAAGACACCCATCGCGATTCCCACGGCGCCGCCCAGTTGTCCAATCAGGATGACTTCAATCAAAAACTGCATGCGGATTGCGCGAGGAGATGCACCGAGAGATTTGCGGGTTCCGATCTCACGGGTGCGTTCCGAAACGCTGACCAACATAATGTTCATGAGTCCGATGCCAGCGCCAAATAAGGTGATTACGCCGATGATAGATGCGGCCATGGTAATGCCAGATATGGCTTCTTCCAAGGTTGTGACGAGGCTATTGCTCATGGACAAGTTGAAAGACAAATCTTCCCCTGGGCGATCTTGGCGTACTACCCGAAGCACGCCCGTCGCCGCTTCCGCCAATTTCAATACTTGATCTGGGTTTTCGGCTTTGCAAGCAATCCGGTAGCTACGTTTCTCATCCGAGAATTGCTGACGTGCGCAAGGAATGGGGACATAGCATTGGTTGTCTTGTGACATGCCAAATGCTTGGCCTTTCGCCTCCAACACCCCGATCACCTGATATCGCTGTGCACCAATTGAACACTCCTGGCCCACCGGGTCTTCCCAGGGATTGAAAAGCTCTTTGATCAAATCCGCTCCCAAAATGACCAACCTCCTCGACGAAGCGGCCTCCGATTTGGTGAAATTCCTTCCCGATGCAATGGTGTAACCGCTTACGTCCATATAGTGCTCTTCAACCCCGAGCACTTGAATGTTGGGATTGGTCCGTTCGGTTCCGCGCGTCAGCGTAGCCTGAGCCGTGGAGAAGATGGAATATGCGACCTCTAGCTCTGGCGGAGCTTCTTCGGCAAATCGCTGCGCTTCCCGGTAGGTGATGGGCGTGCCCACGCGAACGCGCATGCCCCGGTTTACGCCGGTTTCGGTGCGCTGCGAAAAGGTAAAGACGTCGGTCCCGAGGGTGGAAAATTGCCTCACGACATTCGCTTCCAGCGAAGAGGTAGCGGTTGTCATGCTGATCAACGCCATGATTCCCAGTCCAATAATACCGATGGTCAAGCTCGTGCGCAGCATATTTCCTCGAATGGAACGAATGGCAATCCGAGCCATTTCGATGAGCAATTCCCGCTTCATGTATTGCGAAAGTACTGCTTACATTTGCAGTCCACAGAAAAACCACAGCATGACTTTTGATTTGGAGATGATTCGCTCACACTACGAGCGAATTCCGCGGAAAATTGAAGCGGCGCGACGCGCAACTGGCAAACCGCTCACCTTGGCGGAGAAGATTTTATACAGCCACTTATGGGACGGTGATGCTACCGCAAAGTATGAGCGAGGCAAGGATTATGTGGACTTTGCACCCGACCGCGTGGCCATGCAAGACGCCACTGCGCAAATGGCTCTGCTTCAATTCATGCAGGCGGGTAAAAGCAAGGCAGCAGTACCCTCTACTGTGCATTGCGATCACCTGATCCAAGCGAAAGTTCAGGCCGATTCAGATCTGCAAGAGGCGATCAACAAGAACAACGAAGTCTACAATTTTCTGGAGTCGGTATCAGACAAATACGGCATCGGATTCTGGAAGCCAGGCGCTGGAATCATCCACCAAGTGGTGCTTGAGAATTACGCATTCCCCGGTGGAATGATGATTGGAACGGATTCGCATACGGTAAATGCAGGTGGATTGGGTATGGTAGCCGTTGGTGTGGGCGGTGCGGATGCGGTCGATGTCATGGCGGGAATGCCTTGGGAATTGAAGTTCCCGAAGTTGATCGGCATCAAGCTAACAGGCCGCCTTTCGGGATGGGCTTCCGCCAAGGATGTCATTTTGAAAGTCGCAGGCGTGCTGACGGTCAAGGGCGGTACGGGGTGCATTGTGGAGTATTTCGGAGAAGGCGCCGAGTCGTTGAGCTGTACCGGTAAAGGAACCATTTGCAACATGGGAGCAGAAATCGGCGCGACCACGTCGACTTTCGGCTACGACGATAGCATGCAGCGATACCTCGAAGCGACAGGACGCGCTGACGTTGCGGCGTTGGCGAATGGTATCCGTGAGCACTTGACAGGTGATGCAGAAGTCTATGCCAACCCCGAACAGTACTTTGACCAGGTTATCGAAATCAATTTGAGTGAGCTCGAACCGCACCTGAACGGCCCGTTCACGCCAGATTTAGCCACGCCCATCAGCCAAATGAAGGCGGCGGCAGCGGCAAATGATTGGCCGACCGAATTGGAGTACGGCCTCATCGGCTCCTGCACCAACTCGAGTTACGAAGACATCAGCCGTTCGGCCAGCGTGGCCAAGCAAGCCATCGATAAAGGCATCCAAGCCAAGGCTCACTTGACCATCACGCCAGGTTCGGAGCAAGTCCGATACACCATCGACCGCGATGGGTTCATTTCGATTTTTGAAGAGATGGGCGGCAGCGTTTTCGCCAATGCCTGTGGGCCGTGCATCGGCCAATGGGCGCGTGCTGGAGCTGAAAAGAAAGAGAAGAACTCCATTGTGCACTCCTTCAACCGCAACTTCGCCAAACGCGCAGACGGGAATCCGAACACCCACGCGTTTGTCGGCTCACCCGAGCTTGTCACGGCACTTGCGATTGCTGGTGATTTGACCTTCAATCCCATGACCGATGCCTTGAAATTGGCGGATGGGACGGAAGTGATGTTGGCCGAACCCACCGGCGATGAATTGCCAACCTCCGGGTTCGATGTAGAGGATGCGGGTTACCTCGCCCCCGCGGAAGACGGAAGCGGCGTTGAAGTGGTTGTCAAGCCAGATTCGGAACGCTTGCAATTGCTCGAACCTTTTGCGGCATGGAACGGCGAAAACATCCGCGATGCGCGATTGCTCATCAAAGCAGCAGGTAAGTGCACGACGGATCACATTTCGATGGCGGGGCCTTGGTTGCGTTTCCGTGGACACCTCGACAACATCTCCAACAATACCCTAACAGGAGCGGTTAACGCCTTCGGCGGCGACACAAACAACGTGAAAAACCAACTCACCGGCACATACGGTGAAGTGCCGGCCGTGGCGCGTGCATACAAAGCAGCAGGTGTACCAACTGTGGTGGTGGGAGACTCCAATTATGGGGAGGGCAGTTCGCGAGAGCACGCGGCCATGCAGCCGCGATTTCTCGGCGTTGCCGCAGTTTTGGTGAAGTCATTTGCCCGCATTCACGAAACCAACCTCAAAAAGCAGGGCATGCTGGGGTTAACATTCGCGAACGAGTCCGACTACGACTTGATTCAAGAGGACGACCGATTCCATTTTGTGGATTTGGCGGATTTTGCACCGGGCAAGCCGCTCACCATCGAAGTAGAACATGCCGATGGAAGCAAGGACACGATCATGGCGAACCACACGTACAATGCACAGCAGATTGATTGGTTCCGTGCCGGTTCGGCTTTGAACTTGATCAAGCAGCAGCAATAATTCGATGGCGGTCCTGTGGGATCGGACCGGTTGGCAATTTTTGCCAGAACGCGCAATCTGGTGGGAGGAGGAGCGAACCCTCATCGTTTCGGATTTACACCTGGGCAAGGCCGCGCATTTTCGCCGGCACGGCATCGCCGTTCCCAATGCGGTCAACGCGGATACGCTAAGTCGGTTGGAATCGCTGGTCGCTCAATGGACCCCTCAACGCCTGCTCGTTTTGGGCGATTTGTTTCACAGCGATGAAAACGCGGAGTGGGGGGAATTTCGCACGTGGTTGATGCGAATTCGCGCGGAGTTTGGGCTGCAGACGTTCCATTTGGTGGAAGGAAATCACGACATTTTGCCGGAATCCGCTTTTAACGGCTTGGACATTCAGCGTTCTGCGACGTGGAAACAAGGTGAATTCATCTTCGCCCACGATCCAAAAGATTTGGGCGAATTGTCAGCCGGTAAGGTGGGCGTAGCGGGACACCTGCACCCCGCTGTTTCCATGCGCGGCAAAGGCCGGCAGTCGCTGAAGTTGCCATGTTGGTGGTTTGATGCAAAACGCCAAGTCCTCATCGTTCCCACCTTCGGAACATTTACGGGTTCGGTCGCCGTCAAACCAAAAAAAGAAGACGCGTGTTGGGTGACCACGGGAACTGCGGTGCTCCCAGTTCCAATCGATTGATCATCAGCCGATACGTCGGCCGTTTTTAGTCAATAATTCCCGTGAATGTACCCGTGAACGTCACGGGCAATCCCACAAGGATGCTGTCTACACGCTCGCGAACCGTGAGGTTGAATTCCACGACTTCTTCACCCCCGGAATACGCAGGGTTGATGACAATCGAACCATCGGTTGCTTGGTAATCGCGGATGGGAATGAGGTCATCTCCGTGGTTGATGACTTGGACCAAATGCTGGATGTCTTCCTGTTGCACATAGTAGACCACATCGTCCAAAACTGGAAAGGAAAAATGAAAGGTCAAATCGTGGGCTTCTGCGTGCGCATTGACTTCATCGGCTGTGCGCAAGTCCGCTACAATGTGGTAACTGCGCGAAAGCGGCTCCAAGCTGTCAGGAACGACCGCTTCTGCCATTTTCAATGGATAATCTGTGCCATTGAAGGATGCCGTTCCGCAGGCACAATCGTATACAGGATTGATGAAATCCGTTCCCTTATAGCAACCGTTGAAGGCAATCAGCAGGGTCAACAAACCGCCGAAAGCAACTAAAGCGTGTGGTCGTTTCATGAGCGCAATTTACAGTGATGTGAGGAAATTCAGCACAGGTCGGCTGGCTTTATCCTAACCCAAGACTTAATGCATTCGTTGCACTGGGTACAATAAATAAGGCCGTCTTTTTTCTTCAAATGCATGGAGTCCATTCAACCAGCTCATTCGGTAAGCGTCAAATGAACTGCCCTGGTTCACGACTTCCGTAAGTCCTCGATTACCCACCAGCTTGTTGAATTGGCTTTCATTGGCAATGAACGGCTCGTCGGAATTTCCTTGAGCCCAGATATTGGCATATTCAGGGACAAGAGACCAATCGAATCCAGCTGAGGACGTCATCCATTCGTTGCCGAGGCTTTGCAGGTTTTGCCCTGAGCATGAAAGGCCTTGGTGTTTGGGATGCGGGGCTGCTCCTTCCACGGGCTTCGGGGTAAAGACAAAGGAGCCATAAGTTGGAATGGGAAGGCCAACACACTCAAATGGATGGGTGGTTCCGCGGCCGATGCTCACCTCTGTGGGCTCGAAAGGGCACAGTGAGGGATACAACGCAATGGATGCTGCCGTCGGCAGGTTCGGGCTTGGAGCGATGGTCGGATACCAGGCATCGCTGTGGGCGTAGCCTTTGCAAGGGATCACGATTAAATCGCAGGTGATACCACCTCTAAGCCACTTTTCCCCGTTGAACATGCGGGCCATTTCGCCAAAGGTCATGCCGTGGAGCACCGGAACAGGCACGCGGCCGACAAATGACATCCAAGTAGAATCGATCACGGGACCGGCGATTTGATGGCCGTGGGGATTTGGCCGATCGAGCACTACCACCACTTGTCCGTTCTCCGCCGCTGCTTCCATGACCAAGAACAGGGTGCTCAAATACGTGTAGAATCGTGCTCCAACATCTTGGATGTCGAACAAAATCATGCGCACATCTTGCAGGCTTTCCGGAGTGGGCTTCTTGTGCGCCCCGTGCAAACTGAGGATCGGGAGGCCCGTTTTGGGGTCTGTGCTATCGCTGATGTTGGCGCCGTTGTGCTGGTTTCCGCGAAACCCGTGCTCCGGCGCGAAAACTTTTTTGACATCGACGCCAAGCGCGAGCAGGGTGTCGACGAGGTGGGTTGCGGAACCGTCGAGGCCTTCGCCAATGACGGACGTTTGGTTGGCGACGACTGCGACTCGCGCACGGCTGCACGCTTCGTAAATGGCCCGAATATCCTCATTCCCAAGTCGGACCCGTTGGGGTGGAGTCGTCCGTTGAGGCACGTGCAACACCCCATGGAGCGAATCGGTGACCAGTCCTTGCGCATGGGGCAATTGGCTTGCCGCACTCAGGGCAATAGCCAATGTAATTATGAGGAA
>Ga0181574_10002291_pt1 | contig 17610 bp, 16 predicted proteins | sample 101ome_24_FD_145600 | JGI IMG/M metagenome (GOLD analysis project Ga0181574, IMG submission 145600) | Coastal salt marsh microbial communities from the Groves Creek Marsh, Skidaway Island, Georgia - 101410AT metaG (spades assembly) | ecosystem: Environmental > Aquatic > Marine > Intertidal zone... | reverse complement strand
ATGGAACGCTATCAGGGCATTGTGCCGCTTGAAGGCGCTAATTTGGCCGATGCGGCGCTTGGTTATTTTGACCGCTCCGAGCAAATCGGCACGGCGATAAAATTGGCTGCCGCCCCCTTGCTTTTGCCCGGCGGCAAAACCGAATGGCGCGCCGGTGGTATTGTGGTGCAGCAAATGGCCGCCAGTGGTGGCGCGGTTGATATTGAAACGCCACCTGAAGGGGACCCTGACCATAGTGATGATGATTGGAACCGGCTGGAAATTTTATTGGCGACCACCGAGCCGAGCGAATTATTGGACGCTGATGTGGGCGGCGAGCAATTGGCCTTTCGCCTGTTTCATGAAGATGGGGTGCGGGTATTTGAGCCACGGGGCTTGCAATTTGCCTGCCCGTGCACGCGTGAGCGCGTGCTCAATATGCTGGCCGGCTTGTCGGATGAAGACCAGGCGGAAATGCAGGCACAAGAAAATGTCGAAGTGCGCTGCGAATTTTGTAATGAAAATTACCTTTTTGAGCCGTCCGAGGCCTTCGCTCAGCGTCATTAGCCAATGCCGCTTTGGGATTTCTTGCAGAGACTGGTTTCCCATGGTTTTAGCGTTATATTTTTGAGTAAGTAAGTGGCGGTTGGGCCATTAGAGGCAGTATGAAAGCGTTATTAAAACATTTTGGAGAGCGGATGCGCGCGCAAGCCGATAAATTGCGCCCATCAGGGGGCATGCGATTGAGCAAACTGGCCATGCCGGTGCTGGTATTGCTGGCAGGTGCTTTCGTATTTTCTATGCTGGTCGCCACCAAACCGGAAACCAAGCCGGCCGAAAACCGTGAAATTATATGGTCTGTAGCGGCGCAGAAGGTTGCCTATCAGACCTATCAACCGCGCATAAGCGCTTTTGGGGAATTGCGCGCACGCCGTGAGGTCAATTTGCGCGCGCTCGTCTCGGGTGAGGTGATTGCCACAAGTGCGGTTTTTGAAAATGGCGCGCGCGTTGCCAAAGGCGATGTGCTGCTCGAAATTGACCCGTTTACCTATGAGAACCAGCTTGATGATGCGCGCGCGCAATTAAAGGGTGCCAAAGCAGTGCTGAAAGAGCGCAATGCGGCGGCCAAATTGGCGCGGCAAGAAAAAGCGCGGGCCGCGCAATTATTCAAAAAAGGCACGGTCTCGAAAAAGACATTGGATGATAAAACCACCGATGTGACGATTAAGGCAGCACGCGCCGAGCAGCAGCAATCGGTTGTTGACCGCATTCGTGTGCAGGTGAAAAAAGCCAAGCGTGATTTGGCCAATACCAAAGTGGTCGCCCCGTTTAGCGGCTATTTGGCCAATATTAATGCGCGCGAGGGGCGTGTGCTCAATCCCAATGATCAGGTCGGCACCTTGCTCGACAGCAATAATTTTGATGTCGTGTTCAATTTATCGGATGCTGAATATGGGCGCTTTTTGGAACGCAATAGCGAGGTTGTCGGGCGGCCGGTCAATGTGGTTTGGCAAATTGGCGGCGAGCGCATTGAGCTGAGCGCCGAGATTGAACGGGTGGGGGCGCAAATCAGCCAGGCCACACGCGGGGTCGATGTGTTTGCCCGTATTGTCGGCAAATTGCCCTCCAATTTGCGCGGCGGGGCTTTTGTCACGGTCGAATTATTGGCGCAGCCCGTGCCCGATGTGATGGCCATCAAAAAAGATGCGCTTTATGGCAGCAATAATCTTTTCACCATTGAAAATGGCCGTTTGGTGACGCGCACGGTCGATGATTTTATCGATGATGGGGCGCAAATTTTACTGCGCAGCGGTTTGCAGGCAGGCGATATGGTGTTGGTGACGCGCTTTAATGAGGCGGCGCCCGGCGTTGCCGTCAAAATTGTGGAAGCGCCGTAAATGGGCATGATGCAGGCGCTTGTCGAATTGTTTTCGCGGCATCGCAATGCCGCCAATCTGCTTTTTTTCTCGATGATTATGTTCGGCGTGTTCGGCCTGTCCGGGCTGAATACGCAATTTTTCCCGAACACGGAAATCAAAACCGTCAATATCAATGTCGTTTGGCCGGGCGCCACAGCGCAAGATGTCGATAAAAATATTGTTGCCGCCATTCAACCGGAAGTGCGATTTATCGACGGCGTGAAGGAATTCAAGTCAACTTCGCGCAACGGTTTGGCGGCCATTTCGGTAGAGTTTTTCCCCGAAGCCGATATCCAGCGCGCGGTTGGCGATGTTGAGGCGGCGGTCAATGCGATCCCCACTTTGCCGAAAGACGCGGAAAAGCCGATTATTTCTCAGCTGAGCTTTTTCGAGCCGGTGGTCTCCATATTGGTGTCGGGCCCGTTTGAAGAACGTGCCTTGCGCGCTTATGCCAAGCAAATGCGCGACGGCCTATTGAATGCAGGCGTTGATAAAGTGGTACTGGACGGCTTTCGCGATGAAGAAATTTGGGTCGAAGCGCGCGCTGCCCAATTGCGGCGCTATGATATGACGGCGCAAGATATTGCCGATAAATTGGCCGGCTCGTCACTCGACGTGCCGGGCGGTGTCTTGCGCGGCGAGGTGGAGCGGCAAGTGCGGGCCGTCGGTCTGGCACAAACGGCAGCCGATGTGCGCGATATAAGCCTGCGCACCACGGCCGATGGACGGCAGATAAAAGTCGGCGATGTGGCGCGTGTCTATGAGACATTTGATGCCAATGCGGCAGAAGGCTGGAGCGACGGCCAACGCGCCATTCGGCTGACCGTGCAGCGCACCAAAAACGGCGATGCGTTGGAGCTGACCGATAAGGTGCGGGCCTATATTGACGAAACCCTGCCGGCCTTGCCGCCGACATTGAAAGTTGATGTTTTTGACGTCAATGCCGATAAAATCCGCCAACGCATCAATGTGCTATTGGTTAATGGCTTGGGCGGCATGGGGCTGGTCTTATGCATTTTGTTCCTGTTTTTGAACGGGCGCATTGCCTTTTGGGTGGCCGCAGGCATTCCTGCCTCGCTTATGGCGACTTTCGGGGTCATGTATTATCTCGATATGACAATCAATATGTTGTCGCTTTTCGCCCTGATTATGACGATTGGCATTATTGTCGATGATGCCATTGTGGTCGGTGAGCATTCGGCCACATTGACCGAGCGCGGTGCCGATGCGCAAACCGCAGCTGAAGGCGGGGCGCTAAGCATGATGATGCCGATCACCGCTGCCGCCTTGACCACTTTGGCGGCGTTTATCCCCATGCTGCTGATTACCGGCGTGATGGGGCAATTTGTTCGCGCCATTCCGCTGGTTTTGTTCTCGGTTCTGGTGGCCAGCCTCATCGAGTGTTTTTTTGTCCTGCCCGGTCATTTGAGCCATGCACTGAAAAAGCCTCGTAAAGAGCGGCGCGGCATTCGCAAAGCGTTTTTGCAACGTTTTGAAGAGTTTCGCGCCAATCGATTTAAGCGCTTTGTCACCGCGGTTTATGACAATCGCTATACCACGGCGGCGGTCGGTCTGGCCGTGCTGATTATTTGCATAGGACTTTTGGCCGGTGGCCGGGTGCCGTTTCGGTTTTTCCCCTCACCGGAAGGTGAAGTGGTCAATGCTTATGTGTTTTTCCAGCCCGGCACCAAAAGGGCGGATACGCATGAAAAGACAAAACTCATCGAAAAAGCGCTCTATGATGCGCAAGCCGAATTATTGGCCGAGGCCGAGCTTGAAGGCGAAGAGAAACTTGTCAGTATCATGTTCACCCAAATCGGACGCAGCGGCCGCGGGGTCGGTGATGAGCGGGCTTTTGTAACGGCAGAATTAACGGCCAGTGAAGATCGCAGCATTCGCACCCGTGATATTGTCAAAAAATGGGAGGCCATGGTGCCCGATATTGCCGGCTTGCGATATGTGTTCATTCGCGAACAGCGCGGCGGACCGCCAGGACGCGATATAGATATTCGGCTACAAAATGCCGAGCCGGAAATATTGAAAAAAGCCGCTTTGGAAGTGCGCGCGGCGCTGGAAGAATATCCCGGTATTTCGCGCGCGCGCGATGACTTGTTTTACAATAAGCAAGAATTACTGCTCGAAGTGAATGAACGCGGCGCGGCGCTCGGCTTTACCAATGCCATAGTCGGCAATCTGACGCGCGCCAATTTGGAAGGGGCGATTGCCAAGCGCTTTGCCCGGGGTGATGAAGAAGTGACCTTGCGTGTCTTGCAACCGCGCGACCGCGTCAGCCCCAAACAATTGGAAGATATCGACCTGCCCGTGCCGGGCAGCGCGCGGGCCAATGGCCAACCGCGCTATGTGCCGCTGACCGCCATTGTCGACATTGTCGAAAAACCCGGCTTCTCATCCGTCAGGCGCGCCGGTGGGAAAGTTTCAGTGACGGTGATTGCCGATTATGCCGATGATGCCGGAAACCCCAATGCTGTTTTGAAAAGCATGGCCGAGACAAAATTGCCGGCTGTCGCGGCAAAATATAATATTGATTTCAGCTTCGGTGGACGCAGCGAAGAAGAAGATATCACATTGGGTGGTTTGCGTGTCGGGGCGCTTATCGGCTTAGCCTTGATTTACGTCGTGCTGGCCTTTGTTTTTGCCAGCTATTCGCGGCCCATCATCATTATGTCGGTTATCCCCTTTGGCGTTATCGGCATGGTGACCGGTCACTATATGCAAGGCTTTGACCTGACCTTTTTGAGCCTGATCGGCCTGCTCGGCCTGTCGGGCATATTGGTCAATAATTCGATTATTCTGATCAGCCGAATTGATGAACGCCAAAGCGCCGGCGAAGATTTGCGCTCTGCCGTGATTAACGGCATTTGTGACCGCCTGCGTGCCGTTACCTTGACCTCGCTGACGACGGTTCTCGGTTTGGCGCCGCTTTTGTTTGAGACCAGCGTGCAGGCGCAATTTTTGCTGCCCATGGTCATCACCATTGCTTGGGGGCTTGGTTTTGCCAGTCTGATTGTTTTGTTTTTAGTGCCAAGCGTGCTCGGCATTCAAGAAGATATGCGGCGCTTTTTCAGACGCTTTGGCGGGCGCCAAGAGCCGATAAGCTATCAACCGTCAGCGACGCCAGAAGCTGGGCGCGAATAAAACCAATACGGTCAAAAACTCCAATCGCCCAAGCAGCATGCCGAATGCGAGCACCCATTTGGCTTGTGTCGGCAATCCGGCATAAGTGCCGGACGGGCCTATTTCGGGGCCCAATCCGGGCCCGACATTGGCAATGGCAGCGGCCGAAGCCGATAAAGCGGTCAGCGGGTCCAACCCCATCAGGCTCAAGGCCACGGCAATGGCTGAGAATGACAATATGAAAATCAGCACAAAAGCGACCACACTATTGGCGACATCATCATCGAGCAGACGTCCATTATAGCGAATGACGAAAACCCCATTGGGGCGCGTTAATTGGCGGATATAGCGCCAACCGGCTTTGACGATGACCTGCATGCGGAAGATTTTCAATCCGCAAGCGGTTGACCCGGCGCAGCCGCCGATAAAGGTCAAAATGAAGAACAGGGCCACGGCAAACGGTCCCCATGCGCCATAATCAGTCGTGGCATAGCCGGTGCCGGTGAGAATGGAGGTGGTGTTAAAGGCGGCCGATAAAAGCGCCGGTGCGGCGGCTTGGTCGAACATGGATAATTGATAAATCCACATGGTTGCAGCGGCGATAAGGGCGAGCAAAAAGAAAGTGCGGATTTGTTCATCGCGGACAAATTTGTCGAATTTGCGATTGACCAATTGCAAATAGGCGACAAACGGCACGGCCGAGACCAGCATGAAGAATATCGCCACCATGGCGACCGGCGCACCAAAAGCGCCGAAACTGTCATTGCGGGTTGAGAACCCCCCCGTCGCAATGGTTGTCATGGCATGGGCGACAGCGTCAAACATGTTCATGCCGGCGGCCAAATAGCACAACACGCATGCCAAGGTAATGCCGAAATAAAGCCGCATAATCGAACCGGCAATCTGCGCCGTGCGCGGCAGAATTTTTTCCGATGTGTCGGAGCTTTCGAGACGAAATAATTGCATGCCGCCAATATTCAGCATGGGCAGCACGGAAATCGCCATAACGATAATGCCGATGCCGCCAAACCATTGTAAAAGCGCGCGCCATAAAAGAATGCCGGGCGGGGCGCTGTCGAGATTGGTAATCACCGTAGCGCCGGTCGTCGTCAGTCCCGACATGGCCTCAAAAAACGCATCCGTATAGCTCATATCCAATTCGCCGAAAGCGAAAGGCAGGGCAGCAAAACCGGTCAAGGCAAGCCATGACAGGCTGGTCAGGGTAAAAGCTTGTTTGACCGAAAGCGGCGGCAATTTTCCGCGATTGGTCAATATTAACGCGCCGGCGATAAAGCCGGTGACCAATGCGCTGGTGATGAAAACCTGCCAGTCTTTATGGCCGATTGTGGCATCGGCCATGGCCGGCAATAACATGCCGCCGGCCACCGCGCCCAAAAGCAGGCCGATAATGAAAAATATGGTGCGATTATCGCTCATCACTCAATTTATGTTCCCGCTTTCATGCGGGCTGTCCAGCGAAAAAGCCGGCACCTCAATGTCAAAATTTTCACCGGCTTGGGTCTGCATGCCATAACTGCCGCGCATAAAGCCTGAGGCGGTTGATAAGGGCGTGCCGGAAGAATAGGTAAAATGACCGCCCGGCTCGAGCACGGGCTGTTCGCCGACCACGCCGTCGCCGCGCACTTCCTTAAGGCGTCCTTGTGAATCGGTAATTTGCCAATGGCGGGTCAATAATTGCACCGTCTCATCGCCGTGATTTTCAATGGTGATGCGATAGGCCCAAACGAAATATTGCTCATCCGGGTCGCTATCGCCTTCCAGAAAACGGGTCTCTACCGAAACCGCAATATTACGGGTGATTGCTTGTTGCATATGCCGAACGATACCCCAGTTCGAAACCCTATGCCAATTTCGCCAATGCGCGTTCGAAATCGTCAAGCAAATCAGCCGCATCCTCAAGCCCGACGGATAACCGCAATGTGCCGTCTTGAATGGCCAATTCGGCCTTTGCTGCATCACTCAGCTTGGCATGGGTGGTCGTCGCGGGATGGGTGATGAGGGTTTTGGCATCGCCGAGATTATTGGAAATATGGGCAATCTCGAGGCTATTGGCCAATGCAAAAGCGTCAGCCTTGCCGCCTTTCACGTCAAACGCAATCAGGTTGGAGCCGCGCGTCATTTGCCTTTGCGCCAGCTCAAATTGCGGATGGCTGTGATGGCCGGGATAATAAACCCGTTCGATTTTGTCATGCGCGACCAGCATGTCGGTCAATTTTTCGGCATTGTCGCAATGCCGGTCAACCCGCAAATGCAATGTCTCCAGCGCTTTCAACATGACCCAAGCGTTAAACGGCGCGAGGCTGGGGCCGGTTTGACGAATGAAATTGGCCAATTCGTTTTTGATATAATCGCTATCGCCCAAAATAATGCCGCCAAGGCATCGGCCCTGTCCGTCAATATGTTTGGTTGCCGAATAAATCGTGATATCGGCACCCAAGGCCATCGGCTTTTGCAAGACCGGTGTGGCAAAGACGTTATCGACGACCAGCCGCGCGCCATGATTATGGGCAATATCGGCAACCGCCTGAATATCGATGATTTCCAATACCGGATTGGATGGGGTTTCCAAAAACAACACTTTGGTCTCGGGCCGCAAAGCGGTTTTCCAAGCCTCAAGGTCGCGCCCGTCCACCAATGTGCAGGCGACGCCAAAGCGCGGCATTAAGGTTTCCACCACATAGCGGCAGGAGCCGAATAATGCGCGCGCCGCAACAATATGGTCACCCGCTTGCAATTGGCTCATCATGCAAGCGGTGACGGCGGCCATGCCGGTGGCCGTGGCGCGCGCATCCTGCGCCCCTTCAAGCGCCATCATGCGCTCTTCAAAAGCGCGCACGGTCGGATTGCCGAAGCGCGAATAAATATAGCCGTCTTCTTCTTCCTTAAAGCGCGCTTCGGCTTGCTCGGCACTGTCATAGACATAGCCCGAAGTGAGATAAAGCGCTTCTGCCGTTTCGCCAAAGGGCGAGCGGTCTTGTCCTTCATGCACCATGCGCGTCTGCGCCTGCCAGTTTTTTGTCTCGGTCATAATATTCTCCTGCGTGACCTTTAATACGCCGGCATAAAAAAACCGACCATAGGGCCGGGTCCATCCGGCAGTTTTAGCTGTTTATTTAACGAGGCCGCAAGCCAGCCGGCTCAAATCACCTCAATTGGGGAGAACATGTCGAAAAATGCGCGCCCCGTCAAGACATTACGTCAAGACATGATGATGATTTGCGCGTAAACTCGCCCCATGTTTGAGATTCGTTATACAGCCTCACAGGCGGTCCGGTCATGAGCGAAGCGGCAGAAACCGGTGCACTGTTTCCCGAAGAGGGCGGCCAAGAGCCTGTCACGGCTAAGGGCCAAACCCATGCGGTTGGCATTTTGCCGGCGCATGGCATTCAAAATATGGTGCGCGAAAAGCAAATCTGGGCGTCGGGCGGGGTACTGGATGACCAAATTCAACCGGCCAGTCTCGATTTGCGCCTCGGCGATATCGCCTATCGCATTCGCGCCAGTTTTCTGCCCGGTGAAAAAGGCACGGTGGCCGATAAGTTGGCGGCGCGCGCTTATCACAAAATCGATTTGTCGCATGGCGCGGTTTTGGAAACCGGATGTGTGTATCTGGTGCCGCTTATGGAAGCGGTCAGCCTGCCGGAACGCACGACCGGTTTTGCCAATCCGAAAAGTTCAACCGGACGCATTGACGTCTTCACCCGTCTGATTACCGATTTCGGCACGGAATTTGATAAAGTGCCGGCCGGTTATAAGGGGCATTTATATTTGGAAGTATGCCCGCGCACCTTCCCCATATTGGTGCGCCAAGGCTCGCGCCTGTCGCAATTGCGCTTTCGCCGCGGCGCGCCAGCGCACAATGACGCCGAGTTAAAGCGGCTGCATGAGGAAACCGGTCTGGTCGACGGTGCGGCCAATATTGATGGCGGCTTGGGCGTGTCGATTGACTTACTCGGCGATGCCAAAAGCGGGCTTGTCGGTTGGCGTGGCAAACGCCATGCAGGACTTATTGATGTCGACAAGCCGGGCATATTGCCGGTCGCACAATATTGGGAGCCGGTTTATCGCGATGCCGGCAATGAGATTATTCTCGATCCGGATGAGTTTTATATTCTGGCCTCGCGTGAAGCGGTCACCATTCCGCCGACCCATGCCGCCGAAATGGTACCGTTCAACCCGCTGGTCGGTGAGTTTCGTGTGCATTATGCCGGTTTTTTTGACCCCGGTTTTGGCGCGACAGAAGCCGGCGGCAAGGGGCCTGACGGCAAGGGCGGGGCGCGTGCCGTATTGGAAGTGCGCTCGCGCGAAGTGCCGTTTATTTTGGAGCATGGGCAAATTATCGGGCGCTTGGTTTATGAGCGCCTCACCGATGTGCCGCAAACGCTTTATGGTGTCGGCCTCAATTCAAATTATCAGGCGCAGGGGCTGAAACTGTCCAAGCATTTCAAGCAGGGTTAGAGCAGGATTAAAACCATGCCCCGTCGGTTGTCCGATTGTCACAATGTTGAAGATATGCGCGATTTGGCGCGCCGCCGCCTGCCCGGGCCGATATTTCATTATATTGATGGCGCGGCCGATGATGAGGTGACCTATAGGCGCAATAGCGAGGCCTATGAGGCGGTTGATTTGGTGCCCAATATATTGGGCGGGGTTGCTGAAGTGGATATGTCGGTTCAGGTGATGGGGACAAAATTGGATATGCCGCTTTTTTGTTCGCCGACCGCTTTGCAGCGTCTGTTTCATCATGAGGGCGAGCGCGCCGTGGCGCGCGCGGCGGAAAAATTCGGCACTTTATTTGGCGTGTCATCATTGGGCACGGTGTCTCTCGCCGAAATCGGCGCGCTGATTGCCACGCCGAAAATGTTTCAATTTTACTTTCACAAAGACCGCTCTCTCAATGCCGCCATGTTGGATATGGCCAAAGCGGCGAATTTTGAAATTTTGACATTGACGGTCGATACCATTACCGGCGGCAATCGTGAGCGCGATTTGCGCACCGGCTTCACCACACCGCCGCGCTTAACGCCGTCCAGTGTTTGGCAATTTGCCAGCAAGCCAAGCTGGGCGCTGAATTATTTTTTGCGCTCGAAATTTGAATTGTCACAATTGAAAGACCATGTCGGGGAAGGCTCGAATATCGCCATTTCGGTCGGTGATTATTTTTCGACCATGCTCGACCAAAATATGGATTGGCAAGATGCCGCTGATCTGCGCGCCGCTTGGGGTGGCAAGTTTTGCCTAAAGGGCGTGATGAGCGCAGTTGATGCGCGCCGCGCCGTCAATATGGGCGCCGATGCGATTATGATTTCCAATCATGGCGGGCGGCAATTGGATGGCGGGCGCTCGCCATTTGACCAATTGGAAGAAATCCTCAATGAGGTTGGCGGCGAGATTGAGGTGATATGCGATGGCGGCATTCGCCGCGGCACACATATTTTGAAAGCCATGGCGCTGGGCGCAACGGCGTGCTCGGGCGGGCGTCTTTATTTATACGCGCTGGCTGCTGCCGGTCAGGCCGGGGTAGAAAGAGCCCTGTCCAATTTGCAAAGTGAAATTGAGCGCGGCATGAAGCTGATGGGTATTTCTTCGCTTAACCAGCTGAGCCCGGATATGGTGCGGCGACGGCAGGTATAACAGGCTTAGTGATAGGGCTGGTGGTTTGATTTCAGCCAGCCCATTTGAGCAAAAGCCATACGCTTCATGGCATTAAAAAGCGCTGCAATGGGCATAATGGAAAAAGCCATATGAGTGCTTTGGACGTTCGGCTGGGCGACCACCGGCTGTTGGTTAATAATGGCGCCGCCACGGACAGCAACCGACACCGCCTTCTGCATGCCGCGATAAAATTGCTGTTCCGAATCATCCATGGGTCGAAGCTCTGCTGGTTTGCTCCGCAAAGCCAGCAGGCGCAGGTTGAGGAAGAAAATTTTACTCGCCTGATATTACCGAGGACGCGCCTTATCCACATTTATCGTTTAAACGGATGTATCAAGGCCGCCATGACATTGTCATTTTCGGCTTCCGCCAGTCCCAATTCAATGAGCTCATGCGCTTGCGCGGGGCGGCTTTGATAAGTGCCGAAAAGGCGATCCCAGACAGATAAAAAGAAGCCGTAATTCATCCTGCTTTCTTGTGGCGCGCGTGAATGATGCAAACGATGCATGTCGGGCGTGACAATGAGGTTTTGCAAAACCCCGTCCAGTCGCCCGAGCCGCCAATTGGCGTGATTGAATAAAGACGCGCCATTGAGCAGGATTTCAAAACAAATCACCGCTAAAGCTGGCGCGCCGATAAGCAGCACGGCGGCCGCTTTAATACCCGTGCTGATTAGCGCCTCGCCCGGATGAAAGCGCAAGCCGGAGGTGACATTTAGGGTGCGGTCACTGTGATGGGCACCATGCCAGCGCCATAAAAACGGGATTTCGTGAAACAGGCGGTGGTGCCAATAAAGTACCAAATCAAGCAAGAGAAGGCTGGCCGGAAAGACCAGCCAATCAGGCGCATGGACGAGGCCGAGCAAGCCACCGCCCGCATTCCAAAAGGCCAAAGCCGCCAAGCCCCCCGGCACAATAAGGCGCACAAGCCCGGCATTAATCGCGCCGATAAAGAGATTGCCCGCCGCATGGCCGAGGGCGATATTTTGTTGGCGGCGCGGCAAAGCGCGCTCCAGTCCGAAAAACAAAACCAAAAGCGCCAACATAATGCCGACGCGCAAAGCCGCTTCATGGGCGCTGATGAAAGCGGCAAACTCAGCCATCGCCGTCACCGGTAAGGGAGGCGGCGCGCGCTTGTGCGGCGCGGTCAAAAGCGGCGCGGCTCAGACGTTCAATCATCAACGCTTCGCCCAAGCGTTCAAGAAAACGCATTTCTTCCGGAGAGACAGTGCCGTTTTGCGCGATGAAATCGGCGCATAGCATATAGACAGTGGCGCTTTGCTTGTCCGACAGGCTGGCCGCGACAATTTCCAATAAAGTGTCCAAGCCTTCTGCCGCACCGACGATGTCTTGGGTCACCGCCAAAGCTTCATTGCGAGGCGCATCGGCCAATGAGGCGTGCCTGTCGAGAAAGGTGTGCAATACCGCATCGTCGCAGCCGGCCAATTTCTGCGCCACACAAAGCGCTGCCATGGCGGCCTCTTGCGAAGAGAATTTGGCCAATATTGATTTATCGCTCATGCCCGATATATGACCGCGACCGGCGCGCTTGGCAAGCGCACAAAAGCCGAGCCGCGCAAATTAATTTTGCGCCTTGATTTTGTGAGGCGGGCTGATAGTTTCCGACGCAATAGAGGAACTGTCATGTCAATGCGCGAAGCGGCCAATTTATCAAAAGCCTGGGTGTTTGAAGAAGCCCGCAAAGTAGTGGCGCGCGCCGAAAGGCTGGGCCGCGATGAGGTGATATTCGAAACCGGCTATGGCCCTTCCGGCCTGCCGCATATCGGCACTTTCGGTGAAGTGGCGCGCACCACAATGGTGCGCCAAGCCTTTCACTTACTGGCGCCGGAGAAGAAAAGCCGCTTGATTTGCTTTTCCGATGATATGGACGGCTTGCGCAAAGTGCCCGACAATATTCCCAATGGCGATTTATTGGCCGAGCATCTCGACAAGCCGCTGACCGCCGTGCCTGACCCGTTTGAAAAATATGACAGTTTTGCGCATCACAATAATGCGCGGCTGCAAGCCTTTCTCGACAGTTTCGGCTTTGATTATGAATTTATCTCGGCCACGGCGCATTATCAAAGCGGTGCGTTTGACGCGACTTTGTTGAAAGTGCTGGAAAAGTATCAGGCTGTTTTGGACATTATCTTGCCGAGTTTGGGCGAAGAACGCCGCCAGACCTATTCGCCGTTTTTGCCGATTTGTCCGACCAGCGGCAAAGTCTTGATGGTGGCGATTGAGCCGGTCGATATGGCGGCCGGAACGGTGCGTTATAAACATCCCGATAGCGGCGCTGAAATGGAAACGCGCGTGACGGGCGGGGCGTGCAAGCTGCAATGGAAAGCCGATTGGGCGATGCGTTGGGCGGCGCTTGAAGTTGATTATGAAATGGCCGGTAAGGATTTGTCAGAATCGGTCAAATTATCGTCACGCATCACCAAAGCGCTGGGTCATACCCCGCCCGAGGGCTTTTCCTATGAGCTTTTCCTCGATGAAAACGGCGAAAAAATATCCAAGTCAAAAGGCAATGGGCTGACCATTGAGGAATGGTTGACCTATGCGCCGCAAGAAAGCCTGTCGCTTTATATGTTCCAAGCGCCGCGCAAAGCCAAACGGCTTTACTTCGATGTGATCCCGAAAGCGGTCGATGAATATGTCACTTTTGTCGATAAATTTGCCGCAATGGATGAGGCGCAAAAACTGACCAATCCGGCTTTTCATATCCACAATGGCGGTGTGCCGCAAAGTGCTTCGCCGGTCTCTTTCGCGCTTTTGCTCAATCTGGTTTCGGCTTCCAATGCCGAAAACAAGGATGTGCTATGGGGCTTTATCGACACTTATGCGCCGGGCACGACGGCAGAGACGCATCCGTTTCTCGACCGTTTGACCGATTATGCTTTGGCCTATTATCGCGATTTTGTCGCGCCCAATAAAACCTATCGCGCTGCCAGTGAGGCGGAAAAAACCGCTTTGGATGATTTGCTGGCGCGCCTTGAAGCCCTGCCTCATGACGCGGATGGCGAGACCATTCAGACGGAAGTTTACGCCACCGGCATGGCGCATTTTGAAGAAAATTTGCGCGGCTGGTTTCAAGCGCTTTATGAAATTCTTTTGGGGCAAAGCCAGGGCCCGCGCTTTGGTTCTTTTGCCGCGCTTTACGGCTTGCAAAAAACCTGTGCGCTTATCGCGGCGGGTCGTGACGGCAAATTGCTGTCGGCTTAGGAATCCTGCTATCTCTGCTTTATGGGGCAGATGATATACAAAATCTTGACCGTTGAGGCCGATGCGCAATTGCAGCGCGATGCCAGCCTCACACCCACAGGTATTGATGCGGCGGACGGCTATGTCCATTTTTCCGATGCCGCGCAATTGGAGGCGACTTTGGATGCGCATTTTTCAGGCCATGATGATTTGATGATTTTGGCAGTGGACGCAGCGGCTTGCGGCGCGGCCTTGCGCTGGGAGCCATCGCGCGACGGGGTGCTGTTTCCGCATCTTTATGGGCCGCTTAATGAAGATATGGTGGGTGCGCGGTTCAAGCTAAATGCGGCGCGCGACGGTCTGAGCGCTTTTTTAAATGGAGCGGCGGCATGAGCCTTTATCGCTTCCTGCGTCCCATGCTCTTCACCCTGCCGCCCGAGACGGCGCATGGTTTGACCTTGCGCGGCCTCAATATGCTGGGTCGTTTCGGCACGCCGCCGCAAGATGAGGCGATTTTAGCGCAGCGCATTTTGGGGCTTGATTTCGCCAATCCGTTCGGCATGGCGGCGGGTTTTGACAAAGACGGCACGGCCATTGCCGGGGTTCATCGCATCGGTTTCGGTTTTGCCGAAATAGGCACGCTGACCCCTTTGCCGCAGCCCGGCAATCCAAGCCCGCGCGTGTTTCGTTTGCCGCAACACGGCGCGCTCATCAATCGCTTGGGCTTCAATAATCGCGGCCAAGCCGCAGCCTTGCAGCGCTTGCAAGACACGCGCCCTTTGGCGCGCCCGGTCGGGGTCAATATTGGTGCCAATAAGGAGGCGGAAGACCGCATTGCCGATTATGAGACAGGGGCGGCGCGGTTTGCCGATTGCGCCGATTATCTGACCGTCAATATTTCGTCGCCCAATACGCCGGGCTTGCGTGATTTGCAAAGCGGTGAAGCGGCGGGCGAGATTATGCGCCGCGTGCGTGCTGCCGCGCCGGACATTCCGGTGCTGGTCAAAATAGCACCCGATATGCGCCATGAAGAGGCGATTGGCTTGGCCGAATTGGCACTGGCCGAAAATATTGACGGGCTGATTATCTCCAATACCACTTTGGCGCGCGATGGCGTGGCGGGCAGCAAATATGCCGGTGAGGCGGGGGGCGTGTCGGGGGCACCTTTATTTGATGCCTCGACCGATATGTTGCGTGCCGTTTATCGCGCCGTTTGTCAGTCCAATGGTGGCAAGCTGACCCTTATCGGGCTCGGCGGCGTGTCGTCGGCGGCAGAGGCCTATGCCAAAATCCGCGCCGGTGCGTCGCTGGTGCAGCTTTATACCGGTCTGGTTTATGAAGGGCCGGGCTTGGTCACCCGCATGAAACGCGATTTGGCAGCGCGCTTGCGCGCTGACGGATTTACCCATATTGAAGAAGCCATTGGAAGTGATGTGAAAGAGACAAAATGAGCTTGAAGATTTATCACAATCCGCGCTGTTCCAAATCGCGGCAAGCGCTGGCCCTATTGACCGAGGCCGGGGCAGAATTCGACATTGTCGAATATTTGAAAACCGGCCTCTCTGTGGCGGAGCTGGAAGATTTGGCGACCAAAAGCGGCGGCGATGTGCGCGCCATGATGCGCACCGGCGAGGCGGTGTATAAACAACTGGGCTTGAAAAATGAAAATGACGAGGCTGCGTTGATTAAGGCGATGGCCGAGAACCCGATTTTGCTCGAACGCCCTTTGGTCAGCGATAGCAAGACGGCCATTATTTGTCGCCCGCCTGAATTGGCCGCACAATTTCTTGCGTGATCAATAGCACTGGTTTGGCTTTCTCATATGATTGGCCTAAGTTGAGTAGATGAATATTGAAACCCGAAATACGACGTCGACAAAACGCGATGGCAAACGCGCCAGCAATCGTGCCAGCAATCGCGATGCGATTTTACAAGCGGCGCGCACCGTGTTTGCGGAATTGGGATATGGCGGGGCGACGGTGCGTGATATTATCCGCCGCACCGCTTTGGCGACCGGCACGTTTTATAATTATTTCACCAATAAAGAAGAAGTGTTTGAAGCGCTAACGCAAGAAAGCGGCGAAGAATTGCGCGCGCTTTTGTCCGCCGCGCGCCAAGAAGCCGATAATTTTGAGCAGTTTATCGAGGCCAGCTATCTCACTTATTTCAGCTATTATGCGGAAAACCCAGAGACCTATCATTTGGTGCGCTCCAATCGCGGGCGCGATGGCGGCAATATTAATATGCGCGGGCCGCAAGTGACGGCCGGTTTGGCAGAAATGCGGCAAGATATTGAGCGCGCCATGAAGCTCGGCATGATTCCGCAAAATGATGCGGCTTTGCTGACCGCCGCCATTGGCGGTGTCGCCTTTTCCATTCTCGATGAAATTATGCAGGGCGATAAGATTGATCCGCAAGGGGCGGCGCGATTTGCCACCAAACTTTTTATGCGCGGCATTGACGGCGGCATTGACGGGGCGTGAGATTAAATAGTCTAATTGCCTTCTGGGAGGCAATTAAGGTGAGTTTGCAAAATATAATTTTAAGCGTCTTGCGCTGCGCGCCGCAGCGGCTGGTGCGCAAAATGGCCGGTCCGCCGATTGAGGTGGATGGTTTTGTAATGGACAGCAATATCCAAATATTGGCCAATTTGGCGGCCAAACGTGCCGCCGCTCAAAATCATGAAACACCGAGCTTGGCGCAAATTCGTGAAGCGGGAAACAGCTTTGACGCCATCGCGCCGCGCCGTCGCCGAGTCAAAATCCGCGATGTCGAATTGCCGCTGGCCACGGCGACGCTGAAAGCGCGTATTTACGAGCCGAACCGGGCCAGCGATACCGATCCGGGTATTCTGTTTTTCCATCAGGGCGGCTTGGTGATTATGCACCATTTGACAGATGATTATTTCTGTTCGCTTTTGGCCGATGAATGTCGTGCCAAAGTGATTACGCTGGATTATCGTTTATGCCCGGAACACACTTTTCCTGCCGCCATTGAGGACGGCTTGGCGCTGTGGGATTATGTGCATGATAATGCGGAAAATCTGGGCATTGACCGTCGCCGTGTCGCGCTGGCCGGAGACAGCGCCGGTGGCCTCATCGCTTCTGTCATGTGTCAGCTATTGCGCGATAAGGCGAAGCTTGAAAAAATCGCCCAACCGGTGGCGCAATTGCTGATTTATCCGTGGATCAGTACCGACATAACGGCCGCTGGCTCAATGGAGAGCTGCGCCGATATGTTTCCGCTCTCAAAAGCGACAATGGAAATGTTCAACGCCAATGTGTTTCCCGACGGCAAGGGGATGGACCATGCCTGGGCCAATCCGCTGCATAATGAAAATTTGCAAAAATTGCCACCCGCCATTATCGCCACGGCGGGCTTTGACCCAATACGCGATCAAGGCAATGAATATGCTGAAGCGTTAAGCGCGGTCGGCAATCAGGTGACGCATTATTGTTTTGGTGAATTGACGCATAGTTTCTTATGCCTATGCCGTGTCTCCCATGCGGCCGAGGCGGCGAGCGTGCAATTGGCCCGCGACTTGGCAGCGCATTTGGGCAGATAGTTTCCCCCACTTGTTCTCAAGGCTTATAGTCAGCCTATGGCCGACACGCAAAAACTCTTGCCGCAATTTGATGCATGGTTTCGCGCCCGCAACTGGCAGCCGCGCGCCCATCAGACGGCGTTTTGGCAGGCCG
>Ga0181574_10002287_pt1 | contig 17620 bp, 16 predicted proteins | sample 101ome_24_FD_145600 | JGI IMG/M metagenome (GOLD analysis project Ga0181574, IMG submission 145600) | Coastal salt marsh microbial communities from the Groves Creek Marsh, Skidaway Island, Georgia - 101410AT metaG (spades assembly) | ecosystem: Environmental > Aquatic > Marine > Intertidal zone... | reverse complement strand
GTCCATTACGTACGCAAGTCCGAATCCAGCCTTACCGGATTCTGCTGCGAGTTTTTCGTTCTTCTCAATCACGTGCTCTTCAATGTGGCCGGAGTCGAGGAGGAGACGTCCAACAGTTGTGGACTTCCCGTGATCGACGTGACCAATAAACACGATGTTGCGGTGTGGCTTGCTTCTATCTTCCCATTGTGAACCCATGGTAATCGCTCCTTAGCAAGGCATCCGAAAAGTAACCCCTATATGAAAACCGCGATAGAGGGGTCAACCGCTTAACGGCGCAAAAAGGGGTCATGGTTCACTCTGAACCCTGTATTTCACCGTCGGAACCAATGCGGTACAAACGAAGGGTGCTGGTCGAGCCCCGCATGGCTAAGGGGCTGCCTGAGATGGCAACGACGCGGTCACCCGGACCGATGCGTCCTTGGATAACGAGTTGCTCAACCGCTTCTTTCATCGTCTTCGACCCTCGGTCGTGTTCCTTGGCCAGAATGGTATCAACGCCGGGGAGCATGCATGTTCGTCGAAGAGCACGAAGTCGGTCGCTAACCGCCGTAACAGGGATGTTGGGACGATATCCTGACACCAATCGTGGTGCAGTTCCGTGCTCGGTGGCCACGACGATGCGAACGGCGCCCGCTTCTTTGGCGAGTTCAACACCTGCATGCGCAACCGCACGGGTTGAGCGGAACCGTGCGAGCGCATTGGGCCGTAAATCGTGGCTCCCCAATCCATCCTCTGTAGCACGGGCTATCTTGGCCATGGTCTGAACCGCTTCGAGCGGATACTTCCCCGAAGCCGTTTCTCCAGACAGCATCACGCCGGTGGCGCCATGACGAATCGCCGTTGAAACATCGCTGACCTCCGCACGGGTGGGGCGAGGCTGAAGCGTCATGGAATCCAACATTTGAGTGGCCACCACGGCTGGCATCCCACGCTCGAGAGCCTTGTCAATGATGAGTTGCTGCACGACGGGGACGTCTTCGAGCGGAATTTCAACACCAAGATCGCCCCGAGCGACCATCACCGCATCAGCAGCATCGAGGATACTGTCCAAGTTTTCAACCGCCGAAGGATGCTCTATTTTCGCCAGAATGGGAACATGCATGGAGGCCTGAGCGACGGCCTGCTTTGCAGGAATGAGGTCTTCAGCAGTTCGCACATAACTGACGGCGATGTAATCGGCCCCGTTTTCAAGGGCATGCTTGATGGCTCGCTGGTCTTTTTCTCCAATGGCAGGGAGGTCCACAAGCGTTCCGGGAACGTTCACGCCCTTTCGGCTGCTGATTGGCCCGCCATCTTCGACGCGACAACGAACCTCACCGTTTGGCTGCCCGGTGGTTGAAAGAACCGTGAGACGGATCAATCCGTCCGCAAGCAGCACAGGATCGCCCACCTGCAGTTCGCTGGACAGGCCACCGTATTCAACGGGAAATGTTGACCCTCCTTGGGTTTCATCAAGATGTTTTCTGCCGCACAAAAGCGTGATTTCGCTTCCATCATGAAGCATGGCGGCTTCGGTGAAGGTGCCCAGCCTCAACTTGGGCCCGGGTAAATCCGCCATGATGCAGGTCGGCTGGCCACGCTCGTCCTCAATGTCTCGAATGCGGCGGTAGAGTTCGGTCTTGTCCTCTGGCTCACCGTGAGAATAATTCAACCTGCAAACATCCATGCCTGCTTCAAGCATGGATTTGAGCGAGTCGCGATCGTCACAAGACGGCCCAATCGTTGCAATGATTCTCGTTCGAAGCATGCGATCACGCCCCCCGACTACTTGTAAAACAGCCGAATGACAAACTGGTCCACGACGAAGTCGTTCACCCGATCGTTCTTGATGGTCATGGTCCACTCGCCCTCACCGTAAGTCGAATCGGTGTCCGTGAAGAGGTAACTGGACAGCCGGAGATGAACGCAATCTTGGTCACTGTCACAGTCACCATCGTCACGCGACTCAAGTTCGGTCTTGGTGGTGTTGTCTGCTTCCTCGCCCTCCTCGTTGTAGGCGTGGATATTGAGTTCCGCTCTGCAGTTGTTGGCTCCCGGGATAGGAGTGCAGTCATCACCGTCCTCTTTGGGGTACTCCAATTCGACAAGCGCTTTGACAATCGTGTTGCCGGTCTCCTTGTTGTAATTGATGAGGGTGTCAAATTCCAATTCAGCGGGGTTGCCGCTGTTGTTTCCACCGATTTCGAAGTCGTTCCAGTAACCGGCATAATTCACGTAGACCTTGATGGTGGTGGTGTCGGTCATGTCAACGTTGTTGGTCACCGTGAGAGCGATTTCGTATTCGCCGGGTTGTACATTGTTCCACTGCACGGTTTCACCGACCAAATCATCGTCGTTCTCACTGTCCCCGTCGTTGTCTTTGTCCTCGTTAAGGTCGAGGTCCCAACGGTAGCCGTCGGTGGGAATGTATTGAGATGAGGCTGAACCGGGGGTTGAATCCGAGGCATCCAACTCAATTGAGATGGTTTCCGTGACGGTGCGGTCGGTGTTTGATTTTTCACGGGCGCAAATCCACACCAAAATGTGGCGGTCTTCGGAAATTGATTCGTCTTCGCAATCTTCGCTGTCTGCATATTGGGTGATGGAGGCAACGGGGGGCTCAGCAGTCTCCGCATAGACCTTGACTTCCCGCGTTTGCTCGGAGGTCTTGCTTCCGTCGGACACCTCGAGAGTCACCTGATATGTCTTGGCCTCATCAAACGACCATGTCGCCGTCCTTCCCGTGGCATCGATGTCGATGGAGCCCTCGGTATCAAAATTCCAACGATAGGTCAGAGAACCATCGCTCGGCGTTGAATCTGAGGCGTCAAAACTCACGGTCATGCCTTGTTTGATGTTGCTGCTCGGTGTGAACTTGAACACCGCAAGAACCTCCGTTGAGGAGCCGTCTGAGTCGTCCTCAAAGATACAACCCGAAAGGGAAGTAATCATCATCAAAGCAGCCACCATGACGGTGTTGGCTATGCGTCCCATGCTCTCATGTGAGGGCCCGTTGATGAAAAGGCCTTCCTCATGTTGACCACCTAGAAAGAGAACAAGGTCGCCTGACGGTTACCAGCCATCAATTCCTTTGCATTCCAACCAAACGCCTCGGTGATACGCCCCACGGCGGCTGCCAACCGCTCAGCGTAAAACTGGCCATCGTAGCCGGCCTCGCCAGCTTGCTCTTCGGTATCAAGCCACGGAGTGACGTCCATCGGACGACGCTTGGCGTCCGTCACCAAGAACGAGACTTTCATGCCCGACGTGAAACCGAGTCCGTGCTTGATTCGCTGTCGAGCAACCCTGACCTGTGCCATGCTGTTTGGGTTCGCGTAGTCTTTGGAGAAATCCACATCATCGGGAGATTTTACGGGTGTGCGCAACACGCGCCCCTTGCACGACTTGGCCAACACCACTTCGCGGGCGGGAACTTCGCGTCTCAGGAGGGCCTGTACGCGCCCTTTGGCGTAATCGACCAGCGCTTCGCCTTGATCGGCCAAAGCAAACCGAAACACTTGCTTCATGGTGGCAGTGAGATACAGGAAGGAATCGGTGCGTTGTGTTTCGTAACCACGAATTAACATCTCTTCTAAGGGCCAAACAACATGGCCGATGTAGCGCTTTTTAGCGCCGTGGCTAAAGAAGACAGAAAGACCTTTCTCGAATTCCAAAACGGCTGCTTCTTTGCTGTATCGTTCCGCAAGCGTCTTTCCGAAGGTCACCATTTCCTCAACAGCGACCTCATGAGCGGCGATGTTGTCTTGCGCAACACGGTCTCCCGCAGCTGCACTGGCCCGTTCTTCCTCGGAGATGATACGTGGCGCCTCTTTGCTGACTGGGCTGCATACGAAGATGGAATCGGTGTCTGAATAGACAACACCGTGGCCTTCCTCTTCCACAGCGGCGATGATGGTCTTGATGTTCTGCCGTGCCCAAGCGGTGATGGAGGAGCCTAAATCACGGTGGGTAAAACGGTAAAACCCGCTCGCAAAAACACCGTAAAACGAATTCATGAGAATTTTCACAGCGTATTGCATTGCATCGTGAAAGCCTGCGGCCTGGCCATCACCATCTGCCGTCGCTTTCTTCAAGGCCGATTTGTGTTTGTCTCGCTGCGCCATCAAATCCTCAAGCAACAAAGGCACCAGCCCTTTGCGTTGGTCTTGATGGCGGAACAACACGTTGGTCGGCGAACAATGCGCGCCCTCGGCGGCGGCTGGGTCGCCTTGTGCTTCATCGATTCTGGTCGTGTAGCAGATGTTGTGGCCTATCATAATGGAAGGGTACATACTTTTGAAATCAAGAACGGCAATCCAGGGATGCAATCCCTTCTCCACGTCGTGGACATAACCGCCGGTGATTTGCCCTTCCTTGGCATCGGCGGAGCCCGTCAGCGGAACGGCCACATCCTGCGTGTCAGCCAAGCGAATCACAAGGGAATCGATGAGTTGGCTCGTGCTGCCGTTGGCAGCCGTTTCAAACGGCACCTTTGCCACGGCCGCCACCGCCTCCTTGCGACGCACGGCTTGAATCGCCTGCAAAATGTCCAACGGAAGTTCGGCGTCTCGGACACAATAGGCGAGGACCTCATCGGGGCGAGACGCCCACTCCTCGTCCATGTTTGAGGCATCAACGTCCATTTTGTGCTTCTCCTCATCGTCGGGAAACAGGAGCGTGGCGACAAAAGAGAGGGTTTCTCGGCGAGGGTTCAGTGCCTGTCGTGCTTGCCACCAAGTGTCCATGACCGCTCGACCTGAAAGGTTCCACGCTCGGTTGCTTTGCCGCTTGGGAACCAACGCATCTCGCTGACGTTTCAACTCGGTCTCGAGGGGCGGTGCACGACCCCAACCAAACAAGGCGATCGTTCCCTCGGCACCCCGCCCACGCTGGAGGACCTGCGTTCTGTCAGCAAGACGGGGGAGGTCAAAGTTGTCGATGTTGTATCCCGTGATGATGTCGGGGTCGTGTTCCAGGACCGTTGTCGTCAACCCTTCAAGTATCTCAACTTCGGAGCCTTGATAGGAAAAGGAATGGCGTTCGCCAGTGCCAAGGTCTTCAACCCACGCAGCAGCGCACAACACCGTCTCTTGCTCAATGCTCGTTTCGAGATCGAACGAGAAGACCTTGAATGGAACCTGAAAAGGCGACGTTGCGCAGAGGTCTGCAGCCTTGCAATGTACCGTGACGTCAACGCCGTATCGTCCCCCACCCCCTGCCTTGAGGACGGCTTCTTTCATGACAGAACCGGCGTCATCTCGACGGTCAACGACCTCGCCTGTAAACTCCACGTGCATGCCGAGATTGCCATCGAGAAACAATCGGTTGACAAAGGGAATGTCCCCCGAAAACACCTGCCAGGATTGCGATTTGAGCACCTTTCGTAGCGACGGCACATGGAAGGGTTGTTCCGTTTCAACGGTCCACACAGGACGGTACCCCAATTGGGTCCATTTCACCACCGGACCTGTCACATCCATCACGTGGTCCATTGCTTTCACGCTGCGAAGGCGATCTTTCAGAAACGAGGGAAGGGTATCATCCACCTCCCAATGTCCGATAGGGGCGATTTCAAACGTCGGTCGAAGTCCATGAACCAACAGACACGCCGAACGGCCGTCGTCCATTCGGCCGAAGAGTTCGATCACGGTAACGGGGGGTTGACTTCCTCCTTCTCGGTCACCAAGAGAGCGGTATCTTCCGCTCACGACGCCCAATCGTCCCTGCACAAGCCGACCTCCATTTCTCCTCAGGCTTGCACCCCATTAGAACCCATCTGTGACGTTCAATGAACGGGTCAAGAAACCCACACGAACCACAAGAAATGATACAGGAATGCTTGAAAGCCTCATTTCAATCGCCAAGATGAGAGGAGGGGCCCTGAGTGAATGAATCGTTTGACTGGGACAGCCTCACCTTTTCCCTTACACCCACCGAAACAATGTACATCACCTCGACGGAAGGCGACGAACCTTGGATGCCCGGTGTTCTGCAGCCCTATGGAGACATCCCCATGTCCCCCGCAGCGGGCGTCCTGAATTACGGTCAAGGCCTGTTTGAGGGCATGAAGGCCTTCCGTACCTCCAAAGAACGAATTGTGTTCTTCCGACCCGAAGAAAACGCACGGCGAATGCAACGAGGAGCAGACCGCTTGAAGATGCCCCCCGTTCCTGAATCCATCTTTATCGATGCCGTGGAACAGGTTGTTTCAGCCAACCAACATTGGGTGCCCCCAACGGGAAAGGGCGCCATGTACGTCCGCCCCTTGCTGATGGGAAGCGGGCCTGTACTGGGCGTTAAGCCAGCGCCGTCCTACACGTTCCTGATTTACGTTACACCTGTCGGGCCGTACTTCAAAGGCGGTATGAACGCCATTGATTTGCTGATATCAGAACACCACCATCGCGCCGCCCCAGGAGGTTCCGGGGGCGTGAAAGCAATCGGAAACTATGCACCTGGCATGAAGCCCAGCAAGGAAGCAAAGGCCCTTGGCTATGCCGAAGTCATTTACCTCGATGCTGAAACGCACTCTGCCATTGAAGAGGTTGGTGCTGCGAACTTCTTTTGCATCAAAGACAAGGTCCTCTACACGCCAGCACTTACGGGAACCATCTTACCGGGTATCACCCGTGATTCCATCATCCAACTGGCTCGTCACAAGGGCTACGAGGTGGTTGAAGGTTCAGTGTTGGCTGATTTCGCCGTTGAGGCCGATGAGGCCTTCTGCTGTGGCACAGCGGCGGTCATTTCTCCCATTGGGTCCATTACCCACAACGGCAAGAAATCGGTGTACGGTGATGGACAGCCTGGAAAGATCACCACGGAATTGTACGACCTCTTGACCGGGATTCAAAACGAGTCCGAAGAGGATGTCTTCGGTTGGCTCCATCCACTCCCCTAAGTTCGCCTTACAACGACGGCAGCGCCCACGGCAATCAAGACGGCAGCGAAGGAGACGAACGGTGTGTCTTCGACTTCTGCCGGTGGCTCCTCGGGCGGCGTGACGTTTTCTGCGGCCGGTTCAACCGTGATTTGCCCGACCATCCCCACGGATGCATGAGGCTCACAGACAAAGGTGTAGGTGCCGTTCATCCCCCGCTCAAACGTGAAGGAATAATCCACGGCACGTGCCGGCTCGCCTGAATCGAACACCCCATTTTCCTCAACAGCGTTGTGTGGAAGGGCTTGACCACTCCAAAAGAACCGGACTGTATCGCCTTCCGTTATGGTAACCGAAGAAGGTGAGAACCGAAGGTTGGTGCTGTCAACGGAGATAATCGTGGGTTCGTTGACCTCTTCTGCCGAGGGTATCAAATCACCTTGCAGTGAAGCGAAGAGAAGCGCCATCATGAGCAACGACAGGGCTCGCATGTTAGGAAATCACAAGTGAAGGTTATCAAACCATGTTTGATTCTTCAACGCTTCTTGAAACCTGAACGCTTCTTGAAACTGGTCCGCTGAGGTTGGGCCGACTTACGTTGAGATCGTGCCCGACGGTCACCCGCCTTTGGTCCACGAGCCGCCTGATCCTGGGCCTGTTGCCGTTGATCTCGCTGCATCTGTCGCCACTGGCCACCGATGAGTTGGAGGAGTTCTTCCTTGCTTCCGGCACCAATGGATTCCTTGGCCCCCTTTGAAGACACCCAAAGCCTACCTTCACGACCGTGAGGACGGCGGGGATGGGAGATACCTTCTTCGCGCTTGATCTTTCGAAGCCCGACTTCCCGTGCCGCCATGAACAAACCTTCGAGGTCGGGTTTGATGACGGAGGCGTCTTTTGGGACCCTTCGTCCTGCGCGGCGAGAGGATTTCATGTCGAAATACCCCGGCCACACGCAAAGACGGTCCGGGTTGTGGTCCATGGTATTGCCTCACGAGGGGCTGACACCGTTGAGTCTTGAAGCCGTCGCTTCGGTTCACTCGATAAGTACGCCGTTGATAACGCCGTCTTTTCCTGGTCGGGAGGTGATGCGGACTCGGCCTTTGTCGGTTTCAATAACCGCACCTTTCACGAGGATGTTACGACGAACGTAGTTGGGGTCGGAGGCGTTCTCCACCACACTGTGGATGGTGCCGAGGGTGGTTTTCCCCGTCTTGGTGTCGTTGATGCTGACTTGGTTAGCAGCCATGACACGGACCATGGTGTTGCCACCGGTCTTGCGGTAGATCTTCCGCTTAGGTTCACCAACGAGGGCGAATTGCTTCTCCGTAGAGATTTCGGTGGCTCGCTTGCCGCGTGCCTGAACCTTTCGTCCACCGGATGGTTTGCGTCGTGAAATTCCGTGCCATTGAGCCATAAGGAAGCCTCCTGCGTCGCCACCGACCAGCACGGGCTATATGAAAGCAACCCTCAGTCACACCGCGTCGTGATTTCGGAGAGTATTCGCCCCTCACCGTCGGTCAATTTGGCTTCGACGAGGTCGCCCGGAAGCAGTTCGCCGACGCCCTGAGGTGTTCCTGTGAACAACAAGTCGCCAACTTGAACGGGCGCCCAAGACATGATTGCCTCGATTTGTTGAGCAGGCGTGACGGACATCTCATGGAGCGGTGATGATTGACGAAGTTCACCGTTGACCCACAACGAGAGGTGGAGTCCTCGGTCCGGTGAAACCAGCGCAGACCATGGCCCGTCCCAGGGATGCCAAGACCCGACGACTGCGCTGGCTCGGAAGCATTTTGCCTTGGCCCAAGGCAGTTGCTCGGCACGGAGTTTGCCCTGGGTCGCCCGGTCGGTCAAGTCCAAACCAACGGCGACAGCTTCAGGATGCATACCTTGACCGAGCCGGATGACACACTCCACCTCATGGTGAACTTCTCCTGGATGTTGGCTGACAGGAATTGGGCCCTCTTCGAGCAGGCAGGCGGCTGGCTTGACGAACACAATGGGTTCAACGGCAGGCTGATTGCCCAGTTCAAGAGCATGCTTCGCAAACGTGCGGATGGTGCACCACATGGCCATGCACGTGGGAAAGACCCGCCCCTCATCAATGCCACCGTGCCGAAGGATGATAGCCTCCGCCAAAAGTCGCTGACCATGGCCACAGAATGGAACGTAAGGAAACGGCGCCCTGTTCGACGTAAGAACATCGCACCGCTTCTGAAGCGGCTAGAAGTCGATCTTGACATCGATTTGAACGTGGACGGTGCGTTCTTGGAAATGGCTGAATATGGGCCATGGACAATGGTGTTTGTTGACAAGATACCGTTGGTCATCGAAGTGATGAGCGAGACGGATGAACGGCACGTGTTTCTGACGCTTCGTGGTTTTTTGGACCACCTCAACGCGCTGAAGTGGGTTGAAGTGGACCACGGTGCCATTCCATTTTTGATGAACGGAGCAGACTGCATGGTTGCCGGGGTACACGGGGCTGAACAATCCGTCGCTGAGGGAGACCTGGTGTGGATTCGGGACATGACCCACAAACGACCACTGGCGCTGGGCTGGGCTCTTCAGGACGCCTCAACACTGATTGAGAGCACCAAAGGAAAGGGCATCAAAACGGTTCATTGGGTGGGCGATGACCTCTGGGAGATGGAATAACTCCAGGGGTTATCCTCCGAGAAGCCTAAAAAGGGACCATGAACTCTATCTAACCATGAAGTCCGCTGCATGGCTCATGGTGTTGGTGCTCGCTGTCTCGCTTCAGACCACCGTGCTCGCGGCTGAAGGCGAGAATGGTGAGGATGTCAACCCCGACAACGATGTTCCCTTTTCGGTGCTCGAACGCACGACGCCTTCTCAAGACGGAGCAACCTGGGAGTTGAGCATTGAACTTGACCAAGCCGCAAAAGACAACGGGACAACCGTGGTGATCACGACTCAAATCTGCCTCAACAGCGGTGTGTGTGACCCCCCTGTTAACCACGACGCCACCACCGATGATGCCGGCGTGTACACCATGGAACTGACACCTCCCGAAGACCATTCGTACGTCAACTGGCGCATCAAAGCCACCTATGCAGACGACAGCACAGAAAACTTCCCCGACGGCAACTGGTACAAAACGTGGTCCTCATGCTACTACGATGATGGTTCCTATGGAGGCAAGCACGCCGACGGCGATGGGTGCAACGTGCCAATGGCCGAAGAAACGGAAGGAGCCCTCCCCGCCTTTGGTATTGGATTGGTGCTTGTGGCGGTGGCTGGAGCCATCACCGTGGGCATCTTCCAACGCCAATGATCACGCTGCCGCGTGATGCTCAACCAGCCGTTCAATGAACCGCCGCTGTTCCATTCCCCAAGCGGTCAACCACACCTCAACACTTGACCGGTCGCCTGCGAGGACCGCACTGCGGAAACCCGAAGCGTGCATATCACTGGTCACGAGGGGTAGGTGTTGGCCATGAACGATGATTCGGCAGCCCTCATCCTCAGCTTTTGCCGTTCCAAAGGCAAAAACGAGGGTCCCTTCGTCGTCTTCGCAACCTATCCCTCCTGCCTTGAGGAACCGCTCAAGAGCGGCAAGGATCGCCTCAGCATCCGTGGAGGAGGCATCGTCTACTCCGCCGTAGGCAGAGAGGAAATCCAATTCCGCCTCGTTTTGTTCCATCAAATGGTCGAGGCCACGACGGTCGTTGGGCATCAGGCGACCCCCAACAAGGTCCAACCGATGAGACGGCCATCGGTCCCGTCCACCAGCAAAGAAAAACGACGGTCCACGCCGTTTTCCTCCCATTGACGCTGAACGTCCACCGTGGTGGCGCCCGTGGTGTCAAAGAAATCGCCGAAGTCAATGCCAAGACCGGAACCGGGTACAACAACGAGGTAACCGATTTGGGTTTCATCGTGATACCCTTCCGAGGTAAACAAGGCAGCGGGGCCGGTGAGAGCAGGGAAGCGTTGAGCATCCATGATTCGCTGCTCAATGGCTTCCAAAGGCAACACTTCGGGAATGGCATCCCTGTCATGAGCGACCGTGTCGTCGAAAATACCCTTATCGATGAAGGTGCAGGTGAGGTCGTCAACACTGCCGGCTACTGAAAAGAGGAGCCATCCAGCTGAATTGTCGTTCGCAACCCATGAGATGTTCCATTCCGTAGCGCTTCCGTTGATGGCATCGATGGCTCGCCACACATACCCATCCCGAGAGTCCAGAGCCTCAACTGCACCCGATGCTTCAACACTGAATTCAGATACACAGGTCATCGCAACGTCCAGTGGATGGGTTCGATGTGTGGAATTGTCGGGCAGATGCGTCCCGTCCACGCCCCATGTGGACAGCTCGTCTTCATCCGGATCCATCTCGTTGGATTCAGGACGGTTGTCGTAGGCTTTGCCAAGTTCAATCGCTTTCACGCCTCGGGAATGATAGGTGCGCTCAAAGGAGTGGTGGAGTTCAAGTTCGCCCTCAGGCAAGACCGCTTCAACACCGCGTTGCTGCCAGGTCGAGCAATCGTTTTGCGAAGATTCGCTGCTGCTGATGGCGATGTCAACCGACTGACGGGCTGCCCAAGGGCTATCAGCGTCGAGCCAAATGTTCATGTTGGCATAGCCCAAGCAGAAATCACGAACATCGCGGTGACTCGCTGTTACCTTCCACATGTTGGTGGTGCCGACCTTCTCCGATCCGGTCACGCGCCATTCCCAACCTGAACTGGTTCCCGATGCATCGGTCGTGATGTAGGCATTCCCGAAGAAGGCAGCCAGCTCAATGGGGGCCACCACCATACCGAGGCCGGGAGAGAGTTCCTCAAGGCCGCCAAACAGACCGCCCACGCCATACGTGAAGGCGGTTCCGTCGTAGGTGCCGCCTGAGTTTGCGAGAGATGTTTCGAGTTGAGTGGCGATGGTGACGCGTTCACGCAACTCGGTCCACGTGGTCAACGTGATATCGGCTGTCCCTTCAGATCCTTCGCTAAAGTCGTTGCACTTTTGATTGGTTTTGGTGTGACCAAAAATATCGAATTGAGAGAATCCCATCTCGTTCTTGCTTTCAACGGTGAGCCATGAAAGGCCTTGGCCGCCTTTGATTTCCACCGCGCCCAAACGATCGTCACTGGATTGTGTGAACAACTCCATTGAGGTTCCTTCCGTGATGGTAGCCTCGCTTTCGCCTTCGAACAGCAGACGGACTTTGCAATAATCCGGTGGGTCCTCAAGCTGGTCCAAGACGAGAGAGACGTATTCGCCCGTGGCGATCATGGCGCCACTTGTTGTTTCATCGAACCCGTCCCCGGTGCCCGAGATGATGTATCCCATAGAGTCACCATAGCGCAGTGAATCCGCCGTGAACGGCTCGAGTTGATTGTTGACGTAATACCAACCCCCCGCACCCAAAATCAACAATGCAAGAAGAACAGCAATGGATTGAGGACGTTGCACCATCTCTTTGAGGGTCATCGGTGACTCCGCTGAAGGCTTCTCGGTCTTTTTGGGTGGCGGGACCGTTTCTGAAACGGCTTCCTCTGCCTCTTCAAGGTCTTCAACGATCAAATCCGCTTCAAGGATTTCCGCTTCAAGCACCTCGTCGTCTTCCTCGACAACCGGTTCTGTTTCCGCTGAACTGCGAGTGGATGGGCGCTTCTTGGTGGCAGAGGTCTTGGCCTCGTCTGGTTTAGAGGCGGGAGTGAGGGTCTCCTCGTCCTCAAGTGACAGCATGATGGGCTCGTTGTCCTCAACATCCCGTTCCCCCTCCTCGTCGGCCCCTGGTTCCTCGCCACCACTTGGAACGGAGTGAAACGTTGCGGTGGCTTCGTCAAACACCTCAATGCCGAGGGTTTCCTTGTCCACGCCTGCCTCAAGCAAACGAGTCAACAATTCGGCTTTGTTTCCACTTGCTGAGAGGTCGTTGAGCACACAGAGCGCCTTGAGTTTCGCCACCGTGAGGTTGGTGGTCGGGACGTCAGCCATGGTCATACCTCAACAAACCGTAGGCATGGGCCCTTTCAAGGCTGGTGTTGATTTGATGCGAAATTGCATCAAATACGGCACAGAAGTCTGTGTTCAGCCCTGATAGGGTTCAAAGCCGCCATCGGCGTTCTGGACATAGACGGTTTGATCGTATGTTCCGTCGGGCATCTTCCTGAAGAAGTAGCCGTTTTCAGCCGCTTCGAACGCCCCCTCACTCTCAGTAGGGGCTGGCGCAGGAGCTGCTTCTGGTTCTGCTGCAGGGGGTTCAGTAGCGGGCGGCGCCTCCGGTCCTTTGGCAGGTGGAGCGCCCGAGGGACCATCTGATGCGGGAGGTGGGCCATTTGGACCGGCGGATGGTGGGCCTCCGGGACCAGCAGCGATGCGCGCTTTGCTCGCATCGGAAAGCACCTGTGACTCGGTGGACTCGTTCTCACCTTCGAGAATTTGTCGCAGGGTAGCACCGTGACGTTGTGCACCAACAAAGGCAAATCCAGAAAGCGAAAGGCACACCAATCCAGCAAACCCACCGAAGAATTGGTTCGGGTACAACTTGCCTTTGACGCTCAAGGCCATTCCTTCGTCCTGAATCTTTTCGCCGTCTCCATCGATGTATTCAGCGATGAGGCAATACTGGCCCGGATCAATGTTGAATTCAAAATCGTATTCGCCTTCAGCAAGCACCCGCTCTGAAGCTTCTTGATATTGGTTGGCGTGTGAATTTCCACCTCTGGCCTCGACCACTTTGTCGCTCAGCGCAGAAACCTCCGTACAGTCCTCTTGCTGAATGACATACACCCCGATACCGACAGAAGGTTTGGTCGGTACGGATGTGGCCGTGACCGTCAATCGCATGGGAACGTCAAACATGTCATCCCCGTCCACCGGAAGCCCCCAGACAAAGCCGACGTCTTTTTCGGCGGATTTACTGAAATCGTCATAAGCAGCAGAGAAAGGCATGGGAAAGAGAGCGAACCCAAACAAAATAGCGGCGATGCCGAGGTAGAGAAACACGTTCCATCGGGCCTTCTTGAGCCGTTCCTTTCGCTCTTCGAGCGACATCTCCTCCAGCAACTCGTCGTGGTCCTCATCCACGGCCAATGCTCCTGCTGCATCGAGTTCCTCTTCGGTCATGAAAGTCCCATGGCTTCCGAGCACTTCAAAGGCGCGACCCGCTTTCCACCGCACAATGAGAACCGATGGTATGAAGAACGTGTGGACTGGGCGGGGCAACATGCACCTGCGCTTGGCCGTTCTGAGCCGAGGACCTCGCCTCTACAGCACGAGGCGCATCGTTGAGGAGGCGAAGCAGCGAGGGTTGGATGTTGAGGTTTGCGACCCGATGAAGTTCTCGTTGGTGGTCAGCGAGGGTTCGGTCGATGTGTTGCACAAAGGCAAACATTTCACCCACGATGCCGTCATCCCTCGCATCGGTCATTCCATCACCCAACACGGTGTGGCCGTGCTTCGTCATATTGAGCAACTCGGCATTTGGACAGCAAACACCGGACAGGGCATCTTGCAAAGCCGAGACAAATTGCAAGCCTCACAACTTCTGGCACGTAACCGCATTCCCGTGCCGAAAACGGTCTATGTTCGCGACATTTTGGACGTTGAGCAGGCGATTGAAACCGTTGGAGGGTTGCCGGTTGTGGTCAAGGTGACGCAAGGCACACAGGGCGACGGTGTGTTTCTTCGCCACACAGCGTTTGAAGTGCGCAACCTCGTCCAAGGCTTGCTGATGACAGGGAAATCAGTCCTCGTGCAGGAATACATCGCTGAATCTCACGGAAAGGACATCCGGGCCTTGGTGGTTGGCGATCAGGTGGTGGCCTGCATGCGCCGTCGCGCTCGCGGCCGTGAATTCCGGAGCAACTACCACCTGAACGGTACGGTAGAAAAAGTCGACTTGCCCGAAGGGTATGCAGAGGCTGCTTGTCGTGCTGCACGTGTTTTGGGCCTTAACATCGCAGGCGTTGACTTGCTGGAAGGAAAGGACGGTCCGTTGGTGCTCGAAGTGAACTCTTCACCGGGACTTGAAGGCATTGAGAAGGCAAGTGGCGTCAATGTCGCTGGGGCGATCATCGATTATGTTATGGAAGACACCGCCTTTTCCGAAGTTGATATTGGCCAGTTATTGCGAACCGTCCCCGGCTCTGGCGTGCTCTCGTTGCAGTTGCGCAACCACCCAAAAATGGTCGGTCAACGCCTCAGCGATGTGTTTGCTTCCGTTCCCGTCTTTGCTCTTTCCCGCGGAAATCGCTTGGTGTGGAACCCCGATCCCGACCTTCAACTTCGCTACGACGATGTCTTGGTCTGCTATGGAGAACTGACCGAACTGCGCTCATCCTTGCGTCAAGCGATGTTGGGCGTACCCCGAGAGGCGCTGATGTTTGACCAGGCCGAAGAGACCGAAGGTTGAGGGCTCGAGAGGTTCATTGACTCCATCGTACAGTACGAACCCTTGAGTTTGAGGGTTATTGACCAAAATATGCCGCATGACAGGCCTTGTCGCAAAAGAAGATGCCTTGTTTGTATCCCGTTTGCATGCGAACAAAGATCTCTCCCTTTCCTGTTTTTTCTCCGCATTGCTCACAGTTCACCATCGATGGAACCCCGCTGATGTTGGTTCATTCATGCGGCAAAAAAAAGTTTGCAAATGCTATCTGAGGCCTCGCATGCTACATTCGCCTCACGCATGGGTGTCGCCCCGCTAGATCCAACCATGAGGGTATGCTTCAACTAAAGAACCAACATGGTTTTTCAAGGACCTCGAAATGTGTGAATTTCGGTTGTAAAAGGAATCATAAACAGTCGGCAGGTGGTTAAATTGATGTCGGACCATAAATACATCTTGGGAGACTCTAGGAAGATGAAAGAACTCCAGGATGAATCAGTGAATTTGGTCGTGACTTCCCCTCCGTATTGGAACTTGAAAGATTACGAAGGTGGCAGTGAAGAAATCGGCCAGGGCAACTCCTCGTATGAAGAATACTTGCAAGGGCTCTATGATGTGTTTCGAGAGTGCGTCCGTGTTCTCACTCCTGACGGCAAAATAGCAATCAACATTATGCCACTTTTTCTTACCGGAAAAGCAACGAAATTCAATCGGCGTGTGACGAAAACAGTTCTCTCTGATCTTGAAAGGTTCTTCGAGGAATTAGGAAACATGTTCTTTCTTTCATTGTATATTTGGGACAAGCGCAAAATTGCCCGCTTCTCGTCTTGGGGCTCATACCCATATCCTCCTAATCTGCTTTCGACGTATCCGTATGAGTGGATCATCGTGTTTTCGAAAGAAGGTAAGAGAAAACCCGTGGATAAAGCAATCAAAGAAGCCAGCCAACTCACTCATGAAGAGTGGACTGACTGGGTCTGCAATTCCATTTGGGAAATGCAACCGGCCTCTGCAAAGCGGGAGGGACATCCTGCACCGTTTCCTGATGAACTTCCGAAAAGAATCATCAAGATACATACATTCGTTGGTGACACCGTGTTGGATCCCTTTGCAGGCAGCGGAACTACGAGCAAAGTGGCCAAGGAACTCGGCCGAAACAGTATTGCGTATGATATCAACGATGAGTATCTTGAAACATTCAAGAAAAAGGTAGCATGGAATCAACAGGGTTTAGACGAATCACATACCTACGAGTTAATCGATAGAAGAGAAGAGGAGGAATGATGTTTGACTACTCAATTTCTTTGTGTGTACAGAGGGGGAGACTTCCCTGCACAGTCGACAACTTCTATCGATGAGGCCGTTAATACAGCAGGGACTAGCGACTTGGATCGCATACGAACCTATGCATACAGGGCGTTGAACGACCGGGATGGGTTCTACTCTGAAAACGTGAATTTGGATGCTGATTTCCTCCAAAGGCCCATGAAAATTAACCACCTTCTGAATCTTGAAGGAAACTGGTTTGCCCTCATGGCAGTCACAAAGCAAAAGGTAACCCGAAAGGTCATGAATATCAATGAGATTCACAATGCAACGCTCCCTCACAACGAATCGTTTTCCTTCATCTTGTTCACGTCAGAGGATTGTCAAGCTACCATTGAACCTCAACTTAGTACGCTCAGTTCGCCAGTTATTTATGTTCGTTGAAGGTGGAGTTTACATGGCTAATTTACCGAACCGAGCTCAGTATGGAAACATTTCCTGCATTTTTGCAGTCTTCAAGAGCCGATTTGCCCGGGGCGGTATATTTACGGTAAGCTCTTTGAAATTTGATGAAACAAGTCGTAGGAACGCCCTCAGTTTTTGTCCGGGGGCCGTTCCTTTAGCACCCGCCCTTGGAGATGTGTATACTCCAGTAAGAACCAATCGATGCCCCCACTTCAAGAATACGGGTAGTTCGTTAAGAAGCGGGTGTCAGATGGTTCATTCGCTTACTTATGATGGCCAAAAAGGCCGCCCTGTCGGGTCAACTGCAGTCATGCTTGAGGTATTGGGGCTCAGCGAAGAAGTCAACGGTGCTGCATTCCCTACACGAGGAGATCAACGCTGGACCGCGTTTGCCACCAGATGTTTTGCTTACAACTGGGGTAATGCGGCATTAACTTCGTTGTTGGAGAATAAACTGCAAGCATATGGCCCACTCCTGCATCTGGCAAACGAGCTGAGTAAAGCAGGTAGAACCCAGATCACCCGGAGCCAAGCCAAAGACATCTTCGAACTAAAAAACAGCACAGATGTCGTCTCGGTGACGTGCTCGAATGGTTCATCCACTCAAATGGCAATGGCAGATGGCAACACAACCCCTGATACGGCCAGTCGAAACACCACGA
>Ga0181574_10002285_pt1 | contig 17620 bp, 17 predicted proteins | sample 101ome_24_FD_145600 | JGI IMG/M metagenome (GOLD analysis project Ga0181574, IMG submission 145600) | Coastal salt marsh microbial communities from the Groves Creek Marsh, Skidaway Island, Georgia - 101410AT metaG (spades assembly) | ecosystem: Environmental > Aquatic > Marine > Intertidal zone... | reverse complement strand
CGGCGCGTCCAGCCAGTCGCTCTTTAAGAGCACCCATGACCTGACCCATCTTGGAAATATGATCGGCACCGAGTTCATTGATGACGTCATTAACGATAACGCCAACTTCTTCTGCCGATAGCGGTTCGGGGAGATACTCTGAGATGAGCGACATCTCGAACGACTCTTGATCTGCCAGTTCATCTCGTCCAGCATTTTGATACTGCTCCAATGCATCCCTGCGTTGCTTCAACATCTTCTCCAGGATGGACATCACTATTGCGTCGTCGGCATCCTTTCGATCGTCGACTTCGCGTCGCTTAATTTCAGCAGTGATCAGTCGCAGCGCGCCTACTTTTCGTTTATCTCGCGCCTTCATTGCGGTCTTCACATCCGCCAACAATTGTTCTTTGATCATATTTGCCTCTGCGCTGTTAACCATCCAATCGGAGTTGACTGAACTGGGCTGTTATTTGATTTGTTTGAGGGCGTATTGCGCTGTGCTCGCCAAACCTTTTGATCCAAGGGTTTTATCCTCAGCGGGCCTCTCAAAACCCATCAACCTCGATCTGAACCCGAAGGCACAGAGTAGCGCACAAAAATAGGAATACGGATTGAAATGAGGTGTGCGACTGAGACGCCTCTATCGAAGGGCGCCTCAAGTGGTTTACCCAATGGACTGACGCCCTGATGAGGTTGTCAGTTGGGTTAGGGGGCTCATTGCCCCTAGTAGAGACGCTCGAGCTTCTTACTCTCGCGCTGAAGCTTTTTGGCATAACGCTTCACTGCGGCAGCTGCTTTTCGCTTGCGGATTGCTGTGGGCTTCTCGTAAAACTCACGCTTTCTGACCTCTGCAAGGATGCCCGCTTTTTCGCAAGACCGCTTGAATCGACGCAAGGCAACGTCGAAAGGCTCGTTCTCTTTCACTCTAACGTTTGGCATGGTTTATCGCTAAATTTTTTGAGGGCGCGATTCTATCCACAAAGTGCGCAAAAATCAAAGCAGTCGACGTGTTCTACCCCTCGTCTTGCCAAGGCAGAAGACCGCCATTCAGAGTCGAAAGTAGCGTCGTAATTGGCAGTCGAGATAGCACTAACATTCGTGCTCGAAAAACGGCGCAGCGCTCTGCCTTCAGGGACCGGCGAGGCACGTTCTCTGGCATTGTCCTACAGAGATGAGCGCCTGTGAGAGGCCTGCGCTTCACGGCGGAAGGAGTAATCCTCTGACGCATGGTAACATCCTCCCTTGGACAGCCTTGGCTCAGCTAAGTTTTTCATCGGTATTTCCAAAACAGCATGCGCATTCTCGGTATTGAAACTTCCTGTGATGAAACCGGCATCGCCATCTACGATGACGAAGCCGGACTACTCGGTCATCAACTACATAGCCAGATCGATATTCACAAAGCCTACGGCGGCGTCGTCCCTGAACTTGCTTCTCGAGATCACATCAGGCGCTGCTTGCCAATGATTCACGATTTATTGGAGGCCACGCGCACCACCCCCTCGCAGCTAGATGCCATTGCCTTTACTGAGGGACCAGGGCTCATTGGGGCCCTACTTGTGGGTGCCAGCATTGCGCGATCACTCGGTTACGCGTGGGGCATACCTAGCATTGGTATCCATCATATGGAGGGTCACTTACTCGCAGCCGAGCTCACCGAGTCACCCCCCCCTTATCCCATGGTCGCGTTACTGGTGTCCGGTGGTCACACCCAACTGATGGCCAGTGAGAAACCTGGGGACTACCAACTGCTTGGCGAATCTGTGGATGACGCGGCGGGAGAGGCGTTTGACAAAGCTGCCAAAATGCTTGGCCTCGGGTACCCGGGAGGCCCAGAAATTGCGCGATTAGCTGAGAGCGGTCGCTCCGATCGGTTCTCATTCCCTAGACCAATGACCAAAAAGCCTGGCCTGGATTTTTCTTTCAGCGGACTAAAAACACACACCCGACTCACCATCGAGTCTCTGGGCACCATGACTGATCAAGATAAAGCTGACATTGCCCGTGCGTTCCAAGACGCGGTTGTAGAAACAATCGTCATCAAGTGTGAGCGCGCCATATTGGAGACTGGGCACGCCGATCTCGTTATGGCAGGTGGCGTTAGCGCGAACCTTGAACTTAGGCGAGCACTCAAAGTTTTTGGTGAACAACACCACGTGAATATCCATTATCCGGACTTAAAATTTTGCACCGACAACGGCGCGATGATCGCAGTCGCAGGACTCATGCGACAAAAAGAGTGGTCTCGCGACCAATGGCGGATCGATGCGAGAGCCAGATGGCCAATGACTGACCTTTCACCCATCAACGACGCGGAGGCGACCTAACCCATGCGAATCGAGATCGAGCGCTTACGGGTCGACGCCATTATTGGTGCCTACGAGGAAGAGCGACTCATAGAGCAGACGCTCTGGCTCGACATTACACTCGATTATGAGGCGGAACTTGCTACAGCCACCGACACCTTTGAGCATGCCGTGGATTACGATGCACTGACCCGACGATTAAGCGCTTATGTCAAAGAATCCAAGTTTATCCTCATCGAGACTGCCGCTAAAAGTTGCTGCGACTTTCTCTTCGAGTCATTTCCAGTTCGGTCAGTGACGGTAGTGGTGAGCAAGCCCAGCGCGCTCGAGAGAGCCGAAACCGTGAGGGCAATTGCCCAAAAACCTGATCAATAATTCTCTAGGAAGACTGCGGCTCGGCAGTTTAGACCGGGTTTCAGTCCGGGTATCAGCCAAGACCGCCACCCCAAACCCCAAAGACAAAATGGTCCCACGCTGACGCGCACACCCTTTTGATGGGGCTCTTATCTGGAGGCCTCCCCTAAACTCTTATCTGGAGGCCTCCCCTAAAGGAGCCTTATATCGAAAAGCCTTTTATCCACAAGGCTACTATCTACAAACCTATTATTTAGAAGCCTATAACGGAGCGCGATCACCTCTATGCCCAGTCTTTTCAGAGCCGGTTTACCGCACACCGACCGCTTTGGGCGCTTCCACAGTGGGCTGGGACGCGTTCAGACCCAACGACTCGCGACAATGGAGTGCTTCCCGTTACGCACTGACCGCTAAGATCACCTCCGTATTTCCCGGTGCTCTCGCACCAAGTAGAGCGCTAATTCATTGAGCGCTCCCACGGTCTGCATCGTACATTTCCCAGTTACTTCAATATTGAACCAACACTGTCGGATTGTAGTTTGCGTCATTGCCCCTCTATAATCCTCGCCCGCTTCTTTTTTTTTTAGATATGAGTCAAGAACTTAAAGCAGCCCACGAGACGCAACTTCGGCAGATGCCGCCATTTGTGTCGATGACCGATGACCGTCTAGGCGCAGTCCTTGAGGATGGGCAATTTCTGCATATCTCAGAGGGGCACCTACTCTTTAAGCGCTCCACTGACAACACCAAGTCGCATTTTCTACTGAGCGGTCAATTGAACTTGGTCAATGACGCGTTCGAAAACACTCCGTTTACGCCAGAGACCGGCATGAAACGAGGCATGGTGGACGAGAGTGAAACCCACAGCGTCTCAGCCGTGGCAGCGTGTGAATGTATTATCTTTGAGATTGACCGAGCCAAGCTGGAGCCACCGAAACCAACGGGACAGGGGTCCTGGATGGAAAATCTGCTGTCCACGCCGCTCTTCGAATTCGTGCCTCCAAACAATATCCAATCCTTGTTCAAACGGTTTGAACCAGTTGCTATTGGCTCCAATCAAACCATCATCACCCAAGGTGATGCTGGCGACTACTTTTACGTCATCAAAACAGGCCGAGTGGCCATTGACCAAACAACTGCAGGAGAAACGAAGCGGGTTGCTGAGATGAGCGCTGGATCGAGCTTTGGTCAGGATGCGTTGATTAGTGACGCACCGCGCAACGCAACCGTTACGACGCTCGAGAGCTGCGAGCTCATGCGGTTATCTGAGAGTGATTTCTCGGAGCTCCTGATGTCTCCCGTTATCGAGTACGTCACACTCCAAGAGGTAGACGCAGTGAAGTCGATGCACACAAAACCACCCATTTTCATCGATGTGCGCTCCAATTTAGAGGTCCAGCCGCTAGAGATATCCGATCCTGTCAAGCGAATTCCATTACCGCTGCTACGCGATGAAATGCGCGGCTTTGATGTAGACCCTATCTATTTAGTTATTGGCCCTCAGCGACCAAAAATTGCTGAGGTCGCCGCTTACCTTTTGAACGAAGCAGGATTTTCCGCTTACGTTGTCAGCCTACCGGAATAATGACGCATGCGCCGACTATCTAACCTCGACCGAATAACGAGCCAGTTTGACGCAGCGCTTCGAACCGCGGTTGGCGCGGGAAAAAGGAAGCCAGGCTTTCAGCACCATCACGAAGAAGCTGATCTGACCGACAACGCGCGCGCTCGATCCGGCGAACTGATGCGAATCAATCACTGCGGCGAAGTCTGTGCCCAAGCGCTTTACCATGGGCAAGCGCTCACGGCGAAAGACGATCAAACTAAACAACATCTCTTAGCGGCGGCGGATGAGGAGGCAGAGCACCTCGGTTGGTGCGAAGCAAGGCTCACCGAGCTCAATGAGCGCAAGAGCCATCTCAATCCTTTATGGTACGCCAGCTCATTTTCCATCGGCGCGCTGACTGGACTCATGGGCAATCGCGTGAATCTCGGGTTTGTCGCGGCTACCGAGGAAGAGGTTTGTAAACACATCGACCGCCATCTATCCGAGGTAGATGAGGAAGACCTCCGAACCCGCGAGATCCTGCTCGCCATGCGCGATGACGAGCTTAGACACCAGTCCGATGCGATTGATCACGGGGGCGCCACTTTCCCTGCATGGTTAAAGCGACTCATGACGCTGTCGTCAAAGGCGATGACAACCTCGACCCGATATATCTAACCTTCAGCCGCAGCGATCGGCGGGTGATAGATCACTTGCACTTTAATGCCTGACGGATCTAGGCAATAAAAGCTTTTGGCGCCATCCCGATGTGTTCTGGGTTTCGTTAGAAGCCTCACGTTGTGCTGCGCGAGGAAGGTATACCATTCGTCCACTTGTGAGGGTTCGGCGATAAAAAACCCTATATGGTCCAGCTGACCACTGGGGCCATCGCCTAACACTCGGTGCAACGCAAGGTTATCGTTACCGCTCGTCAGATAAACATTGTCGTCATCGGGCCGCCACTCAACGGTCATACCGAGCAAATCCACGTAAAAAGCCTCCGATGCCTCAAGGTCAGTGACAAACAGCGCGACATGTCGCATCCCCCGCGTGGGGGGCGGTCGATGACTCATTGGCCTGCCTCCAATATTTCAAAACTATGTGACACCTTGACTCCTCCTGCCTCCAGCATCATTGAAGCAGAACAATATTTCTCCGCGGACAAAGATATTGCGCGCGCCACCCGCGCCTCGCTAAGGCCCTCGCCTTCAACAAAAAATTTCATGTGAATACGGGTGAACACCTGAGGCACTTCCTCGCGCCGTTCGGCTTCGAGCTCCACCCAACAGGCATTGACTGTCTGTTTCGCTTTGCGAAGGATTTCCACCACATCAAAACTGGTACATCCGCCGACACCCAACAAAATCAATTCCATCGGCCTGAACCCAGCGTCCTGTCCGCCCGATGATTCCGGGCCATCCATAGTGACGTGATGGCCCCGTCCTGATTCTCCCGAAAACTGAACGGCTCCTTGCCAGCGAACCAGCCCTTTCAACACTTGGCCCATGATGTGGATATCCCCTTTTGCTGTCATTTAGGCGCCGCAACCCCCGCCTTATCGTCAACCCGCGAGAACCTGGCGCTGGCGCCGTGCCAGCCAATTCTAACGCTCAAGCAGTGAAGGCAGTTAGTCAATGACCGTGCAAGCTCACAATGAACTGCTCGAGCATCACCAACGAGTCACGATTGCAGGGGGAGCTTCACTACGGCCAACCTGCGCCATTGATTGCGCCGTCTCGACACAATGCATGATTGATATTAACGACTCGCGGAGCCGAGCGGATTCATCACAGCTTGACGTTTAACTCTGATTACTAGAGTTGACGAGCCTTTTCGGACCAGGCTTTGTCTCTAGTGACCTATTCAAACAGCGCCAACAACGCAGCACCGGGGGACGGCTCTCGCATGAACGCTTCCCCTACCAAAAAGGTGTGAATCCCAGCAGCACGCATCTCAGCAACATCTGATTGGGCGCTAATGCCACTTTCAGTCACTACCAGCGTATCCGAGGGAATCTGTTCTAGCAGCCGGTGGGTTGTGCCCAGGTCTACGGAAAAGTCATGTAAATTGCGATTGTTAATCCCAAGCATCATGGGCGAAAGCGCAAGCGCTGCCTCGCACTCTGCTTGATTATGAACTTCTATCAACACATCCAAGCCAAGATCGACAGCTTGCGAGTAAAGCGCGCTCATCGTTGTCTGAGGCAGAATCGCAGCGATCAGGAGCACGCAGTCCGCGCCCAAAACAAAGGTCTCATCTACCTGGTAAGCATCGATCACGAAATCTTTGCGAAGAACAGGCAGGCTCGTTGCGGCGCGCGCTACCCGCAGGTAATCGTCGCTCCCTTGAAAGTAGCTTTCATCAGTTAAGCACGACAGACAGGCCGCCCCATGCCTTTCATAATCTCTCGCAATTTCAAAAACATCAAAATTCGGTCGAATCACTCCTTTGGACGGTGACGCTTTTTTGATTTCTGCGATAACAGCGGATTTACCGCGCTCCACCGAATCAACCAGGGCCCGTTTAAAACCCCTCGGGGCGTCAGGCCGATCGCCTACATCAATAATGGGCCTTGCGCTTTTCCTCTGTTCGACCTCATCGATTTTGGTCGCAACAATTTTTTCGAGCACGCTGGGTATTCTCATTGGGCGGACTCTTGACTGAAAGCGACCAGGGCCTCGAGTTTTTCGAGCGCACGCCCCGAACGCATTTCATTGCGCGCTTTATCAACCCCCTCTTGCAGCGACTGCGCTGCATCAGCGACATACAGAGCTGCTCCTGCATTGAGCGCAATCATTTTTTCCGCTGCATCATGCTTTCCTGAAAATGCTCCCCTAATCATCTCAAGGCTCTCTTTGGCATCAGCCACTTTAAGCACATCAAGGGATGGCAATGCGCAATCCAGCGAGCCAGGCTCTATTTGAAACGCTCGAACCGCTCCGGCGTCCCACTCCGCCACATCGGTCACGGCAACAGGACTGATTTCATCCAACCCATCACGAGAGTGAACCACCATGGCTCGCGTCGCACCCAGCCGTCCGAGGACCTCCGCCATAGGTGTCAACCAATGACTGTCAAAAACGCCTAGTACCTGACGTTTGGCCCCGGCAGGGTTAGTCAATGGGCCTAAGAGATTAAAGATCGTTCGGAACTTAAGCTCGCGGCGAGGCCCAATGGCGTGCTTCATTGCGCTGTGGTGATTCACCGCGAACAAAAACCCAACGCCCACCTCCTCGATAGAGGCCGCGACGGCGTCTGGCGACATATCCAGTCGCAATCCTGCCGCCTCTAAAACATCTGCGCTCCCGCTCACGCCGGATGCCGCTCGATTGCCGTGTTTGGCGACTTTTAGTCCAGCAGAGGCAATCACGATTGCACTCGCGGTTGATACGTTAAATTTGCTGACCCCACTACCGCCTGTTCCACAAGTGTCAATCATCTCGTCATGAGACACCGGCACTTTCGAGGAAAGTTCGCGCATCACCCTGGCAGCAGCCGTTATTTCTTCCACGGTTTCGCCTTTGATCCGGAGCGCTGTGAGCGCACTGCCAATTTGGGCCGGCGTCGCTTCGCCGGTCATAATCGATTGCATCAGCGCGGTCATCTCATCGCTATCAAGATCAACTCCGACAGCAAGCTTGGCTAACGTTTCACTCATTTCCATGATTACAGACTCCTAGCCAAAAAATTCTCAAGTAACGCATGGCCATGTTCGCTGAGTATCGACTCCGGGTGGAATTGGACGCCTTCAACGAAAAGTGACCGATGTCGCACACCCATAATGGCTTCTAACTCTCCCGATTCATCTTCTGTCCACGCAGTCACTTCCAGACTCTCTGGCAGAGTACTCGGGTCAATCACCAAGGAATGATAGCGGGTCGCTTGGTACGGGGACGGCAGGCCTTCGAACACCCCGCCCCCGTTGTGGTGGATCGCAGATAGTTTCCCGTGCATCACTTTGGGCGCTCTAATGATGTGGCCGCCAAATGCTTGACCGATGCTTTGGTGGCCGAGGCAAATGCCTAATATTGGTATGCTGCCCGCTAGCCGCTCGATGACTTCAAGCGAGATCCCTGCCTCATTGGGCGTACAAGGGCCAGGGGAAATAACAATTTTTTCAGGGGCTGCTTCAATGATTGCGTCGACCGATATTTCATCATTGCGCCAAACCACAACATCCTCGCCCAACTCCATTAAATATTGCACCACGTTAAAGGTGAACGAGTCGTAGTTATCGATCATGAGCAACATGGGCTAAGGCTCTAACTCTGATTCGCTTGGGCTGCCCACTGATGATGCAGTCGAACCTGAAGCGCTTTGATTTTCACGGGGATTCTCAGGCGTCGCAACGAATTGAAGACCCGATTCCGCGATTGCCGCGGCTCGCATGATGGACCGGGCTTTGTTCAGAGTCTCCATCCACTCTAGCTCTGGAACCGAATCGGCGACAATGCCTGCTCCCGCTTGGACATTCAGCCAACCGTCTTTAACGATCGCCGTTCGGATCGCTATCGCCGTATCCATAGACCCCTGCCAAGACAGATACCCTACAGCACCACCAAAAATACCGCGTTTCTCCGGCTCAAACTCATCGATAATCTCTAAAGCTCGCACTTTGGGTGCACCGCTTAGGGTGCCAACCGGCAACGTCGCTTTGAGCACATCTACTGCGGTAAGACCCAACTTTAATCGGCCCGTAACGTGCGATGCGATGTGCATCACATGCGCATAGCGCTCAATGGTCATCATGTCCGAAACGGTCACCGACCCAGCCTCAGCGATCCGGCCCACATCGTTTCGCCCCAAATCAATCAGCATGAGGTGCTCAGCAATTTCCTTGGGGTCGCTGCGGAGTTCAGCCTCCATCTCCTCGTCTTCTTCGCGAGTCCGGCCTCGCCTCCGGGTACCAGCGAGTGGGCGCACGGTGACTTCACCGTCTTCAAGTCTCGCCAGGATCTCTGGTGATGAGGACACAATGGCAAAGTCATCCAGATCCATGAAATACATGTAAGGCGAGGGATTGAGCGCGCGTAGCGCTCGGTACAACGTGAGCGGATGAGCCTCCATTCGGCATCGAAGACGCTGCGACAAAATCACTTGCATCGTATCGCCAGCGGCAACGTACTCCTTAATAGCCTCAACATCATCCAGAAACTGTGCCTGACCATAAGAAGACTGAAAGTCACTCTCGTGGATGGCAGGTGAGACACTGGGCTCAACCAGATGCTTGGGCAGAGGACCAAGCATCGCGCCCTGCATTGCGTCGAGTCTTAATTCCGCCTGAAGGAATTGGTCATCTGACAAATCACTAACATGCGTGATCAATTGCACCTTGCCTTTAACGTTATCGAAGACAATGACGTCCTCTGAGAGCATCAGCAAAATGTCCGGGGTATTGATCGTCTCAGGCGGTGTACTGTTTGCCAGGCGTGGCTCCACGTACCGAACAGTGTCATACCCAAAGTAGCCCACGAGACCACCCGTAAATTGAGGATAACCCTCAATAATGGGGTAGCTATACTTCGCTTGTGTGTCAGATACAAACTGGAACGGATCGATAAGTTCGCGAGACTCAATGGTTTCGCCAGCCTCTTCAATATTGAGCGTTTGTCCTTGAATCTTGTAGACCCGCCTTGCGGGCAAGCCAATCATCGAATACCGAGACCATTTCTCACCGCCTTGATTCGCACTTTCAAGTAGATAGCTGTAAGGGCCACTGGCAACTTTTGCATAACAGGACAGCGGAGTTTCAAAGTCGGCTACGACCTCTCTTACCACAGGGAAATGCTGGACACCTTGCTTCGCCAAAGCGTCGAGGGTGTTGCGCTGCTCATCGATTGGGATATTCATGCCTGAGGCAGCTCGTTCTCTAATTCATCGCCTGACGCATCGCGCTAATGACAGCGCCGTAATCATCGGTTCCGAATATGGCGGTACCAGCAACAAAGGTATCTGCACCGGCGGCTTTGATAGCACCGATGTTATCGATTTTTACGCCGCCGTCGACCTCAAGCCGGATCGCAGGATTAACGGCATCGATGCGCCGCCTAATCGCCTCGATCTTCTGATAGGTCATCGGCAAAAAGGTTTGACCCCCAAAGCCCGGATTGATCGACATGACAAGCACCATATCCAAACCTTCGAGGGTGTAGTCGAGCACGCTAAGTGGTGTTGCAGGATTTAACACGAGTCCGCACTTGGCCCCTGAAGATTTGATCAAGGAAAGCGAACGATCGACATGGTCCGACGCCTCTGGGTGGAAAGTGATCATATCCGCACCCGCTTCAACAAAGTCGCCAATCAACCGATCAACGGGGTTAACCATGAGATGGACATCCATCATCGACTTAATCCCGAACTTTCTGAGCGCGCTTAGCACCATCGGTCCAACCGTCAAATTGGGCACATAGTGATTGTCCATGACATCGAAATGAATGATATCCGCTCCAGCCTCAAGTACCGAGGCTACTTCATCACCCAATCGCGCAAAGTCTGCCGCCAAAATGGATGGCGCAATCCAAGGATCGTTCATTCTAGGATCTCAATGTGGTTGAGTGAGCAGCAAGCTGCCACCGCACTGCTCGTCGGAGGACCAATGTTAACGAATCAATCGAACGAGGGACACCTTCCCGCACGAATATCTGCTTCAGCCTGCGATAAACGGGCGGGCGTTCCTACATCGGACCAATAGCCGTCCCATCTCTGGCCGGTCAACCGGTTTTGATGAAGAAGCGGGAACAACACATCGCGAAGGGGAAAGACCGTCTCACTCGATTCATGGAAGGGTTCCGCTCGAAAGACGCCGATCCCGCTATAAGTCAACCGCTGCTCGCTGAGCGCCAACCGATTGCCAACCAACGAAAAGTCGCCTTGCGGGTGGTGGTCAGGATTGTCCACTAACATCAGATGTCCGTCGGCGTCGTCAGCTAGCCCATCTGTGAAGGCGCCATAATCTATATTGGTTAGGACATCGCTGCTGATTAAAAGGAAAGGATCCTCGCCAAGGAGCGGCAGCGCAAACTTGATCCCGCCGCCTGTTTCGAGCCGCTCATTCTCCTCTGAGTATCGAATGTTGAGCGCATAAGCTGAGCCGTCGCCGAGCTTATTTTTGATTTGGTCTGCCAAATACCAGACGTTAATCACCACGTCCTCGAACCCAGCAACCTGTAGGGCCTTGAGGTGCCGCTCAATCAAGGTGGTGTCCGCAATTGGCAGCAGTGGCTTTGGACAGTCGAGAGACCGCTCGCCCATCCGCTGCCCTAACCCTGCTGCGAGCAACATTGCTTTCATGCGTTCACCTTTTCCATGGCCGGTTTGACCTCGGTGGCGAGGCGCCGCGTCAGTGCTTCAAGCGCTGAATACTGACTGCTCACATGAGTGAGATGGTCGAGCACTCGAGGAATATCCCTCAGATAGGATGGTTTGTTGTCCCTTATCGCTAATCGGGCAAAGATGCCTGCGCACTTTAGATGCCGCTGCACGCCCATCCAATCGAACCACTGTCGCCAGCACCCTCGGTTAAAGGTATCACCAGACGCTCGCTCAAACTGATCGATCAACCGGTCAAGCTGAAGGTCGATAAAGTCGGCTTGATAGTGAAAGTAACAATCCCTCAGCAACGAGACCCAGTCGTAGGTGACAGGGCCGATTACGCCATCTTGAAAATCTAATATGCCGAGCTCACCGTCATCCAGCATCATTAAATTTCTTGAATGGAAATCTCGGTGGACGAACATCTGGGGTTGCGCAATTGCGGAATCCAGCAGTGAATCGTTTAAATGAGACCACTCGTTCCAAAAGTCCGCGCTGAGCGACAACCCCAGGTACTGGGTTAAAAACCACTCGGGATATAACGCCATTTCATCAATAAGCAGTTTGCGGGAGTAGATCGGCAACGCTTTTGTATCTACCCTTTGAAATCGCGCTAAAGCGCGCAGAGCACGATCAAACGCATCGTCTCGGTCTTTGTTCGATGCCCTAATCGCCTCGGCGAATTGACGATTGCCAAAATCCTCCATCGCTACAAATCCAAGCGCCTGATCGGCGCCCAAAATCTTTGGGCTCCTGGACCCCGATTCGAGCAATCGGTTGCCAATATCGAGAAACGGAGCGATGGGCTCCTTATCAGGTGGCGCATCCATTAAGACAATGGCTGCCCCATCTGTCCTCAGCCGAAAGTACCGGCGAAAACTTGCATCATCTGACACCGTTTCGAGCGAAGCCCTATCCTGGTCATGGCTCACGGTTTCCGCTAGTGAGTTGGCCCACTCCGCCAATCGGACTTGGCGAAGGTCACTTCCTGCATCAGGTGGACTATGAAGATTGCTCATCGGATCAATACTAACCCTGCCAGTGTCTCACGAACCTTTCGTCACCCAGCCAGTTAGCAATCTGGATTCCAAAGGTGAATAATGCGATGAGGCGATCGTTTGATCAAACTTGATGGTAGCCCTCCGTGAGCATTTGGGGCCGCTCGTGCGGGGCATAAACGAGTCCAGTGCATTGCCCACCTTGAACACGACAGCGGCATCGACCAAACACGCGGCTTCAACCAAACACGCGTCTTGGCGCGGTAATCTGATCACGCGGTAGGCCTGCGCTCATGATCCTTCAGACAGCCATCCCTTGGCATTCGATCAGCGCGACTAGATTAGTAGCAGCATGCGCCCGTTTATTCACCGTGCTGGCAGCCACCATCATGACGCCAGCGTTCTCGGCACAGCAGTCTTGCTCAGCAGAAGCGGCCAACTGGTCTGCGCCGTCAACGGCAGAGACGATAATCAGCGCGTTCGGTGCCGAAATCGAACCCGGGACCAGGGCCCGTTTTGAGGGGGACGTTCGCGTTAATGGATCAAATAGGGTCTTTAGTGCCGACCGAGCCGAATTAGACTTCAAACGGAACGCCCTCATTCTTGAGAATCAGGTTGTTATCCAGGACGAAGTGCTGTGTGTCGAGGGTGAGCGAGCAGAAGGACAACTACTATCGGGTGAGGGACTCATTCAGCGAGCGGTATTTAGACAAAGCTCAGGATTGCAAGGCCAAGTCGAAACCCTTCAGCTTTACGGTGATGGTGCTATATCCCTAACGAACGGCGCTGTCACTTTCTGCCCCTCTCCCTCGCCACCCTGGTCGCTTAGCATTGAATCGCTTACGACCAATACTGAGCAGTCTACTTTGGTCGCAAAGCGCTCAACGCTGCGCCTTAAAGGCGTGCCGGCGCTCTACATTCCCTATATCAAGATTCCCACCGGTCAAAAGCGGCAATCAGGTTTCCTTCCACCGGACATTACCAACGATAGTAGAGACGGCGCGACAACAGAGCTTCAGTACTACTTCAACCTTCACCCACAACGTGACGCGACAGCCGGCGCGCGAGTCATGAGCAACCGGGGCACGCTATGGATGGGAGAGTTAAGGAACAAAGGCCAGTATCATGAGGAACGCTTTTATGGTGAGTACATCCAGAAAGACGAAAACTATGAGCGCGCAGGTCTTGATGAGAAACGATGGCTGTCAGCGATCCATCATTTGGGCACATGGTCTGCGGTTCAAACCCAAATTAATTTCACTCGCGCATCGAGTGAGGAGCACTTGCGCGACTTCATGAGTCCGCTTCAGTTAGGCGGCGAGGCCCTAGGTCTAACGCAGCAGACCAACCGATTGGATACAAGACTCTTGTCCGCGCTACCCCAATATGCGGGCGTGAGGTATACGCAGGGCGGATTCTATGGCGGTATCGAAGTTCAGCGCTACCAGGGCCTCCTCTCTCGGGTACTCGACACGTTTGAGCGTCAACCCAACATCTACATCGGTAAGGAAGCTGCGCTGGGAGAATGGCAATTTCAAACCACTGCGCGATGGACAGAATTCAAACGAGAGACAATCGGCCAGGCTGATGAGACCGTCAAAAGGCAACGCGTTCAACTGAATATGGAGCGTGCCTGGTCACCCTCTTGGGGATACACCACCACCCAGTTTGGCGTCACACATCATCGCTATGAGGAGGATCTGATTGATGGGGGCACGCGCGACGTTTCCGTCACACGTCCTGAGATCTCGTTCGATTCGGGCCTTTTTTTTGACAGGACCACCAAGGCCCGCGGTACCGCAACGCTCACACCGAGGTTGCTCGTTGCCTACTCCGGTAAATCGCAAGACGCCGGTTTTGCGCTTGATTCGGCATCTCTGGAACCCGACATTGGTAATTTGTTTGATCGAGCCGGATATTCTGGGCTTGATCCTATAGAGACAGGCCTGCGTGGCAGCCTCGGAATCAATTGGGCCAGCGGCCTTGCGGATGGCCGTCAGTCAATGGTTGTCGAAGTGGGCCAACGCTTTTTTGATTCAACCTTTAGGAGAGACAACCCCCTAAATCGGCGTCGTTCTCCTGTCTACCTATCCACAGAGTGGTCACCCAAGACGGGCTTATACACACACGTGCAGCTTGAATGGCAGCCGGGAGATTCGAGCCCGCTGAACCAATTTTTCGACATATCGTTTCGCTGGGCGGACCGAGGGTCACTGTCTATTCAGCATATCAACCGCACACGATCTCTCGGTGATTGGACCGGTAGCGAGGATCAGCGGGTGACCTTGAGCCAAATCGCCACTCGCGTCCCGCTCAGTAATCAATGGAGCGTGTTAGGGATGTGGAGCAAAAATCATACGTTGGATCGGCAAGCTGAAAGCATAGCTGGATTAGAGCTCGACTCCTGCTGCACCCGATTTTCAATCGCCTACCGACAATTCAGTGATCCCGAGCTGAGCCTTGACCCGGATAGCAAGACTTTTTTCTTTAAAGAACAACCTCGAAGGGGGATCTTCCTTGAACTAGAACTAAAAGGCCTAACCTCCTTCGGTAACGGAATTGGCAAGGTGTTATCCCGTTCATTTCCGGCATTCTAATAGGGATCGTTCAGCGGCGGTGTCCACTTATGCCGCGGAGGCCCAGCTAGTGACCGATAGCTTCCAACCAAAAGCTTCCAACCAAAAGCTAGGTACCAAAAACGATCATTTGTTATCACCCTCGAGCCATCATTCAAAGACTGATCTCAACAAGATGGCCGAGCAATCCACTCAACGAATCAACGCTCACTCATTCCCCCCCAAGCAAAGCCCCTTCGTTCGCCCTTCAGCGTTCGTCCATGATTAATGCATGCCAAATAGGGCGTACCCATTTAGGCTGCCGATCACATACAATAGGCACCCTTTAGGGTATCTCTGAGAGTCAACCATGGAGAATTTCATTAACGCCGTGCGTAGCGCGCTCGTTCTACTCGCATTCTTTGCGTCTTGGACTCACGCGGCCCCCATTGTCATGGATGAAATAGCCGCCATCGTGGATGACGACATTATCGCTCGGTCTGAAATTGAAAACCGCCTCGCAACGATTAAGGCCCAGGCGGCGAATCCAGCGTCCCTGCCGCCAGATAATGCGCTTAGAGAGCAAATTATCGAACGTCTCATTGTGGAGAAGCTTCAGCTTCAGGTGGCACGCCGAGCAGGCATTCGCGTTAGTGACTCCGAGTTAAACGATGCGATGCGGCGAATCGCGGAGCAGAACCAATTAACGCTCGATCAATTTCGGCAAGCCATTGAGCAAGACGGCCTGTCGTACAACGATATGCGGCGGCAGGTAGAGCAGGAGATCATGATTGGACGCGTCCAACAGGGCGTAATGAACTCGCGAATTGAGATCAGCACCAATGAAATTGACGACTTCTTAGCCACCGAAGCAGGCCAGGAATTGACGGCAGATGAATTTCGAGTAGGCCACATACTCATCCCCTTTAAGGGAGGCACCAGCAGTAATTCGGTCAACGCTGCGAAGGCTGAGGCAGATGCCATCATCGAGGCACTGGCTACAGGTTCAAACTTCCAGTCATTGGCCATGGAAAAATCAGCGGGGTCAAACGCCCTTGAGGGCGGCGATCTAGGATGGCGAAAGCCGAGCGCCTTGCCCACGCTCTTTGCAGACATCGCCGTGGATATGGCGGTCGAGGAGGTCAAAGGGCCCATTCGAAGTAGTTCAGGATTTCATATCATTAAAATGATTCAGCGTCGTGGCGCGACCGCTGAAGGTCTCATCGACCAAACGCGTGTTAGGCACGTGCTAATCAAGCCGAACGAAATACGAAGTTTGGAAGAAGCGAGGCAACTCGCAGAAGACCTGCGCGGTGAGATCGTCGCCGGCCGTGATTTTGGCGAAGTCGCGCGGCTGTACTCAGAGGATCCCGGTTCAGCATTAAGTGGCGGCGATCTCGGGTGGAACACAGGTCGCGAGTTCGTCCCTGAGTTTGCATCGATGATGCGAGGGACCGAGGAAGGCGTTGTGAGTCCAGTGTTTCAGAGTGATTTTGGGTTTCACTTTCTTGAAGTGACGGGCAAGCGCGTCGAGGACTTCAGCGACATGTTCAAACGCAATCAAGTAGAAAACTATCTGCGCAACCAGTCCTTTGAGGAAGAGGTGGATAATTGGGTCCGCGAAATCCGAGAAGATGCCTTTGTCGAAATCAGAAGCTAACCGCCCGATTGTTGTCACCCCTGGGGATCCCGCAGGAATCGGCCCCGATATCTCAATCAGCATAGCTGCGTCGGATCCGCATTCATCCGACTGCGTCTTTGTCTGCGACCCCAGCGTCCTCGCCGATCGGGCTCAGACACTCTCTACCGAGTGCACCATCCACGTCATGGCAAGCATCACCGATCGGCTTCAAGGGGCGCTTAATGTTTGGCCGGTCACCTGCGCGCACCGCATCACGCCAGGTGTCATCACTGCGCATTCGGCGCCCTATGTCCTAGCGTGTCTCGAGGCCGCCTTTGATCTTTGCGAGGGAGGCAACGCGTCCGCCTGGGTCACTGGGCCTGTCAACAAAGCGGCATTCAACGAGGCAGGAATCGCTTTCAGCGGACATACTGAATGGATTGCAGCGCGCGCCGGCATCTCGCGCGTTGTCATGATGCTCGCTGCAGGGTCCTTCCGAGTCGCGCTCGTGACCACCCACCTACCGCTTCACGCCGTGCCAGCAGCGATCACGGATGAGTCTTTTGAGACCACCTTGCGGATCACCGATCAAAGCCTTCGGTCGCTATTTAGAAGCAAATCGCCTCGCCTCGGGATTTGTGGCCTGAATCCTCACGCGGGTGAGAGCGGCTATCTTGGCCGCGAGGAAATCGAGGTACTTGGGCCTGTTATCGAGAAGTTACGCAGAGAGGGGATGGACCTTTCTGATCCGCTACCGGCCGATACGCTGCTAACCCCGCAAAGGATCGCGGACTACGACGCAATTGTCGCCATGTATCACGATCAAGGACTACCGACACTCAAGTACGCCGGGTTTGGCGAGGCCGTCAACATCACGCTTGGACTGCCCTTCATTCGAACCTCGGTTGATCACGGCACTGCAGCCGATCTTGCTGGCACCGGCCTCG
>Ga0181574_10002262_pt1 | contig 17702 bp, 7 predicted proteins | sample 101ome_24_FD_145600 | JGI IMG/M metagenome (GOLD analysis project Ga0181574, IMG submission 145600) | Coastal salt marsh microbial communities from the Groves Creek Marsh, Skidaway Island, Georgia - 101410AT metaG (spades assembly) | ecosystem: Environmental > Aquatic > Marine > Intertidal zone... | reverse complement strand
CCGTGTTCGACGGACACGGTTCCCACGGCACCCCCTGCGCGGAGTTCGCTCGTGACAATGTCCCGCTCGCCTTCGTCCAGGACCCCAATTGTGCCTCCGCGCCCCACTTCGCCTTCTACAACTCGTGCGTTGATACGAACGCTCGGCTCCACGAGAGCGACATCGACGACACGATGTCGGGCACAACATGCATCGCCGCCTTTCTGCGCGGCTGGCACCTCTATGTCGCAAATGTGGGGGACTCGCGCGCCGTTATCAGCGAGGCAAGGCCCGACGGGACCTTCTTTGCGCGGGACCTGTCGACGGACCAGACGCCCTATCACCCGAGAGAGTTGGCGAGAGTGCGGCAGTCGGGGGCCGTTGTCTTGACCCTCGACCAGCTCGAGGGCTTCAAGGACCCCACTGTCGACGTCTGGCTCCAGTCAGGTGACGACGGTGGGGACCCCCCGCGCCTCTGGGTGCCCCACAACACGTTGCCCGGCACGGCCTTCACCCGGTCGTTAGGAGATTCCGTCGCCGAGCGCATCGGCGTCCACGCCGTCCCCGAGGTCCTCATCAAGAAGCTCAGCCGAGAGCACCGGCACCTCGTCGTGGCCAGCGACGGCGTCTTCGAATTCATGTCGAGCCAGCAGACGATAGACATGATCAGCCGGTTTGACGACCTCGAGGAGGGTGCCGCGGCCATCTGCTGCGAGGCCTTCCGGTTGTGGCTCGAGAATGAGGTGCGGACGGACGACATCACCATCGTCGTTGTTGAGATGATTTTTGACGACGACGTGGACCCGGGGCCGCCCGAGCGGGACGTTCTGATTCAGGACGGAACGGGGATACCAGAGAAGGCCACGACACCTTCCGAGCCTCGTCCGGCCAAGCCCGTGCCCGCCCCCTCCTCTGAGCCGAAGAGGGTCTTCAGACCCCTCTTCCCTGTCATCCTACCGCTCTCGGGCGAGGAGATGAGCGAGGACGCACCCGTCCGCGACTGGTCGACGCGTGAGATTGACCCTGCTGTGTCGGCCGTCATGACCCGCGTGGCTCGGTTGAGTATCGTGCTCTCAGACATATCCGAGGAAGAGCACCGCGCCATCTGCTCGGTTGTGCAGCCCATCTCGGTGTCGGAGGGAGAAGCCGTCATCACCCAGGGTGAGCCGTCCACGGGCTTCTTCGTCGTCCTCCAGGGCGAGCTTGAGGCCACCGTCGTTCATGCCGACGGGTCCACCCAGGCCACCATCCTTAGCTCCAGCGACCCCGACGGCGCCATCTCTTTCGGTGAGATCGGCCTCCTCTGTCGCAAGCCCCGCTCAGGCACGGTTGTCGCCAAGACGGACGCCGAACTCCTCTTTCTTGAACGCGCTGACCTCAAGGCTGTCCTCGCGTTGCTCGACATGCGCGACATCGTCGTTGCGCTCCGTCGCTTGCCTGCCCTTGCCCCACTCATGCCGTGCGAGCTTCAGCACGTGCAGGACGTCATGACACGCGAGGCTTTCGACAGCGGCGCTGTGATGGTTCACAAGGGCAGTCCAATGGACGCCTTCTTTTTCGTCCTGGAAGGAGAGCTGGTGGAGGAGAAGGATGGAGATGGTGGCAAACCGGGCGAGATCATGGCCGTCATCAAGGCGCTCGAGGGGGTGGGGACTGAGGCCCTGTCGCAGAAGCGCAAGACGCTGACGTGGCCACACACGATCAGGGCACGGGGTGCGACGTCGGTACTAAAGCTGATGGGCGATGTGCACGTTGACGCGGTTGGCCCGATCGACATCGCTGCAGCTGCCCACGCCAAGTGGAGCGCCGGCGTGGTAAAGCGAACCCCTGACGTCGAACGTGCTGTACTTCCCTCGGCCTGGCCGGCCGCAGACGTCCTCGCCGACCTGCGTGATGCGACCGAGCTCGAGCCGTCGTTGGACCACATCGCTGGGGTGAGCTCGTCAGGATTGCCCGACGACAGCGTATGCGGCCCCATCTGCAGGCCTCCCAGGCGCTATGTGCACCGCAACACGGGGCGCGTATTCCTCACACGCCCCGCCGCGGGCACGTGCTGGCTAGCGGGCACCAAACCTAAGCTGAACCCTAGCTTGATCCTCGGGCCCGACGCCATGGCCCGCGTCCCGGCCTCGGCTGTCGTGCCCCGGTCAGCGAGGGTCCTCCACGACGCCTCGAGCGCCGGCTCGGCTGCCATTGAGGTCATCGCCACGCCGTCGGCGCCCGCCTGCTCCCTCCACGACCTTGTCGCCCATGCTGGACCTCTCGACCCAGACTCGGTCGCGTGGATCGCCGCCAGCGTCGCCGCGGGACTCGAGGACATGCACCGAAGCGCTGTTATCTACCGTGGCCTCTCCCCCGACTCCATCATCTTCTCCGAGGACGGCCGCATTCTGCTGAGCGAGGCCCGCTTCGCGCGCGTCGTCGAGGGCCGCACCTACACCATGTGCGGCCAACCCGAGTGCATGGCGCCTGAGATGGTCGAGATGAGGGGGCACACGCAGGCAGTTGACTGGTGGGCCCTTGGCATCTGCCTCCATTTCGCCCTCACGGGCTCGATGCCTTGGGCGGGCGTTGGAGGGGGCGAGGACGAGGTGTCTACCTTCCTGGCCATCCTCGAGGGCACTGTCGAGCCGCCCAAAGGGGCGCCGCCGGCACTCGTGGCCTTGGTCGCGGGTCTTCTCGACCGTAACCCGGTCAATCGATTCGGCCACGGCATCCGCGGCTTGGCCCGGCTTGCCGCACACCCGCACGTTGTCCAACACCGCCCGGACGACATCCGCAAGGGCACGGCCCGGCCGCCCGGGGGCCTCGGGAAACGCATCCAGGCCTGGGCGCGCGAGACGGGGATGGCCGTCGATGGCACCTGGGGCAATATCTGAGGCGAGGGCGTGGAGCGGGAACGGACTCGGGGATGCGGAGTAGTAGAGACGCTGAAGCGGGACACTTCGCGTTTCAGCAGGCAGTCCGGCCACAGGAGACCCACCCTACAGGCCTCCAACACTCACACCGGCAAACCCGTGAGCCAGGGCCCCCCCCCAGGAAAAGAGAGAGAGATCCCATCAGTCGCGGATCTGGTCGAAGCGGGCGACCCCGATGACGGCTCCGCCAATGGCAGCAAGGACGAAGGCGCCAGCGAAGACGGACCCGATGAGGTTGTCGAGGGAGGGGGTGGTGGCGGCCTCGGCGACCTGAGGGACGAGGGCCGTGGCGGCGACCGACGTGACAACGGCGGCGGCCACACGCTGGGCGGCGACGGCGGCCTTGGCGGGGGCGGCCTTGGCGGCGACGGCCCGGGTGGTGGGCACGGCCACGGGGGCGGCGGAGAGGCGGAACCTATCGGGGGGGACGGTGGGTAAGGGTTCGGGGGTCGGAGCAGGTCAGGGCAGCAGAGCGAAGCACAGGCGGGCCGACCTCGCTTGGCCCCAGGGCGGCAGCGGGTCGCGATCGGATCACACGACGCCGGACATCGCCCGCACCGCTGGTCCCACGAGCGCCGACGAGGCAGGCGCCAACCCGGGCATCGTCCGCAGGGCAAGCGTATCCGCCCACGACGTTTCTGGCGGCTGTTCGGGTTCACCGCGCGGCTATGTGCGTCTGATGATCTAAGCGAGGCGCACGGGCCCGGGCGCCGGGGGCGCCGCCCTCAGGACGTCGGGAGATCTCAGAACGCGACCCGAACGCCTCATGGTCGCTCCTTGCGGCGAAGGCGCACACCGCGGGGCCTCGAAGACCGAATTCTTGCAGCCTCGTCGCAAGCGAAGGGCGATGGAACCGGAGAGACCCTTGAACGGCGAAACCAGTCGACAAAGCGGGGACTCGGCGTCAAGCGCGCGCAATTGGGCTCCCGCGATGCTCCCAGGGGAGTCTACCGGAAAACTCGCTGCATATTGATCTTCTGGGCTTCCGGATGCTCGACCAGGCGCACTGTTCGGGGCGAAACAAGTGCCGACGACAAACTCCAATGCCGTCGACGAGTGGGCGCGCCACCGAAGCTGCCCGCTGCCTGATGGACGTTATTGAGACGTGATGGTCGAGTTAGTCCCGAAAATGACAACTTTAACCTCCGTCCGCCCCCACCCGACTCGGGCACGGGCTTCGACCGCGGCGGCGCCCCCTAACTGCGCCTACCCCACCCCCGCCGTTTCCATCCACCTCCTAAGCCGCGTCGTGGCACCCCGGTTCGTGATTCTCCGCGCAGATCCTCCCAGGGACCCTCGGGGAGGCGGTGGAGAGCCGAAAAAAACGGAGGAAGACGACGACATAGACGATGGTGCCAGGCCGCTGCGAATCCCGCCGGTCGACGTTCAGCGCGTGCTCAAGGTTACCAGAACGATGAAGGGCCTCGAGCGTGCTGGGCTCACCGAGCGCCAGGCCCAGGAGCTCCTCTCGAAGTGGGAAAAGAGTGGCGTCAAGGACGCCGACGGCCTCCGCCGAATGTTTGTCGGGTCAGCATCCGGGCCGCTCGTCCGACGCGCCCTCCAGCTTGCCTTCGACGCAGTCTTCGCTTCCACGTCCTTCACCGCCGCGGGGGGGCTCCGCGACGTCTTTGGCGGCGCCGCCTCCGATCAGGCTACTCCCCTCTCCACCCTATTTGTGTTTTCCCTCTACTTTGCCGGCGAGCGGGGTTGTCGGTGGGGGGGGCAAGGGGTGGGAGCGGCGGCGGCGGCGAGATCGGCCGTGGCAGCGACGGGCGCGACGACCGAGTTCCTTTCCACCACTGACAATGGACACCTCCAACCGCAGGTATCTACTTCTCCTTCGCGGCCATCACGGATCTCCTCCTAGTCGTCGGCGTCGTCCGGTCGGCCATCACCTTCAACACCAACGCCGACGAGTACCTCGAGGCGCTGCGCACCGTGGCCGGCCGCGACGCCCGCACGGGCTTCGACCTGGTCGACAAGGCCGCGCTGGCGCGCGCCTCGCTGCGGATGGAATCCGTGCTGGACGAGCTGAGAAGCACGATGCGGGACGTCGGGGTCACGGCGTCAATGGACGGGACGCTGCCCAACCTCTCTGCCTTCCTGCTGCTTGACGACGCGGCGGAGAAATTAGGCTATCGTCCGCCAGGCCCGCCCGGGAGCGTCGCCGAACGAGAGGCGGCGCGGGCCGCCAAGTGGTTTTCGCGGTACGACGCCGACGACAACTACGCAATTGACGCTAGCGAGTTTGGGCGGTTGGCGCGCGACCTCGGATCTGATTTAGGCGACGTCGAGATCAGCGAGGCGCTGCGGCGGATTCGCACGAGGGGGAGCGACGGCAGCGACGACAAGCAAAAGGGTGGCGATGTCGTGCGTTTCCCGGAGTTTGCCGACTGGTGGGTGGGGGAGGCCGCACGGATGAGCGTGGCGGGATCGCTGATGGAGAGCGTGGATGACGCGTGAGGGTTCAAATCATTTGCTGTGTCTTTACATCCCATCACGCCTCATCGACGCCGTCGTCCGCGTCCGGGACATCATGCCCTACGCGCCGCAGCGCCAGGGGGACGCGTCCTGGCCGGGTCCTCGTCCCCGCAACCTGGCGCCTCGCCGCCGCCTTGGCCTGGGCGGCATCGGCTTCGCCTCGCGCAAGCCCGTTGAGTGCCTGATCCCTAGCTTTCCGCTCAAGCCGGGCCGCCTCACCCACCCCCTCGGCGACCGACCGGCGCAGCTCGGCAGCGTCGATGAGACCCTCGCGCAGCGCGAGACGCCGATCCATCACCGTCTCTGTCGCCGCGTGTTGTTTTTTTGCCTCGGCGGCCCTGGCCGCTGCCCTGGCTCGGGCGCGCGCGTTGCCCAGCAGGGCCCGCGCCACGCTCGAGCCCAGCTCCCGTGCCTCGCGCCGGCCGCGCGCCTCGTCAGCGCTCGCCCGCGCCAGGGCCGTGGCGACGCGCCGTGCCTCAGCCGCCGCCTCGGCCCCGGCCGCACCATGGTCACGGATTCGCCTCCGCGAATTGCGGACGGCGTCGCCGCGGTCCTGCGCGGCCGCGGCCCAGAGCCTTTCCAGATCGGACCTCAGCACGGCCTCTTCCTCGCGCCGGCGGCGCACGTCCTCGGCGCGCGTCCGGGCCTCTCGCTCGGCTGCGGCTGCCGCCGCCGTCCTCGCCGCCGCCGCCATCTCGCACGCCTCGGTCGCCGCTGCCCTCGCCACCTCGGCCGCTGCGGCCCGGGCCGGGAGGACTGGGGGGGGGGCCGGGTCGGCGCAGGCTGGGGAGGCGCGGGGGCGAGGGTCGCCGGGGGCGAGGGCGGTCGTGGCGGGGGCGGCGCCGGCGCGACCTGGGGGGACGCCGGCCGATGAGGCGCAATGAGGAGGCCAAGGGCGACACCGAGCGGCGATGCGGCAGCCTCGGGCGACACCTCCGTGAAGGGGACAGGCAGGGCGTCGTCGTCCCCGAGGTTAGGTTTCCCCGTCGTCGACATCATCGTCGTCGCGCCGCCCCCGCGCCCAGCGGCCCCCGGGCGTCGCCGCAACGGGACGAACGATACGGTCGTGGCACTTGGCGTTGGGCGGCCGTGCCCACCGCCCTGCCCCCCGAAGAGCGCCGCACCGCCCAGCGCGGCAGGGACGGGGGGGGCAGCGAGACGAATGCTGTGGCGACGGCACAGGTCCGCGATAAGGGGGGGCACAGCGGGGGCGGGTGGGGGCACACGATGCGGGCGCAGGCCCGAGAGAGAAGCAAAGTCGCAGACGTCGTGGCCGGCGCCGTATGCAGGGGCAGGGCCTAACGTGACGAGGCCGCGCGAAAGGACGGCTGCAGCGAAGGCCCGCCCGGCAGCCTCAGCTGCGGACGGAAAGATCAGCCGGGTCCCGACCCCGTCGCTCGCGGCGCGGCACCCCGCAAGGAGGAGCGGGGCGAGCCAACGGCCCGAAGGCGCTGCAATTCCTGTCGGCTCGATGACGCGCGAATCGATGACCCGGTCCGAGAGACCCGGCATGTCAACACGGACGCCGGCGCGGGCGGCGGCCCAGGCGGGCACGCGGCCCCGGGAGGCGGCCATGAAGTCTTCCTCGGGCGAGACGAAGAAGAGCTCTCCGCGGGCGGAGAAGGCGTATTGAGGAGAGTCCCGGCGCTGGTCAGTGGACGCAAGTGCAGCCGCGTCGTCGGCCGAGACAAACAGGGACAGAGTGGCCGATGCGCGCACAGCGCGGGCGGTGGCAACGGCCGCGACAGCGACACCGACCCGCGCGTGAGTGGGCCGCGCCCGCACTGCCCGGACCAGCAGGCGGGCTGCGCGGGCCCGTCGCAGCTCCTCGCGCAGCCCCGGAGCCAAGGTCGACAGCGCTGCGTGCGCTCGCCACGCTGCCTGCACGGTCGACGCGGCCGCCCACCGGCGCGCATCGGGCCACGACAACCACGAGAGTGGGGCACCGCCCGTCTCGACGAGGCCCGAGGGGCCACCGACGGTGTCCGTCAACTCGGCGGCCTCCTCGTCCAGCGCCTCGAGAAGCTCAGAGTCAGCGGGTGCGAGGACGATGGCGAGGGCACGGCGAGCGCCCTCAACGTCGCGGTCGGCCTCGGCCGCCGCGAGGGCAAGGGCCGCGGCCCACTGACGCCGAGGCACGAGAGGGCGCGCCTCGGCGACGCCCCGGGACGTGGCGGGCGGGGGCGAGTCTCCGCAAGGACACCGCGCGGTCAACCGACTCAGCAGGTCACGCGGCCGGCGGCGGTGGCGGGCTGGGGGGTTTGCCGGAGCGGCGTCCTCGAGCGCGAGCTCGGGCGCCGCGCCGTCGACCGTGCGCCCGTGCCACGCGCCCTCGAGCGAGCGCTCGATCCACGCCGCAACGGCGGGGACTGCCACAAGCGCAACGGTGCCCGGCGGGGGGCGGGGGGCGGGAGGTAAATCCGAAAAACGGGCCTGCCACGGCCGACGCTGAATCATCGGACGCCACCAGTCTGCGGGACAAAGCAGGTCAGTGTAGTCGAAGAGAAACGAGCATTCGGCAGCGGGCAGCCGGGTAGTCCACGACGCGCTCGCCTCCCGCAGCCAGAGGAGGGCTCCTTCGAGGGGGGCTCCGCCGAGACCGTGGTCCAGCCGACGCCCGACCCTCCTCCTCCCGTATTGCCCGAAGAAGCCGAACACGCGTTTTTGCGACGCCAACAGCCTGGGTTTTCTCACCTGTCCCTGTCCGTGATGGTGTTCGATCAACCCCGCATGCTCACACGCCCCTGTCTCGAAACAACGTGCCCACTGATTCAAACTTACGTCTCGTCCCACGCGGACGACGGTCGAAAGGAGCCCAAGCAAGGGCCGCCCTCCACCGCGGCCTCCACCGTGCCGGCCGGGAGCGCGACCGGTTCGGCGCGCCCCCCACTGGCGCGCGCCATCATCCGCACGGCGCGTCGCCCGTGACTTCTCGGTCGGTATGAGCGCGTGCCGTCGGCTCGCCGGTTGTCGCCTCGCCGGAGCAGCGTGCCTCCTGGCGACCGCAACGCTCGTCCTCGGCCTCGCACAGACAGCAACAGGCGACCCAGAGGCGGTGGGGTTGCTCCGTCTCCGCTCGCACTCTTCCCCCCTCCCCCCTGCCCCCTACCCCCTGCCACTTGCCCACCCCTCCCGCAGCTTTCGATGAAAATTACACTGGGACGCCCTATTGCGACTCCATAAACTCGTCGTGCCCCGTTGGCAGCCTGGGTGAGCAGCCCGAGTGCTCCACAAACCGCAACGCTCCGCCTGGCTCGGCCCCGCCTAAGATCAACTATTACAATATTGCCACCGGGTGCTACAAGAAGACGAGCTCCGGCGCCTTCACGTGCGTGTGCTGCCAGAACGACTACGCGAAGTCGCCGTTCTGCGACAATGGCGAGCCCTACATGCTGCCTGACGGCGTGTACGACACGCCGACTGACACTCCCGCCGCAACGCCGGCTGCCCCAACATCTGCGCCCACGCCCCAGCCGGGTCCCCTGCCCGACCCGAATGCGCCGGTGTACGACCCGAACGCGCCTGCCGAGCCTTTTGACAACCCCGACGGTGGATGCGCCAACGCACCCTTCACAGCCGAGGGCAAGTGCGTCTCTTGCTCTTGCGCCAACACGAACGGGCCAAACACCGACTGCGAGTGCCTCGCCTACGAGCCCATCGAGATCGTCGACAAGTGCAACCTACCCCCGTTGACGGCCGAGGGGCTCCCCCTGGAGCCGCCTTGTCTGTCTTGGTATTGCTCGCAGAACTATGAAACGCTTGAAGACGGAACGGTTCGGCTCATCATCGCCGCCGGGGAGTGCGTCTACTATGCGCCGGCTGACAACGTCGCGACGCCCTCGCCTGGGGAGGACACCCCTGCCCCGACCGAGTTCGTTGACCTGCCGCCGTCTGAGCTCCCGTCGCTGGACGAGTTCCCCGTCTCCGCTAAGAGCATCGGGTCGGTCGACGCTACCGATGGGACTTACCGGCGTGACTTTACCGTGCTGATCGACCTCGATGCGTCTATTGGCCGTCGCCGCCTCGGTGGTAAACGTGCCCTAGCCCAGACAAGCGCGGGCGGCCGCACGCTCCTCGCCCTCCTCGACCCGCGCAAACCCGCCGAGTTGCCCCTGCTTGAGATCACTGTCGACCGGCGTCAGTGCTCGTGGGACTGGTCCGTCATAGAGCAGCCGACGCACCGCTTCTTCCTCGGCGCGATGGACGTCACCGATGCCGTCGCGGCGGGCGACCCACTTGCCCGCTTCGACACTGTCGAGGCCACCGTCTCCATCCTCTTCGACCCCTTCGACTTCCTCTCGTCTGTCCGCCGCCCCACTTTTTCGGCCGGGTGCGCTGGCGTCAAGATTTCCGTGCGGTCCAACGATGCTGTGGCGGCCTTTTTGCCAGCTCCGCAAGTCTACGCCCCCCCGGTGGACCTCGCCTTTATCCCTGTTGTTTTTGACGAGGCAAGCGTCGCTTACCCCGTCGACGCCCAGCAGCCCGATGTCGGAACTAAGACGACATCCCCGGCCGTTGAAAACCTCGCGGACGGGTCGGCAACCGAGGCCCAGGAGTGGTCGGTGACGGCCCCTCCCGGCGTGTTCGACTCGAGCGACCAGGCCATCCTGAGCGACCCCAACACGGCGTGGCCCCTCCCGACTGGATTCGAGCCCCTGGTTGTGTCTGTGTACTTAGGGCAAAACGTCAATCTTGAGCCGGGCGCGTCTCCGGGCTCCAAGATACTCACCATCGTCCAGGGCATCGTGTCGTGCGCGGAGGGTTGGACGGTGACGGAGGAGGTCCAGGACGGCGTTTACCCCGAGTTTTGGCGCCAGGGTCTCAACGTCTCGGAGTCCATTTGGGCGGGCGGCGACGTCGCCGCGGCCATTGCCTTTGACGAGATGCGGGTTCAGCTGGTCTACACCTACACGGGCGACCCCACATCGTCTCTGCGTAGCACCGTTGGGTGCGCGGTCGAGCTCGACATTAACGAGACGGCCGCCGACGCCCTCGTGACGCCTGATGTGTCCATCTTTGGCCCTCCCGTCGTCGTCGCCCTCGACGCTGAGGGACCCCTGTCCCCCGTCATCTCCACCGCGGCCACGGGATACAACGACGGCGACATCGTAACCGTCTACTTCTCAACGAGCGAGCCCGCCTTCGAGTGGAACTGGTTCGCCATCCAGGACGCCCTGTTACTTGCCGCACCCAACGCATTGATCGACCGCATCTTCCCTGAAGACGCGCTGATGGAGGGTGGCACACTTTTCATAATGGACATCGACGTCGGCCTCGCCGCCGACGCGACCATCACCCTCTCGGTCCCGGCGGGCACCTTTGTAGATCAACTGGGGATCCCGAACCCGGCGTCTGAGGTCAAGGTCCTCCGCAAGATCTCGGCGGAGGCCCAGGCCGCCCAGGTTGCCACCCAGGCGGCTGTTGCAGGTGCCACGACGGCCGCCGCCGGGTCGTCCATCGCGGCCTCGGCCGCCGCTCAGGGCGCGGCCACTGCCGTCACGGGGGCCGGAAGTGGAGGCGCTGCCGCCATGGGCGGCACAGTCGCGTCTGTGGGACCGGCGCAGATGGGCAACGTTGTTACGGGGCACATGACCGTCATGCTGGGCCACGTGCAGTTTTCTCAAATCGTGTCAACGCAAGACCCTGAGACCATGCCCCCCGACTTCCAGGCGTTAGGAGATTCGCTGAGCTGGACCAATATGGACTACTCTCCCGGCTTTCTCCCTTGGAACTCGGGCTCGACAACAGACGTGGCGTCAGCCACGGCGCGGCGGCGGATGCGTGCCATGCGCAGGCCTGGCCAGAGCCGGCACGAGCTCGTCCCAGTCTTTGGAGAGCCGCTTCCCCACGTTGGCGGAGGTCGCAAGATCCGCGGCCTGGACCACCATGCCCACGTCGGGGGGTATGCGCCGTCGTGGATGCCCCGCGGCTCCGCCACAGCCGGCCGTCCCTCGCCCTTTCACCATGAACACCGTCGATCCCGTCGCCTCGCCAGCGGTTTCGACCTTGACGAGGCCATCGGCGCCGGAACAGCCCTCGCTGACAGCGTCGACGAACTCTCGGACGGAGAGGTCACCCGCGACACCTTCTACAACAAGGTCTTTGTGGCGACCATGGTCGTCGTGTCGTCCGCCCTGTTTCGATGGCTCGCGGCGGCAATCTGGACCAGGTGGATCATCACCTTAAAGACGTGCCTGACCCCCTGGAAGTGGGAGCGTCGCTGTATGAGCGAGGAGGAGCTGGAGGACGCCTTCCCGGCCCTTCTCCTTTTCCCCAAGCTCGAACTAATGTCGTTTGTTAGCACGCTCAACACAGTGACCAACGCCGCAGCGGGCCTCATGATCGTCGCCGATGCTAATGGCAGCTACACGCTCAACGTCGCCGTTGGCATCACCGTCCTGGTCATCTGGAATGTGCCTTTTATCGCCTTCGTCACGTATTTCGTCATCATCAAGTGGATCATCATCGAGCACCACGCTGTCTTTGCCATAGAAGAGGACGAGATGGGCGTTGGTAAGGATGAGACATCGACTGTCGTCATTCCCGGCGAGTGGGTCGACGGCGCCCCGGGCAAGTTCCGCTTCATCGATCGGTATGGGCATCTCTTCGGAGCCATGACGGGATACTCGCACGCCGAGGCCAAGTACGTGCAGAAGCTCCGTGAGCGTGAGGCCGCACGGCGCGCCAAGCGGACGGCCAACCAGACGCGTCTCAGAGGCGCCGCTGCCCTCCTTAAGGTAAAGGGCAGGCAGGTCGCGCTCTCCCCCGTCGAGAAGGAGGACGACACCGACGTAGAAGCTGGGGCCAGCGGTGGCGGGGTCAAGGGCAACCAGGTCATGCCCAGCGGGGACGCCGACGACGAGTTTGGCGTGGCTCAGGGTGGCCGCAAGCGCAAGGTCAAAAAGAACGCCATCCAGCTGGGCGCGGAGCATGAGCAGATTCGCGTCACTGCGGGGGCTGGACCTGTGCGCCGCTTCCTCATCCTTCTGCTGACTCCCTTCAACGTCGTACCGTACGAAGCGCGGTTGCTCTACTGGACGCTTGCCATGATCAAGCAGCTCGGCGTGGCCGTGGCGGCAGGGTGCGCAGCCAAGTGGCCCCGGGGCGCCACGGGGGTCATGGTTGGTCTCGAAGTGTTGCACCTGTCATACACGATCATCTGGCTGCCCTTCACGTGCTTCGCCGAGCTGCTATGCGAAATCTTCACCGCCTTTTTCGAGTCGGGCACGGCGGCTGTACTCTTCAGCCTTGCCATGGTGCCCTCGCTGGCGGACGAGAGCTGGACCGACAAGCTCCTCGTCCTCCTCACCATATGTGCCGTGGCTACCCAGATGATCTTCCAGGTATACATGGTCTTTATCATCCGCATCCTCGCCCGGCTCGCGCGGGAGAAGCGCGAGGCCGAGCTCGACGGTCCGCCAAAGGAGACCAAGGAGCCTGCGCCCCCGGTCGTGAAGAAAGCTCCCACGGTCAAGAAGGACAAGACGATTAAGGCTAAATCGATTAAGGCCAAATCGGTGACTGCCAAGTCCGAGCCCGAAATCGAACCCTCGGCCTCTCGGCCCCGGTCAAGCAGCGGAAACAAGCCCAAACGCTCCCTACGCATGGTACTCTTCGGCGTCAAGCTCGCCAAGCAGAAGAGTAAGCCGAAACCGCGCCGGCGCAAGCTGACGAGCAAGGAGAAGGCCGATGTGGATGAGGACATCGCGCGGGTGCGCAAGGCGACGAAAATCAAGCTGGGCACCCTTGGCATGTTGGAGAAATGGCAGGAGCCGGAAGGGGGGTGGGGAGGGAAGAACAATCTACAATCCAAGACGAAGCAGAAGCTCGAGGAGGCCAAACGCCGCAGGGCCGAGGCCGAGGCCGCCGCGGCACAGGAGCGGGAGGCGAAGCTCAATCGGAGGCGAGAGCGCGGGGCGTCGCAGACAGCTCCGGAGGAAAAATCGATATGGGGTTCGTTGTTCGGTAGCAGTTAAGTCGCAGAGAGCCCTCGTCACACCGGTCTGGAGCCCCCGCGTCGGCCGCCCTTAAGCGCGGCGGCCAGGGCAAGGGCCACCGCCTCGGCACCCTCGGCTGCCGGGACAGGCACGGCCGTCACACCGAGGGCCTCATACGTTCCAATCAGGGCCGCTGTCAACCCGAGCGTCGTCGGACCGTCAGGACCGTAGCCACGGCACTCAGGCAGCGCGTAGGGGAGCACAGCCACGGCGCCCTTCCCGCTCCCTGCCCCGTCGGCCCCCACCGGCGCTAAACCAACCGGGCTCCACAGGAGCCCCCCTTTGACGCCTGGGAGCGCCACCGACAGGCCCGGCCACGCGACCCACCCCCTCAGCGCGGGCTCGGAGACCACCGCGGCGCGAGCCCCAGCGAGCGCCGCCTCCGCCTCCGAAATCATCTCCCCATACCCGCCGTTGGGTCCCCCCGCTCCTTGCTCCCGCCACGCCTGGGCGAGCTTACCGGACAGTGCAGACAGTGACCCGGCAAGGTCTGCGATGACGTCAGGTCCGAAGGTGGCATCAACAAAAGAGCCTTCTCCCGCTGCCCTCAGGCGGAGGCAGGCCGCGGCCAGCAGCGCTCGACCGAGGAGGTCCCTGCCAAGCCACGACGCAGCGGTGCCGCAGCGAGCAGAGGAGTAACGCGGGTCGCCGAGGCGTAGGGAGTCGCCATCGGCGCGTGCGCTGCAGGTGGACGGGATGAGCGGTGGTGCGAATGAGGTAAAATTTGTGCTGACGGTGATCATATGAGCACGGCTGCCCGATCCCTCGACTCGCCCGCGTCCCGCAAGGAGGGCGACAGCATGGCGCTGGAGTGTGGTGTCGCCAGAGGCCGTCGCGCCGTGGAGGAGCATTGCGCCACGGGAGAGGATGGCATGAGAGACCGGAGATGCAGGAGAAGACCCCAATCGGCCGCCTCCACCGTCGCCGAGGACAGAGAAGAGCTCGGGCAGCAGCGCGTCCGGGATGGGCCTGCGCCAGTGCCCAGAGAACTCGAGAGCATCGGCGACGTCGAGGGCGGCAACCGCTGACACCGAGGAGACATCGGACGACGAGTGCATTGACAGCCGGATGCTTCCTCGGCAGTAAAAAAGGGCCTGACGGGCCACGGCTTCGACAAAGGCCGCACTGGGCCTGTATCCCATCGCGCGAAGGGCGCGGCACCAGGCGTGTGGCGGGGCGGACCGCTTGCCGTCCCCGTGGCCGCGGTCCGAGGCAGACAGGCGAGCAGGCCGCCACGGCAGGTGACCCGAGGCGAGGCCCTCGGTCACGGCCGCGAGCTGTGTCGCAGGCAGGCGGACCCCGAGATCGGAGCAGACCGACACGGCCGTCCAGGCGGCGCCTGGGTCTGTAGCATCAGCGGTGACCGCGAGGCACCGGGCCAGGTCAGCGAGAACGGCCTCGGGCCGCCCCACCGCATTGGCGTCCGCGACCAAGCCCGGCTGTTCCAGGGTGGTTCCCATGGGGCTTGATGCCGCCATGAAGAGCGACCAGTCGCGCGTCGCCCGCAGAGCGTAACCGATCTGTCGCGGGTCGGCGCGGCCAAGGCACTTGGCCCGCGCCCCCAGGGCCGCCGCGAAGGAGAGCGGCCCCGCCCCCCGCGGGTCAACCCCGCCCCCCGCCCCCCCGCGGCCCACGAGCCGAAGTGCCCCGACGAGGTCGGACGCTCGGGCACGCAGCGGGGCCCGTTCCGCCATGCTTCGCTGCCATTGTTGTGAATGGGAGTCACGGGCTCTCTCGGCGAGGTACTCGCGTCCAGGGGCGACAATGTCGTGACCGGACCGCCGCAGCCACTCGGCAGCGACCCCGAGCCACCGGCCGGTCGCCTCTCCCGCGGCGCCCCCCGGAGAGGCGCCCGCCGCGGCGAGGAGGGCGAGGATACGGACGAGGCTTGGTGCTGCAGCCACGGGAGGAGGCGCCCCGTCAGCACGCGCCCGATCGAGAGCGACGACGAGGGCGCCGCCGTCGGGGGAGGAGACGGCCGACGTTGACGTCCGCACCGAGATCGACAGCGACGCGGCGACGCGGCGCGAGAGAACGACGTGGTCATCCTCAGATCCGGCACAGAGCCGCACGGACCTGCCTGTCGCCACGTCAATAAAAAGACGGTCCAGGCGGCGGTACACTGCCAGACCCGAAGCGGAATCGGCGTTGTCGTCGGCGTCGGAGCCGTTGGCTTTGGTCGCGGCCGCGGGCAGCAGGGCGTCGGCGACCTCGGCGAGGTGCCGGTGGCACCGCAGCAGCGCCGACCCCCACGTTCCCGCAACGTCGCGCAATTTGCCGCGGTCATCGCCGGACCTCGCCGCGGCTCCGCCGTCGCCGTCGCTGTTGCCGTCGCCGCCGCTGTCGGCCCAGGCCCGTGCGAGACCCTCGACAGCCCCGACGAGCCGAGACAGCGCAGCACACTCTGCCTCCAGCGTCGCTGCGTCGTCCCGGCCGCGGTATCCCTTGGTCAACCCTGTCAGCCGCGCCGCCACGTCGGTCGCCCCCTGCAGAAAAGTCGGCGCGGCGCGCGGCGCGCTCCGCCTACGCGCGACGAGCGAAGGCAGCGTCGCATCCACGACGTCGGCGACCCACCCGACAGTGCGCGGGCCACCTCTGCCGTTGGCGCTGCTCCCGCGGTATCGTCCCCGCAGGAGATCCAGTGCCTCGTCGACGAGAACAGCAGGGGGAAGGTGGGCCACGGCCGAGGGTGGGAGGGGCATTGCGGACGAGGGGGGGCGTCGGACGTCGCCTTCGTCGTCAGGGCGGCGCCCAAGCGCGGTTGCAGATCGTCGCCCCCATCCGGTCCAGTCGACAGTGGTGCGAAAGGCGCCCACGGTGCCTGCGGTCGCTGCCTCGGACGGTGCGGCGCGCGACGACGCGGCGGACGCGAAGCCGGCGCTGTTTGAGGGGCCCGCGGGGCCGCCGCGGACAAAGGTTTCTCTCTTGTCAGGGCGGAGGGTCGCGGCGGCGATGGTGGCGGCGGCGGCAGCCTCGCAGCGCCGCGAGGCCGCCGCTGCCGACGCTGGTCGCCAGCCGCCAGTTGCCGCCTTACGCATCCTGCTACGCGTCGAGCGAGGAATTCTCCAAGCGTTCCTGTGAGAGACGTGGTGATGCGACAGTTTACGCCGAACGGCCGACTCGGCCGTCTCGCCTCGGCCGGCTCTGTCGCCAATAATCCAAACAGAGGTTCCCGTCGCTCGTGAGCCCAGTTGAGCCGTTTTGCAGCAATACAGCGACACGTACTGACCATGTCCTTCGGGGACTACGCCGATGAGGCGCCACCCCCCCCCCTACGTCCAGAGGCAACTTCGGACCCGACTGGAACCGACGCATCCACCTCGACCGCGGCCCGCATGGCAGTCCTCCGTGTCACTCATCAAGTCAACCAGTTTCGCCACAGTCTCGACAAGCTCGGTGGCCGGGATGACGCCCCGCCACTTCGGTGCGCGCTCGCCAAGCTCAGCCTTGAGGCCGTGGCGTCAAGCGCCAACGCCAAACGCGCCGTCCTCGCCCTCGCCGGCTGTGGCGGCGACGCCTCAATCGCCGAGTCCCTCGCCGCCGAGCTTCGCGCGGCCTTGGTCGACCTTGAGGACGCGCAGCGCGTTTACGCCCGTTGGGAGGAGGTCGCGTCCGCGTCCGCGTCCACGTCGGCGCCCAAGCCTACGGCTCCAGAGCCAGACTTTATTGGAGCCCCTTTGACCTTGGACAACCCCCGCTCGGCCAGCGGACCCCTTCTCCAGCAACAAACCCTCGATCATCACGAGGCTCTCATCGCGGAACGCGGCGCGGGCATCCGCGCTCTCCGAGGGCAGATCGCTGAGGCGAGCCACAGATGGCTGAGAGGACCATCGCCATCGAACGCCATAATGGATCCACAAGCGTGGTGGACCGCCATGATGCACCGCTGCTCGCCACCATGCACCGCCGTACACCATCGCTGCAACACCGCCTCCACCGCAGGTCCACGAGATTTTCCGCGACCTGGCGACCCTCGTCGTGGGGCAAGGGCAGCAACTCCGCGACGTGGAGGCTGCCGTGGCGTCCACAGCGATGCGCACGGCGGACGGCGCCGAGGAGCTCGGTCGAGCCGACGCGAGGGGGCGACGGCGTTCGCGGCGATGCGCGGGACTTGGGGTGGGGATGGCAGCGGCGTTTGTCGTTGTGGTCCTTCTGGGGGCATGGGAAGCGGCACGGAACTTTTGAGGGTGGGCGAGACGATGCAATCGGTCGTGTCATTGTTCAATGGTGGTCCTCTCCTCCGCAGTCGTCCTCCCAGGCCTCAGAGAATGAGATCGTCGTCGTCCATCAGCATGTCATCGTCGACCCCCTCTTCCCCGGCCCCAAC
>Ga0181574_10002257_pt1 | contig 17714 bp, 18 predicted proteins | sample 101ome_24_FD_145600 | JGI IMG/M metagenome (GOLD analysis project Ga0181574, IMG submission 145600) | Coastal salt marsh microbial communities from the Groves Creek Marsh, Skidaway Island, Georgia - 101410AT metaG (spades assembly) | ecosystem: Environmental > Aquatic > Marine > Intertidal zone... | reverse complement strand
CGACCGCTCGATGGCGCCCCGGGTACGCGAGGACAACGATGTCACCTGGATGGATATCTGGGAGCGGGTCGCGACGAGGATTCGTGAGCGAGATCTCCTGCGAACTGCATTGTTGGATGAGCCGCTGTCCAACGACGCCCTGCCCTGTAAGCCAGATCGTCATTCAGTTTCACTTTCAATGGGTGGGATGCGAACTGGTCGCCACCCACCGTGGCGAGGTGGAGTTCCACCGCGTCCCTTCACTCGAATAGCACCGGCCGCAGCAATCGTCATGATGAGAGCTGAGATGATTCGCCTGGCAAACCGCATTCCCCTATTCTGCCGCTCAAATTCAGATGTCAATCAGCAATGCAACTGCAACGTAAGAAGTTCCTGAAAACCCTGAACGCCCGTCGGGCCTCATTGAGGTCCGACGGGCGGAGAAGGGGCCGTTGGATTACCAGCGATCTCGGCGAGTCTTCACGACAAGTGCGGTTGCCCCACCGGCACCGAGGGTAAGAAGTCCCAGAGCGAGCAGGAGGTTAAACACTCCACCCTCCGCGGTGTCTGCATCTGTCCCCAAGGCTTCTGGCGAGTACACATCCGCCTCGACCACATTGCGGTTATCCACCGTTGAGACATCGGTTGCGCTTGCTGACTCCAGGCCAATTGGCGTGCCCGTGTAGTCAACTGCCTGAGCAGATGGGAGGTGTGTGTCAATTTTCTGGAATGAGATGGCATTCGTCTCCACGTTGTTGTCAGACACGGTCGAGATCTGCACACCCTGATTCTCTTCAAGGCTTACTGGACTCATCACATCTGCCTCGTTGTTGGTCGTTGTCGCAGGCTGTTCAGGGGCCGCAACATTCACTCCGACAGCAGAATTGTTCGATGACGTTGAATGAGTTGCCTCTGGCGCCTCACTTGGAACCGTTGCTCCAGATTGCTGATCCTGGACGACGACTGCTTGTTCGCTGACGGGCTGTGCAACTGGAGTCTCCACCACTTCGCCCTCGTCACGAGTTGAATCATCTGCTGCGGGTGCGTCATCAACAGGCTCGACCGAGGAACCCGACTCATCAACATCGCCAGATACATCTGGAGCACCTTCCTCAGTGGGCTCCTCTGCGGGTGAGCTCGACCCAGATCCTGGGGTTATCCCAAGGTTGGGAATCGTTGGAACAATTGGTTCAAAGTCCCAATCGCCAATGATCGGACCGTCCGATTCGCTGACTGCCCCTTCGTCTTCAGGACACAGCCTTGGCAACTGAATTCCATTCCATTCAAAGAAGCATTCTTCCTCAGCAACTGTCTCGTCATTGGACATCTCTTGCTGCTGCGCCTCATATTGGGAAATTTCCTCAGCGGTACATGGCCTCTGAAGTCGCTGGCCGTTCCAGTATGAGTAGCAGGTTGGCCCATCGGTTGCTGCTGCCGACCCAGCGCTCAGACCAAGTCCGAGTGCAGTGAAAGCGATTGCGGTGGTGATGTGAAACTTTTTCATTGGATTCTCCTCGTTCAGGGTGTGGCGTTTGTGCCGCACAACTGTCAAGAGGACCAACTGACATAAATCTCACACTTTTTAGAAAAATTATTTAGAGCTCAAACAATGGTCCCACCGAGGACTGATTCCACCGTGAATAACGAAGCAGTGCATACGGGTTTGAATCGCTTCGCTTACCGCACCCCAAAACAACAAAACCCCCGCCGAAGCGGAGGTTCTAGTGGGGCTAACAAGAATCGAACTTGTGACCTCATCCTTATCAGGGATGCGCTCTAACCGACTGAGCTATAGCCCCGGCAGAACGGAAACGCTATCGGCGCCTAGACCAGAACCTCAACCTTGCCTAATCGGGACGGCGCCGACGAAAGGCTTCGATTGGGTCAAAGGTCCGTTCGGTGACCTCTTCTTCAAGCACGGATAATCGAATGCCGCCAACCACGTCACTGATGAGGTTAAAGATCGTGGCAAAGAGCACCGCCATACCGGTTACCGCCACCACTAGAAATAGTCCGATGACCCAGGCGGCACTGAACACTTCATCGCCATGCAGTTCAAATGTTTCCCATCCAAATTGCGTGAACCAGCGCTCAATGTTTGCGATCGTTCCGGTTGAATCCGCTACACGCCACAACATGACCCCCGCTGTTAACAGCACGACATACGACACCAACGAGAACATCGCCGCAACCTTGAAGGTCGACCAGGGGTCAATATGTCGAAGCACGCGGGACACACGACGAACCCGTGGTCGTCCGATTCCCCGCCGCAGAACCACTTGTCGGCGAACACCAAGAAAAGCAGGTGGCCTTGTTGGTTGTTTGTCGATGTTGGTCGAAACGACCTGCGGCACCTCACCTGAGGGTTGAGCGGTCACTATGTTTGGTATGACGAACTCGCCTGTTGGTTCACCTACGTCACCGCCATCGTCTGGGACATTCACCGGCGTGGTTCGCGCCTCGCTCGGTGTTTGGACGCCGCCGTCAGAGCTCTCGAGCCCTTCATCGTCGCGTGCGTTCTCAACCACAATCTTGAGTGTAGGCACCCGAGGTCATTCGATTGGTTCAGTCACTTCAGGCATCGCTAGCTGCAGCGCGTGCACGCACCTGGCCGACCTGCACAACAACTGTTGATCGTCGACCACCTTGTACGTTGGTTACATCGAGCTGAACGATTTCAGCGCCATTGCTCTGTGAAATTTGATGAGCGATTGAATCACCCCACCACAACACCGCCAGCGCGGTCGCATCAGCAGCCGCAATTGCTTGCTGACGTTGAACCAACATGGTCATTGGGCCGCTGATGACCACCGCGAGGACGGCAGCGATCACGCCCCCCAAGGCGACACTCAACACCAACCCACCACCCTCATCATGAGAGTGATGTTCTGAGCGCGAGATCTGACTATTCGCCAGCGATGATCGGCGCAACAGATGCAACGGTCTGACCGTCATCGAGGTTCATCACGCGAACCCCTGTGGCATCTCGTCCTTGGGAGGAAATCTCGCGAACTTCCATCCGAATGGTCACACCACCAGAAGAAACAGCCACGATCTCGTCATCGATACCGACCATGAAGGCTGCTACTACAACACCCTTTTTACCGGTGAGTTTGATACCGCGGACGCCCTGACCACCACGGCCCTGCGTATTGAACTTGTCAAGTTGTGTTCGCTTACCAAATCCGGCTTCTGTCATCAAGAGAATGGCGGTGTCGTCTCGTGCCACATCACATGACACAACGGCATCGTCACTTGACTTCAACTTCATTCCGCGAACACCGGCTGCCGAGCGGCCCATCGCACGGACGTCTCCCTCGTTAAATCGAATCGTCATGCCTGACTTCGCGACCATGAAAATGTCGTCAGAACCACTCGTCTCGATGACTTTCACCAGCTCATCCTCATCGTTCAAGTTGATTGCAATGAGACCATCTCGACGACTTGAGTTGTACGCGTCAAACGACGTTTTCTTGACAGTGCCTTTGCGGGTCGCAAAGAACAAGAACCGTTCGCCTGCGAAGTCACGGGTGTCGATAATTGCCTGGATGTATTCATCGGCCTGGAGTGGCAACAAGTTGACAATTGGCATTCCTTTTGCTGTGCGCTCACGCTCCGGAATGTCGAGTGCCCGCAAACGGTACACGCGACCTCTGTTTGAGAAAAACAGCAAGTGGGCGTGCGCTGTCGTAAAAATGACGTGCCGAATAATGTCGTCCTGCTTGAGTTTTCCTCCAGACACACCACGACCGCCACGACCCTGCGTCTTGAACGACGAAGCGGGTACTGCCTTGACGTACTGTGCCTCGGTCATCACGACCACAAGTTCTTTATCTTCAACGAGGTCTTCGATGCTCATATCGCCTTCGTCGTAGGTGATTGCGCATACTCGATCAGCCGCAAAGTCATCACGCACAGACGCCAACTCGTCTTTGATGACGCCACGAAGTTTGTTGTCATCAGCGAGGATCGACTCAAGTTCTTTGATGTTTTCGCGGATGTTCTCGAGTTCTGCCTCAATATCGATACGGCTCAATCGAGTGAGTTGGCGAAGTTGCATATCGAGAATGTCGACTGCCTGCGCTTCAGAGAACTCAAATGGTTTCTCCATCAAGGCGACCTTTGCGGCCGGTGCATCTTCGCTGCCACGGATCAAGGCAATGATCTCATCGATGACATTGAGTGCTTTGATACGTCCGTCAAGAATGTGCTCACGGCGCCTGGCTTTCTCAAGCCGGAAGTTCGATCGACGAGTAATGACTTCGATCTGGTGTCGGACGTATCCGTCGATTGCGTCTCGGAGCGTCAACGTGCGCGGCACACCGTCGACAAGCGCCACCATATTGATTGAGAAATTGGTTTGAAGCTGGGTGAGCTTGAACAGATTGTTCAACACAACATTCGCATTCGCGTCACGCTTCAACGTGACAACAAGGGACGTCTCTCCACCGGAGGAACCGTCGTTGATGTCAGCAATGCCATCTATGTCACCGTTGTCAACGAGTTCGGTAATTCGAGCAGCGATTGCTGAACAACTCGTCTGATACGGCAGTTCTGTGACGACAATCTCCATACGACCGGACTTGCCTTCGTCAATGGTCGCCGTCGCACGCATCTTCACCGACCCGCGGCCGGTGCGATACGCATCAATGATCCCTGCGCGACCAAGGATTGAACCACCGGTTGGGAAGTCGGGTCCTTTAACAAATTCCATCAAATCGTCAGAAGTTGCGTCCGGATTATCAATGAGGTGCACCGTGGCATCAATCACTTCACCCAAGTTGTGTGGCGGGATGTTCGTCGCCATGCCAACTGCGATTCCCTGCGAACCATTCACAAGAAGGTTTGGGAACCTCGCTGGCAATACAGAAGGCTGTTCGGTGCTGCCGTCGTAGTTCGGCAACATGTCGACCGTGTCCTCGTCGATATCAGCCAACAACAGCATGGCGAGTGGATGCAATCGGCATTCTGTATATCGACTCGCCGCCGGGCCGAAATCAGGTGAGCCGTAGTTGCCATGGAAGTCGATCAGTGGGTGACGAACCGAAAACGGCTGGGCAAGACGAACCAATGCATCGTAAATTGCGCTATCACCATGCGGGTGATAACGCGCCATGGTGTCACCAGACACGCGGGCGCACTTTACGAATGGCCGGTCTGGTCGGAAGCCTTGTTGCTCCATATCCCAGATGATGCGGCGGTGAACTGGTTTTAATCCGTCGCGAACGTCAGGCAATGCACGCGACATGATGACCGACATTGCGTACTCCAAAAAGGAGTTCTCCATCTCGTCTTGAAGTGCGATTGGTTGAACTGGATCGCGTCGTTCTTCTGGTTCGATTGGGGTTTGATCGTCACTCATCAGAAATCAAGGTTCCTCACGTCGCGGGCGTTGGTGGTGATGAAGTTGCGACGACTTTCGACGTCGTCTCCCATAAGCACACTCATGATCATGTCGGCTTCGGCAGCTTCGTCGACGGTGACTTGGAGCAGTGTTCGAGTATTGGGGTCGATGGTGGTTTCACGAAGTTCTTGCCAGTCCATCTCACCAAGGCCTTTCAGGCGCTGAAATTCTTTTCGGTGATTTGGGCGATCAGCAAGGAATCGATCCTTCGCAAGATCATCCTTGAGGTACACCTTTTCTTTTCCAACCTCCGTTGAATACAGAGGCGGCTGTGCAATGTAGATGTAGCCCGCCTCGACTAGATCTCGCATCTGACGGAAGAAGAACGTAAGGAGCAGGGTACGGATATGACTGCCATCAACATCGGCATCGCAGAGCGCAATGACCTTGTGGTAGCGAGCTTTTTCAACAGTGAAGTCTTCGCCAACTCCAGCACCAATCGCTGTGATGAGCGCCTGAATCTCATTGTTCTTCAACATTTTGTCGATACGAGCTCGTTCGACGTTAAGAATTTTTCCTCGGATTGGCAGAATCGCCTGAGTGCGCGGGTCGCGGGCGTTGATTGCCGTGCCGCCAGCTGAGTCACCCTCAACAATAAAAATCTCGGACTCATCAGGACTTCGCGATGAACAGTCACGGAGTTTGTCGGGCATACCTGCGCCAGAGAGTGCTGTTTTGCGTCGGACGGTTTCGCGGGCTTTTTTCGCTGCAACTCGAGCCTGTTGTGCAGCGATCGCCTTCTTCACAATTTTGTTCGCCTCGGTCGGGTTCTCGTCAAACCATTCAGCGAGGCGTTCGTTTGTCGCCTTCTGAACAAACGAGCGCATCGGTACGTTGCCGAGTTTTGCTTTTGTTTGTCCCTCAAACTGCGGTTCACGCAACTTCACCGAAATAATTGCGGTCAATCCTTCTCGGATGTCCTCTCCAGTGAGATTGTCATCCTTTTCTTTCAACAAGTTTTTGCCTCTGGCGTACTTGTTCATCACCGATGTCAACGCCGTGCGGAACCCTTCGACATGCATTCCGCCTTCGATTGTTGAAATACCGTTGGCGTATCCATGAATACCTTCGTGGTAGCCAGTATTCCATTGGAGGGCAATATCGAGATTTTGGCCCTCGCCGTCATCGTCTTCGAAGTGGCATACCTTCGCAAAGAGTGGTTCTTTGGATTGATTGAGGTGCTTGACAAAGTCAACAATTCCACCCTTGTATTGGAAGGTGACCTGCTGTTCACGGTCTGGCCGTTTGTCCGTAAAGCTGATTTCGAGGCCACGGTTCAAAAAGGCCATGATCTGCAAGCGATCAAGAACCGTTCGAGCAACAAATTCGGTTCCTTCGGCTTGAAAGATCGCTGGGTCAGGCCAAAAGGTCACGGTCGTACCTGATTCACGACCTCGCTTGGGGGTCTCGCCAGTTGCAGACAGTTTGTTTTTAGGCTCTCCACCATTGTGGTAGTCCTGCGAATACCGTTTGCCCTCACGATCAATTTCAATCGACAAGCGCTCGGAAAGGGCGTTGACAACACTGACACCAACACCGTGCAAACCACCTGAAACCTTGTACCCCTCCCCACCGAATTTTCCGCCAGCGTGAAGGACGGTTAGCACCACCTCAGCAGCACTTTTGCCCTTATGTGGCCCTGACGGGTACGGATCTACTGGCACGCCACGGCCGTTGTCGCTTACCTCACATCCGCCATCTGCCAGCAATGTCACGCCGATGCTCGTGCAATAGCCTGCCATTGCCTCGTCAACAGAGTTATCGACAACTTCCCAAATGAGGTGGTGTAGACCGGCCAGACCCGTTGAGCCGATGTACATACCAGGCCGCTTACGAACTGGGTCAAGCCCTTCCAGAACCTGAATGTCCTTCGCGCCATATTCACTCTTGGATTTTTCGGTGTCTTTGGACACGCAGTACCTCGTTCGTCGTCGTCACAAATTGGAGAGAACCGTATGTTTCTCCGCTGTGCGCATATGGGCCAAAAAGCCCGTCAGCACTTGAAAATTCTACCAAACGGGTGTTCGCTGAACCGGTCAATCCGGTGGTAGGCGACAACTGTCACGCCCATCCAGGATGGATCCAAAATTTGACGACAACGGTTAACGGTGACGACGAGGTCGTTATGTCAGAGCGGCTTTGACGAGAGCGGCAATTCGACCCCCGTCAGCCCCATCACCAGCACGATCTTTTACTGCTTTAATGACCTGGCCCATCGCCTTCGGTCCCTCAACTCCGGCATTTTTCGCGGCCGATATTTCCTCATTGACGATGGTCTGTAATGCTTCGTCATCCATTGCGGCGGGAAGATAACTCTCAATAACGGCAAGTTGGCTTTGTTCAGCAGAGGCCTGTTCGGTGCGGCCCGCTTGTTCATAGAGCTCCGCGGCTTCAACACGACGTTTTGCTTCGGATCTCAACACTGCTGTGATCTCGGCATCTGAAAGCTCGACTGCTTCGTCACCAGCAACTGACGCAACCTGAACTGCGGACAAGATCATCCGTATGGTCGAAGTCGCTACCTGATCGCGATTCTTCATCGCAGCATTCAAGTCGGATCGAAGTTGCTCAAGTAGTTGAGAGGCCATGCCACATCATGCCGGAATCAACGACGCCGACGCGCCACCCGAACCTCAATTTTTGCTACCTCGACCTGCGCCATTTCACGCAGTCGGCTTGAAATCTCCTCAGTGCGGAACTCGATTTCAGTCACCCAAGCCGGTTCGTCGACATCGATGAGCAACACCCCATCCTCAAAACGCGATGGTCGAGCATGACGCGCAACATATTCGCCAACCGCCTCCTCCCAGCGGCCGAAGATTCCCCCGACCTCAGCGCGGCTTGGACCACGAAGTGACCGCACCACCGAGTCGAGCGACGCCGAGAGCGAGACCACATCATCATCGTCATCACTCATTACTCACCACCGTACCGTTCTTGATTCGGAGCACCCGATCAGGATGAGCTGCTACGGGAAGAGGAGATGCCGTAGTAATCAACACCTGGCCTGCAGGCAGTTCGCGCAGCAATGCCGTCGCTCGATCATCGTCTAACTCTGACAACACATCGTCAAGAATGAGAACAGGGCTCGACGCTACGTGTTCAGTCACCAATCGATGGGCGCCAAGGCGAAGACTTAACGCCAATGTGCGCTGTTCACCTTGGGACGCGTGGGTGCGCGCCGGCAGGGCATTAATCGTCAAGTCAAGTTCGTCACGATGAGGACCAACGGTCGACACACCCCGGCGAACGTCGTCAGTTCGCGCATTGACAAGAGCAGTCTGAAGCCCTTGTTGGCGCCACGGAGGGTCATATGTCAACGACACCTCGTGTTCTTCTCCGGCCAATTGCACATACGCCTCAGCAACAAATGGTTGTAACCGTTCGACCAAGACACGTCGGCCGTGGCCAAGTCGTTCACCGACCTCGACAAGCCGGGCATCCCAGACATCAAGGGTGATCGACGCGTCTGCACCAAGTCGCCCGCTTGCTTGACGCAACAACGTGTTTCGCTGCTTAAGAACTCGATCAACCTCAAGACGTAGGGCATCATTTTTTGTTGCGAGAGCGACAAGCGCATCATCAAGAAATCGGCGTCGCTCTCCGGGCCCACCCTTTACCAACGTGAGATCATCAGGGGAAAACACCGAGGTTCGCACTGTGCCCAAAAGGTCTCGAGTGCGCTGTAATCGTTGCCGATTCACCTGCACGCGCCCCCGACCAGTACGAGTAATCTCAACTTCAATTAAGGATGTTCTGCCATCGTCGTCGATGATGTGGGCGCGGATTATTGCCTGATCGGCGCCGACCCGAACAAGAGCGTCAGCCGGAACCTGACGAAATGAACTCAGACCAGAGAGATACGCGAGGGCTTCAGCAAGATTTGTTTTTCCTTGACCGTTCTGGCCAATGACGCAGGTGATACCAGCAGTGAGGTCGAAGGTTGCGTGCTGATAATTCCTGAAATCAACAAGTTCAAGTTGCTCAACGAGCATGATGCCGAGACTACGGCACCCGAACTGGCATCAATAGGTACAGATATTCGTCATGCCCGACTCCTCGCAACACTGCTGGTTTCATCGGGTCAACGACTGCAAGCCGGACTTCGTCACCATCAACAGCATCGACTCCAGCAGCCAGGTAGTCGGGGTTAAATGCAACTGTCATCGGCTCACCTTCAAAGCTTGCGTCAATTTGCTCGGATGCCTCGCCGACGTCAGTCGTGATTGCTGACAACACAACATGATCTTGTTCGAGTTGTATACGAACCGGGGTCGCACCTCCCTGGGCAAGGAGACGAACACGCCGAAGTGCATCCAGCAATGCTTCTCGGCCGATTGTCGCAACATTTGGGTACGAGCTCGGCAGCAGATTTCGATAGTTCGGATAATCGGCTGCGATGAGACGAGTGGTGAGTTGAACATCACCGATTTCGAACACCACATCGTTCTCACCGAGATACACCTTGAGGTCACCCTCGCCGCCAACAAGCCGTTGGACCTCATTTAGTGCTCGGGCAGGAACAAGAACCTGCTGTCCTGCCCCAAGTAGGACTCCCTCGTCAAGATCACGAACAGCCAGTCGATATGAATCGGTTGCAACCATCCGTACTGCGTCATCCTCTGAAACGATGAGTACGCCGGTCAGTTGTTGACGGGCTTCATCGGTACTGGCCGCTCGAACAACTTGCCCGAGGGCGGCAGACATTGTTGACCCCGAGAGAACGAATGGTTCGCTTGAAGGTGAACCAATCGTTGGAAAATCAGCAACCGCCATTGGCCGAACTGAAAACTGGCTGCGTTGAGCGGAAATCGCAACGTTGTCATTGGCGAGTTCCATATCAACGCTTCCGGCTGGAAGTGCCTTCACAATGTCCGCTGTCAGCCGAGCTGGAATCACAGTTGATCCCGCTGATTCCATTCCGACAGGAACCGACACCTTAATGGTGAGTTCAAGATCCGTACCGGTGATGGTTAGCACATCATCCGCAACATCAAGTCGAACTCCTGACAGTACCGGGGACGTTCCTGTCGAATTTGTTGCGCCGCGACCAGCCGTTGCGAGAGCGGTCGCCAAGATTTCACGTTCACATCGAAATTTCACAGGATCGTCCTTTTCCCCATATAGGGCATATAAAGAGTATTAGTGATAGTAGGTGCTGTGGATTGGGGAAAACAGTGAATCACCCCAGCACAGAGCACAGATTTATCATCACAGGATGTTCCACCGATATCCCCCGCGCGATGATCACACGTGTGTGATTCAGTGGATGTGTCCACGGTTGCCCACAGCTTTCCACGGGTTGACCACATGCCATCCACTGGAGAATCCACAATCATCATGACTTCAACCGCTGCAACAGGTCGGTGACCTGTTCGTAGATCTGTTTCCGTTCGCCCATCTGGCGCTGAATTTTCTCGACAGCGTGAATAACGGTTGTGTGATCTCGGCCACCGAACAATCGAGCAATGCTCGGATAACTGAGGTCGGTCAACTCACGGAATACATACATGGAGATCTGACGGGCCGTCACGAGTGGTCGTTGCCGGCTTTTACCGCGCAACGCATCAACGTCGTAACCAAGGATGTTGGCCATCTCGACCAGGAGTTCCATATCGGTTCGGGGTTTCGCAACGGACTCCGTCAAGAGGTCTGACAACTGTGACTTCGCAAGATCTGTGGTGATCGGAACGCCATTGAGTGATGCATACGCAGTAACGCGAATAAGAGCCCCTTCGAGCTCACGAATGTTTGAGGTGATATTCGAGGCAATGAACTCAAGGGTTTCCGCCGGAACTTCAACTTTGTCTCGTTCACTCTTGTTGCGGAGAATTGCAAGTCGGGTTTCGAGATCCGGAGGCTGAATATCAGTAATCAACCCCCACTTGAACCGACCACGGAGACGTTCTTCAAGTGTGGGAATGGCATCAGGCATGCGATCACTCGACAGCACAATTTGCTTGTTTGCTCCGTGCAAGGCGTTGAACGTATGGAAGAACTCTTCCTGCAAACCTTCTCGGCCTTCCAGAAATTGAACGTCGTCAATGAGAAGGACATCCACTTCTCGGTACCGGCGGCGAAGTCCGGCCATCGAGTTCGAACGAATAGCGTCGACGAATTCGTTCATAAAGGATTCGGTTGATACGTAGCGAACAACGTGGTGTTGATAGTGAGACTCAACGTAATGACCAATGGCATGAAGCAGGTGAGTCTTTCCCAAGCCCGCCGAACCATAGACAAACAGGGGGTTGTATGAACGTGCCGGGGTTTCAGCAACCCGTTGAGCGGCAGCCAACGCAAACTGGTTCGAAGCACCTTTCACGAAGGTTTCGAAGGCATATCTCGGGTTTAGTCCGCCTGCGTCCTCACCCGCGGTGATCGTGATGGGCAGGTTCTCTCGATCAACGCCATCTCCTTGGGGGGTTTCGTCTTGACGAAACTCTGGGGCTTCGACTGCCGCGACCCTCACATCGAAGAAACAGTCGGAATGGCCAACCTCGGCCAGAGCGTCATCGATCATGCTGCGATAGCGGGACATGATTCGTTCGCCTGCAACATGATTCGACACCTCGAGCAAAATGCTGCCGGTACTTCCCACGTTGACCGCATCGTTAAATGTTGAGAACCAGACCGATTCGGTCAGTTGGTCGCGCAGGATAGGAACAATGGTTTCCCACAGGTCAGTGGTTGTTTCGCTCTCCATCTCAGTCGCGCTCTCTAGATTTCCCTCATAATGACAACAAGTTCGTTTGTGCATTACATCGATGTAAGTACCCACACGTTTATCCACATCTGTGGAAAACGCTGATGATCAAGTGATCTCAAGGTGTGCAGGTGTTCAGCACAGAATGCAGACGCTACCACGAAAGATGAACTGTGGAAAACCTGAGGTTGTGTAAAAGTGCAGCCATAGTTGGCTCTGCCAATAACTGACCGTAGTCTTTGAGGGTCTGGTTCCAATTGCGTGGAACCGTCATGTAGTCGAAGTGCTCGATCGTGTTGAAGATGCGTGTCAATCAGATCGTGTTTATTGAGGAGTGACGAAGAAGTGAAGCGAACATTTCAGCCAAATCAACATCGTCGTGCGAAGAAGCATGGCTTCCGAGCTCGCATGAGCACCCGCGCCGGCCGCGCCGTGTTGAAATCACGTCGCGCAAAAGGTCGCGCACGCCTTTCCGCTTGATTCACAGAATCCGCACTGCACACGAGTTCACACGACTCGATGCTGAAGGAATTCAAGTGCGGACTGATGTGTTGTGGTGCAAATTTCTTGCCGACCCAATGATGTCGCCACCTCGAGTGGCCTTTTCTATCAGTCGCGCCCACGGTCCGGCAGTTCGACGGAATTTGGCTCGCCGACGTCTAAAAGAACTTCTTCGCGAACAAGTGAAGAGCAACCGACTTCCTCCAGGAACACTTCTCATTGGGATCATACGTTCGAAAAGCGATCAAATGTTCGAGATGTCGGCACCGCAACTTGCGAATCAAGTGCAGCAACTCATCGATGGACTCGTATCTCGATGAATGGATCCCGTTTGCAACGTCGCATGCTGCGAGCAATTGAGTGGTACCAGCAGGCGTTCCAGTGGCGCCCATCGCCATGTCGCTTTTCTCCAACATGTTCGCATTACTCGCACGAGGCAATTTCTCTTCACGGACCACGAAAAGGGCTGTGGTTAACCGTAAAACGGTTGTTGAGATGCCGCCCGTTCGGGCCATCCGGGTTCGATCCGGTGCCTGAAGTCGATCACACAATCGTTACCCACCACGAACCCATGAGGACACCATGACGTCTATTTCATTGATCGCGGGAATCTTCGAAGTTCCCGCTGCTGTGCTGAACTGGCTCTACACCTTGACCGGCAGTTACATGGTGGCCGTATCGCTATCAGCATTCATCGTGATGGCGATCGTGACGCCACTGACACTCAAAAGCACCAAGGGAATGCTGGAAATGCAGCGTCTCGCCCCTGAAATGCGCCGTCTACAGCAGCAATACAAAACTGATCGCCAAAAACTCAATGAAGAGATGATGAAGCTCTATCAAGAGCACAAGGTCAACCCAATGGCCTCTTGTCTTCCGTTACTGGCACAAACCCCGGTCTTCATTGTGATGTTCCGCATTCTTCATGATGCAACATATAAGCCGATGGGTGGAAATGAAGCAATCGCTCGTGCAGTACTTACCTCGGTTGGACGAGGTCAAGACGTCATCGGATTCCTTCCCCGATACCTGTCAATCGAATCTGAGATGTACCAGAGCCTGGTCCGGCAAACCACGATGCCGTCGTGGGGACTCGACCTTTCAAAATCGCCCGCAAGCATGTTGGGAAGCAACTTCGGCCAAGGCTTGATCTATGCCGGCCTTGTGGTGGTTCTTGGTCTGCTCTACTTCTACCAGCAGCGAATGGTGGCAGCTCGGGCATCAATCAGCCCAACAATGTCGGAATCACAGCAAAAGTTGATGCAGTACCTGCCAGTTGTATTCGCTGTCTTCCAGATTTTCTTCCTGCTGGCGTTGGTGGTGTACTACATCATTCAGTCAGTGATTCGTATCATCGTCCAGTTCTACATCACGAAACGTTTTTATGCCGGCGACGAATCGTTGGGTCGTCAAGCGCAGGCAGCGAGTGCAAAAGCGCGCGAACTTTCCGAATCTGATGGCGGTGGAGGCGGACTCATCGCTCGAGCAAAGCGCGAATTAGAAGACGCTACTGGCGGTGCAACTGAGAAGAAAACTTCTTCCTCAGGCTCACGGCCCGCCGCAAAAGGCGCAAATTCTCGAACAAATGGCGGAAACAAAGGGGCTAAGGGCCGGCCACAGGCCTCAAAGAACGCAAAAAAAGGAAATCTGCAGCGCCCTGGCGGTCAACGTAAGCGCTAACAGCAGCACAGAGAAGAGGAATACCAATGGAATGGGTAACAACATCAGGTCGCAGCGTCGAAGAGGCGACCGAAGCAGCACTTGACCAACTCGGTGTTGCGGCAGACGAGGCAGACATTGAAGTTCTCGAGGAGCCAAAGAGCGGATTATTTGGTCGCACTCGCGGAGAAGCGAAGGTACGTGGTCGCGTGCGACCAACAGAAGTTCGTCCGAAGCGCGACAATCGTCGCTCCCGAGGCAACAAGTCTGGCGGACAGCAACGCCGCGATCGACAGGCAACTGACTCGCCGAGTGGTGACAAACCAGCCAACTCGCGAAAGAATGGCGGGCAACGCAACAATCGCAACTCAAAAGGTGACAAACCAATGAATGATGCACCACGTGACCCAGTTGACCCAGCGGCAGTTGGTGAGGCAGCAGAGACCTTTATGAGTGGTCTTGCGACCGCATTCGGTGTTGAGGCATCGGTTACGGTGCAGCAGGAAGACACCGAAATTGAAGTCGCAATGAACGGCTCAGATCTTGGTCTTCTTGTAGGACCAGGCGGTCGCACATTGACCGCGGTTCAAGATCTCGTTCGAGTCGCCGCCCAACGTCGTCTTGGCGATCATGACACCCATCTCCGCCTTGATATTGCTGGATATCGCGAGCGCCGCAAGGCTTCTCTCGAGGCATTTGCACGCAAGATCGCTAGCCAGGTACGTGAATCCGGAAAGGCGCTTGCGATTGAACCCATGGCATCGCCTGACCGCAAGGTGATTCACGATGTGCTGTCGACAGAAGAGGGCGTAACAACGGCGTCACAGGGCGAAGATCCCAATCGCCGGGTAATTGTTTCACCAAGCTGAATGAGCGCCCAAAAGGCGCAACAGAGTCAATGAGTGACGACACACATCTTGTAAGCGTTCTACAACTCGCCAAAGACGGTGGCGTGATCGGCAATACCGATCTCACCCTTGAAATTTCAAGGGCTCGAGCATTTGTTGATGTCATTCGTTCACGTAGCAACACGCAGAATGTCCTAGATATTGGATCAGGGGGCGGACTTCCCGGGCTCGTCGTCGCTCATGACTGTCCAGATATCAACATCACGCTCGTTGACCGACGAGAAAAACGCACCGATCTTCTTCGACGGCAATCCCATCGTTTACGCCAACATGTACCCGGAAGGCCAATAGAGGTAATTTGTGCCGATGTGACAGCGTTGCATGGAACGGCCACGTTTGATGTTGTTACATCAAGAAGTTTTGGATCTCCTGATGTTGTTCTTGATACAGCTCTCCCCCTTGTTTCAGTTGGTGGCCACCTACTTGTTTCTGAGCCCCCGGACGAAAGCGGTGATCGTTGGCCATTAGAGACCCTGGCGACTTGGAATGCCTCAATTGAGTCGTGGCGTACACCAACGACGTCGCTGGCGGTCATTCAACGCCGATAACAATGTTTCCCAGGAAACCAAAGGTTGTGGATACCACCGTTGAAATTTCACTCGTGCAACTGCGCGCCTCAAGTAGAGGTTGACACCAATTTTTGTTTCCCGGGAAACAAATCGGTGTATTTCAGTTGCAGAACGATCTCAAACACGGCAAAGTGGCGTGAATGAATGACGTTTCAGATTCAGCACCGCCCTCCTCGAATCTGATGCCTCGTACCCTTCCGCGGATCATCGCTGTCGCAAATCAAAAAGGCGGGGTCGGGAAAACAACGACCTCAATCAACACGGCGGCTTCTCTCGCACAACTTGGTCTACGGGTTCTGCTGATCGACGTCGATCCGCAAGCAAACGCAACGAGTGGACTCGGCATTGATGTGCGATCACTGGAAAACACCATTCTTGATGTGTTAATTGATGATGCGCCTCTAACTGACTGTTTGTGCATGACAGAGATTGATGGTCTACAAGTTGCACCATCAAATCTGCGGCTCGCTGACGCCGAGATGACGATGTACTCGATGTTGGCCCGCGAAACCCGCCTCAAGAACGCTGTCGATGCTGTGCTCGATCAATTTGACTACATCATCATTGACTGCCCGCCATCTCTTGGATTGTTGACCCTTAATGCACTCTGTGCTGCTCGAGAAGTGCTGATCCCAATTCAATGCGAGTACTTCGCCTTAGAAGGAGTAGGTCAACTGCTCGAAAACGTGCTGAGGATCAGGCGTAGCGGACTCAACCCAACCCTCGAGGTGTCATCAATTGTGTGTGTGATGTACGACGCCCGAACAAACTTGGCCGACGAAGTTGTTGACGAAATTCGGCAGCATTTTGGGCCCACAGTGTTGAAAACCGTTGTTCCTCGCAACATCAAGTTGTCTGAAGCTCCGAAATACGGGATGCCAATCGTGACCTACGACCCAATGTCACGAGGAGCAATTGCCTACACCGACGTCGCACAGGAGGTACACAATGGCTCGCAATCAACGACAGGGTAGAGGTCTCAGCTCGCTCATTCCTGGTGGAATGGATGAAGTTTTTGGACGAAGCGACGATGCACCCGCGTTAAGAGACATCCCCATCCAGACAATTCGACCCAACCCACATCAGCCGCGACGGTTCTTTGACGAAGAGGGCTTGCGCGAACTCGCTGCATCAATTTCGCACATCGGTGTGTTACAACCGATTCTTGTCCGGCCGGCTGATGGTGGATACGAGTTAATTGCAGGCGAACGCCGCTGGAGAGCAGCAGGTATCGCTGAACTTGAGACCATTCCTGCGATTGTTCGCACCACAGATGACATGTCATCAATGGAGCAGGCGCTGGTAGAGAACCTTCATCGGGCAGACCTCACGCCTCTCGAGGAGGCAGCGGCGTACCACCAACTCATCGACGATTTTGGATTCACACATGAGCAGGTAGCGGACCGTGTTGGAAAGAGCAGATCAGCCATCTCCAATGCTCTCCGACTGATGGGATTGCCAGGCGAGATTCAGCAATTTGTGAACGACGGTCGACTTTCTGCTCGACATGCTCGCACTCTGCTCTCGGTCGATGATCGCGATGCTCAACTTCGACTTGCTCATGAAGTTGTTGAACATGAACTCACCGTTCGTGAACTTGAGGCCTTGCTTGCGCCAGCAACCACTCCACCGCCGGTCGACGCCCCAGAACCAACCGATGGCGCAGGCCTCATTGCAGGCACTCGATTACGAGAAGCCGGGGTGATCGAAGTTGAAGAAGCGCTTGCCCGGCTGCTGGAGACACGAGTTCGAGTGTCACTTGGGGCGACCAAAGGCAGAATTACCGTCGACTTTGCTGATCTTGAGGACTTACGCCGAATTCACGGCGTGTTATTTCAGTAACCCTCGAGTGCTAGTTGAGGTATATGACCTCAACATGAAGTAGAGGTAACTGTTTCCACAACATATTGAATATGTTGTGGATATTCAGTATTCTGTTGAATTATTTACGATTTATTCAGCATAAAATGACGAGTATCAATTTTTATTCA